>Ga0070707_100000582_pt1 | contig 36767 bp, 35 predicted proteins | sample KBSK5502metaG_FD_65468 | JGI IMG/M metagenome (GOLD analysis project Ga0070707, IMG submission 65468) | Corn, switchgrass and miscanthus rhizosphere microbial communities from Kellogg Biological Station, Michigan, USA - KBS K5-50-2 metaG | ecosystem: Host-associated > Plants > Roots >... | reverse complement strand
GCAGCCAACGGCAACGGCGTGCATGTCCCCCCTCCCACAACGGCAACCGCGGCAGCAGCCACGTCCACGCCAACGCCGCCACCCGTTTAGTCAACAGCGGCGCTTTGACAGCCACGAAGGTCTGCCGTGTGGCCTTCGTCGGCTGTCGGGTTGTCCCCCTCCCCACAACAAGTCGTGGGTCCCCCACAATCAAATAATTCCGGGTTCATTTCACTCTGACTTCGGCGTCGAAGCGGCTGGGGCCATTATCATCAAAAACGCCGACCGCACTGCGGCCCGCGCCGACACCGTACGTCCTGCCACTTCACGTGCGATACAATTTGCGCAGGAGGAATGTGTGGCTCGAGTGCCTCTGACAAATGAACTGGTTGCCCCGGCCAGGGTGGTCCTCGACTTCGAAAAAGTCGGCTTAACTGCCGAACAATTTTTCCAACTTTGTTGCGACAATCGCGACTTACGCATGGAACTCACGGCCCGGAAAGAGCTGATCATTATGTCCCCCACGGGGCTGAAGAGCGCCTGGCGTGAGAACATTCTTTCAACGCGTTTGACAATCTGGGCCGAACAGAATGGCACCGGAATCGTTTGCAGTTCTTCGGCTTTGTACAAACTGCCGAATGGGGCTGTCCGCGGTCCCGATGCCGCGTGGATCCGCAGTGACCGCCTGACTGGCTTTACGGACGAAGAACTGGAAAAGTTCGGTCCTTTTTGTCCGGACTTTGTGGCGGAGATCATGTCGCCCAGCGACAGGCTGGGCGAGCTTCAAGAAAAGATGGAGGAGTACATCGCCAACGGCGCCCAACTAGGATGGCTCATTGATCCATTTGAAGCTCGCGCGTATGTGTACCGGCCCGCGCAGACGGTCGAGTGTCTGCAGAATCCAACCACGATCGGGGGCGATCCTGTGCTGTCAGGATTTATATTCGAGGTCGCGGAGATCCTTTAGAGCAAGCATGTGTTGACAGCCCTCGCGGGTCCGTGCGACTTTCAGAAGTCGGAGGATCTACTGCCATGAAAACCGACCAAGAGGCTCCCCCTTCCGCGCCGCGCCACCAGCCGTTCGTGCCCGAGTCGGTCTCGATGACCGAGTTCACATTGCGGGCGCTTTTAATCGGGCTGCCGTTGACGTTGATCCTCGGCGCTGCGAACGCCTACCTCGGACTGCGCGCCGGCGTGACGATCGCCGCGACCTACCCCGCGGCGGTCATCAGCATGGCGGTCCTGCGACTGTTTCGCGGCTCGATCCTGGAAGAGAACATCGCGCGCACGGCGGGTTCGATCGGAGAATCGGTCGCTGCCGGCGCGATTTTCACGCTGCCGGCGTTCGTCATCGCCGGCGTGTGGCCGTCGTTCAAGCCCGGCGATGCCTACTGGAAGTCGACCGCACTCATGCTCGTTGGCAGCATCCTTGGCGTGCTTTTCGTGTCGCTCGTCCGGCGTGTGATGGTCGAAGATCCCACGCTCCCGTTTCCCGAGTCGGTAGCGGCTGGAGAGATCCACAAGGCGGGCCAGCGGGGAAGCCAGGCAGCCAAGTATCTCTTCTACAACATGGGGTTCGGTGCGGTCGTTTACTTCCTCGGCGCGTTGAAGCTTTTCGCGGTGGACTTCGATCGCTTTGTCTCGGTAGGCAGTCTCGGCTCCAGGATCCGGCTCGGAGCCGGCGCGAACGCGCCGGCGATACCGACGGGAGGCATAACGAAATTCGCGGCGCCGACCGTGAGCCCGGCCTATATCGGCGTCGGTTACATCATCGGACCCGAACTGGCGGCGCTGAACTTTTCAGGCGGTGTCCTGGCGTGGGGACTCATGGTCCCGCTTCTGATCTTCCTGCTCGGACCGCAGCTCCAGTCGTTCCTCCCGGCCGGCGCGGCGGGGGAGAGTTGGATTGGCATGGTCGTTCCGGTCTGGCGTTACATCGTGCGGCCGATTGCGGTCGGCGGGATGCTCGTGGGAGCGGCGTACACGCTCTTTCGCATGCGCAAGAATCTCTTCGGCGGCCTCAGGCGCGCATTCGCGGAATTCCGCTCGGGGCAGGAGTCGCAGGCGTCGATCGCGCGGACAGAGCGATACATGAGCTGGAAAACCGTTTTCTCACTCATCGCGGTGCTGTTCGCGGCGATGATCGCCCTCTACATGTATATGTCGGGCCTCGTCGCCGGCGCCATCGTAGCGGCGGTCGTGATGTTGATCGCGGGCTTCTTCTTCGCAACCGTCTCCGGCTATCTCGTGGGGATGATCGGTTCCTCCAACAATCCGATCTCGGGCCTCACGCTTTCCACGCTGATCATCGCCGCTCTGCTCATGGTCGCGCTGGGTGTGTCCGGAGCGAGCGGGGTGGTCGCCGTGCTCGGCGTCGCGTCGGTCGTCTGCGTCTCGGCGGCGGTCGCCGGCGAGTTGCTTCAGGATTTCAAAGTCGGCTGGATCCTCGGCGGCACACCGAGAACGATTCAGATCGTGGAACTGATCGCGGTCGTCTGCGCGAGTCTGGTGATGTACTTCCCCGTGATGATTCTGCACGAAGGGAACATCGCCCAGGGCGGGATCGGCTTCGGCGATCCAAAGCTATCCGCCCCCCAGGCCGGCCTCATGGCCGCGCTCGCGCAGGGAATCGTGGGTGGCGATATGGCCTGGTCTCTCGTTGTCGTCGGCATTCTGTTCGGTGCTGCGATGATCATGCTCCGGGTGAAGAGCCCGATGCTGGTCGCCGTCGGAATGTATCTGCCTCTTGAGACGACCTTCGCGATCTTTATCGGAGGGGTCATCCGGTGGATTACCGATACCATGCGGGATCGGCGAGGATACAACGAGGCGCAGAAGATCCGCGTCGAGAACGTCGGCATCCTGGCCGCGTCAGGCTTGATCGCGGGAGAAGCGCTCGTGGGCCTGGTCACAGCAGCGGCTAACTTTTTCGATAAGCCGCTGCCGGGCATCTTCCAAAGTCCGAGCTACATCTTCGGACTCGTGTTCATGGCGGTCATCGCGTTCGTGCTCGTTCGCGTTCCGCTCGGGAATGCCGGGAGTCCGGACGAACCGGCTCCGCCGGCGGCAATGGTATAAAGGCCACAAAGAGGCACAAAAGTCACAAAATGGGGTCCAGTTCATTTCGATTTTCTTGTGCCTTTTATGCCTTTTTGTGGCGATTTCTCTTCACCCGGCGAGGTGAAATGACATGAACCAGCAACAAGCAAAAGACTACATCGATCGCTTCTGGGACGACGAAGTCATACCCACGATCTCGCGCTACATCGAGATTCCCAACGAGTCGCCGGAGTTCGATCCAAAATGGCGCGAGAACGGCCACATGCAACGGGCCGTTGCACTGGTGAAGCAGTGGGTGGAGAAGCAGGGCATCCAGAAAAGCAAGCTCGAGGTTTTTTCTCCGCCGGATCGCACACCATTGCTGTTGCTCGAAGTGGAAGGCACAGCGAGCGGTGACCCGATCCTGCTCTACGGCCACCTGGACAAGCAGCCCGCGATGACAGGATGGGCGGCGGACCTGGATCCGTGGAAGCCTGTCCTCCGGAACGGAAGACTTTATGGCCGCGGTGGTGCGGACGACGGATACGCTATTTTCGCGGTCGTCAGCGCCGTGAAGGCGTTGCAACGGATGGATGCCCCGTATCCCCGGCTGGTTGCGATCATTGAATGTTGCGAGGAAAGCGGCTCGTTCGATCTGCCCGCCTATGTAGATCAACTTGCGCCGCGCATCGGCACGCCGGGGCTGGTGATCTGCCTGGACAGCGGTTGCGGTAACTATGAACAACTGTGGAACACCACGTCGCTGCGCGGTTTGCTGGCGGGTGACTTGACGGTGTCGATCCTGCGCGAGGGTGTGCACTCAGGCGATGCTTCCGGCATTGTGCCTTCGAGCTTCCGGATTCTGCGGCATGTGCTCAACCGGCTGGAAGATTCCGCGACGGGCAGGATTCTGCCGCCATGGCTTCATGCCGAGATCCCGCCAAACCGTCTCGCCGAAGCGCGGCGCACGGCAGAAGTGCTGGGCAGCGCCGTGTACGATAAGTTTCCGTTCGTTGAAGGTGCGGCGCCGCTGGATACCGATCTTGTCGAATTAATCCTGAACCGAACGTGGCGCCCTACACTGTCGGTCGTCGGACAGGCGGGAATGCCGGATGTCGGACACGCCGGCAATGTGCTGCGGCCATACACGACGCTCAAACTTTCCGTTCGGCTGCCGCCCACCCTGAAGACCGATGGCATGGGCGAAAAGCTGAAGCAGCTTCTGGAGAGCAATCCGCCTTACGGTGCCCAGGTCCGCTTCGAGAGGATCAACGCCGCGGCCGGCTGGGAAGCTCCCGCGCCTGCGTCCTGGCTCGAACGGGCCATCGAGAAAGCGTCAGCCGCTTTCTTCGGCAAGAGCGCGTGCTCGTTCGGTGAGGGCGGCTCGATTCCCTTCATGGGAATGCTAGGCGAAAAGTTTCCCAAGGCGCAGTTCCTGATCACAGGCGTTCTGGGGCCCGAAAGCAACGCCCATGGGCCGAACGAATTCCTGCACATCAACACGGCCAGGAACCTGACCGCTTCAGTCGCGTCGGTGATTGAAGATTTTACCCGCCGCTAACTAAGGTTCGATCAGGCGTCAAAAAACGTATTTCAGAGCCAGTTGCAAAATTCGCGGATCACTTGCGGAGAGGATCTGTCCGAATGTTGCACTGGTCAGAATCAACGTGGGATTTCCGAGATTCACGAGGTTCGGGACATTGAATGCTTCAGCCCGGAATTCGACCGATTGCTTCTCCCGGATTCGGAATGCCCGCGTCAGGCCCATGTCGATGCGAACGCTCTTAGGCCCGCGAACATTACGCGGACCCATCGTTCCATACGTCCCGACGGGAGGCTGCACGAATGCGGCGGGGTTCAGCCAGGACTTCGCGCTTTTCTCGGCAGCATATGGGCCGGCGAGAACTTGATTCGGCTGCTGGTCCGTGGTCCCCGACAATGCATTATCGAGACCGGACGATACGGTCAGGGCACTGCCGGACAAGATCCTCACGATTCCAGACACCTTCCAGCCTGTCCCCAGCATGCGCAACGTTCCATTTGAAAACTGCGGCGTCGCATAGACCGTCGACAGATTGAAATTGTGCCGCCGGTCCAAATCACAGTTGCCTTGATTCGCCCCGCGTCGCTCCGGGATCTGGAAGCCGTTATTTTGCACGATCGTGGTTTCTCCCTGATCGATGCAGTGCGACCACGTGTAGTTTCCCGCAATGGTGACGTCCCGGCTTGCGCGGCGCTGGAGGGAGAGCAATAAAGCGTTATATCTGCGGGTGCCGCCATCATCGGCATTCACGACGTTCGAAAAGAACCGGCCCTGATCCGGATTCTTGAGATTCAAAGCCCGGCGTTGGATCGTATTGTTGGTTGAAGAACATGGTGTGAAAGGCGTCCCGTTGATCACGCAACTCGCGCCGGGTAAGTATACAGCCGGGTTGCCCTCGTTGCTGTTCAGGACGTGCACACCGGTGCTGCCGATGTAGTTGCCGGCTAGCAACCAGTCATTCCCGATTTGCCGCTGGATACTGAGATTCCACTGATTCATGTACGACATCTTGATATGGAGCGGAACGTTGGTGACGACAGCATTGGTCAGAAACGTTGAATCCGGTCCCACCGGCTTCAGCGGAAACGGATTTCCTCCGGCGTAGCCTTGCCAGGGATCATCGAAAGTTCCAACGGGATTCGTAAGAACGACGCGGGTACCAAATGGCGGTGCGTCGCGCAACGATGTGAACTGGTATAGATGCGGATAATCGAAGAAGATTCCGTAGGCACCCCGAACTGTCATCCGGCTGTCGCCCTGCGGATCCCACGCGAATCCGACGCGCGGCGCAAAATGCAGCAAGGCATTCGGCAACATTTGATCGTTGGGTACGCCGGAATCACCTGGAAACAGAAGTCCTGCGGGAGCATTCTTGAAAACGGTGCTGCGTCGTCCCTGATCGAACAAGTCGTTTTGGAAATGCAGCATCCTGCCATATTTGTCACGCTGTCCCAGGAACGGCTCCCATCGAACGCCGGCATTCACGGTCAGACGCGAACTTGTTTTCCACGTATCCTGGATATACATGCCCACGTAATCCTGGCGCGGGTAATGCGTCGTGATGTTCTGTTGCGAGAATGTATTCATCCTTCCGAGCATGAAGTCGCCCATCGACAGGCCGGTGTTCTGCGCGTTGAATGTAACGCTCCCTACAGCGGTTGAGACCGAGAGCACATTGAGCATGGAATGAATGTAGTTGGCGCCAAATCCGATCTGGTGACTTCCTCGTATCCAGCTGACATCGTCAGTCGCTTGAAATACGGTGTTGTTGCTCCAGCCTCGAGTTGCCGCCTGATTGCCGGCAGCAAATGCTCCCGGAATGGAGACGATCAGTATCTTCGGCAGGCCGGGCGCATAATAAAAATTCTTCACGCCGAGATCGCTCAGGGTGTAGAAGTCGCCTGAAGTTTTGTCGCCCAACGTGCGTAGCCCTGTTGCGTGGAATGAATTCACAATTGTTGGGCTCACCACATATGTATCACCCAGCACAAGTGACTGTGCTCGGACCTTCTTGTCGCCCTCGAGCAGCGAAAGTGTACTTTTACCGTCGTACGGTGCTGGTGCGTCCCAGCGGGCAAATTCATACCGGCCGAACAGTGAATGCTTTTTGCTGGCCTGATAATCGACCTTGCCGACGATCACATGTTCATTGCTCTTGATGATCTGGCCATACGTAACTCGGCCACACGAGTCGGTCGCAGCGGGAAGCCGCTTGACCAGGTTTAATGCCGCCGGCGAAAACATCGAAGGATTGATGGAGTTGTTGTTGAAGGGAGCTCTTAACGGGATCTGGCGTCCGTTATTGCATGCCGGACTCGTGATGGCGGTCCAGTCGCCGGCCAGCATTGCCTCCGTGGGAACGAACGCAATTCCCTCAACCGGCGCCGACCGCAAAGTAGTCGACTGGTCGCCTCCAAAGAAGAACAACTTATTCTTGATCACCGGTCCGCCGAGCACCCCGCCAAACTGATTGCGCTTCAGCGAATCGCGCTGGGGAGCGAATGCATTGCGGGCGTTCAACGCGCCATTGCGTACGAATTCAAAAACATCGCCGTGCAATTCGTTCGTTCCGGACTTCGTAACCGCGTTGACCGCGGCCGAGGAGTGTTGCCCGTATTGGGCCTGTAAAGCGCTGGTCTCGACTTTGAATTCCTGGAGCGCATCCGGAAACGGCAGCGGGAGATTGAGATTGTTGTAGGGATCGTTGTGGGTGCCGCCATCCAATATATATAGGAGGCCGTTATTGAGGCCGCCGCCCACGGAGATGGAATCCGTAGGATAGTTGCGGCCGGAAGTGACAGTGCCCGTCGCTTGCGCGCCACCGCCGACGGCTGCGCCTGAAAGAACGATCAGGTCGGTCACCTGTCGTCCATTCAGAGGAAGCTCCAGAATCCGGACGTTCTCCATCACCTGGCCGACGGCCGTGCTCCGTGTTTCGACGAGCGCCGCGTTCGCCTGCACTTCGACTTCATCGCTGACCTGCCCGACCTGAAGGCCGATATTGATGACCGGATTGCTGTTGACCTGTAACACGATGCCGCTTTGCACATACGAACGGAATCCGGGGAGCGATGCTTCCAGCCTGTAGGGACCAATCGGCAGGTTCGGGAGCGAATAGGAGCCGGTTTCATCCGTTATCGTCGTCCGCGTCAGACCGGTTTCCGTCTGCGTCATCCTCACTTCTGCGCCCGGCAAGACGGCGCCGGTCTGGTCTTTCACGGCACCGCTCACTTGAGCGGTCGATTGTCCGTAAGCGGCGCCGCCCAAAATACAACATACGAGCGCCGCGACGATCCGTACGCAAATATTTCTCATGTTGTTCACCCGGGTTTTGTGTAGTGCTTCATATCAGAAAACAAACTTCAGCGCCATTTGCATGATTCTCGGGTCCGCCGCAGACAGGATGCGGCCAAAGCTCGGATCGCTCAGCGATGTCACCGGATTCAGCGGATTCACATGGTTCGGCGCGTTGAACGCTTCGGCGCGGAATTCCAGCGACTGTCGTTCTGTCAGCTTGAATGTTCGAGTCAGTCCCATATCGACCCGGATGCTGCCTGGCCCCGTTACATTCGCTGCGTGGATCAGCGGTCCGTACGCGCCCAGTACCGGCGTCACGAACGCGGCTGGGTTCAGCCACTGATTGATCGATTTGTTCGCCGCGTAAGGTGACGCCAGAATCTGGCGTGGTATTTCATCCGAGGCATCCGGCGCGATCCCCAGGCTCCCAAGGCCCGTTGACACCAGGAGCTGAGCACCTGAAAGTACCCTGACGATCCCGGAAACACGCCAACCGGTGCCGAGCACGCGCAACGTTGAGTTCGCAAACTGCGGGGTCTCGTAGACTGTCGACAGATTGAAATTGTGACGGCGGTCGAGTTCGCAGTTGCTGCGGTTCAGACCTCTCCGCTCAGGAATCAGGGTGCCGCCCTGCTGGATGGTGTCGGTATAGCCGTCATCGATGCAGTGAGACCAGGTGTAGTTCCCCTGCACTGTCACGCCCTTCGCGCGACGGCGCTGGACGGAAAGCACCATCGCGTTGTAGCTGCGCGTTCCTCCGTCATTAATAATGCCCACCATGCTGTAGTACTGGCCTTGCGCGCGGTCTTGCAGGTAAAGCACACGCCGCTGATTCGTGTTGCTCGTCGTCGAGGCGCCGGGTACGTAAATCGCAGGATTGATCTGCGCACCGTTCAACTGGTGAATGACGCTGTTGCCGACATAGTTTCCGGAAACCAGCCAGTCGGAACCGATCTGTTTCTGAAGGGCAAGATTCCACGCATTGACGTACGTCGTCTTCAGGTTGGCAGGAACGATCGTGTAGACCGACGCCAGCGGGAAGGCGACATTCTGGTCGATCGTCACCGGCAGCGGATTCCCGCCGGGATAGCCCTGCCACGGATCTTCGAACCCTCCGACCGGCTGGGGAATGCTGACATTCACGTTGCGCGGCGGCGTGTTTCGCAGGCCGGCAAAGTTGTTGAAATGCGGGTAATCGAAAAAGATTCCGTACGCCGCGCGCACGACTGTCAGGCCGTTGCCCTTCGGATCGAACGCGATGCCCAGGCGCGGCGCGAAATGCAACCAGCGCGCGGCGCTTTCCGAGTAGCCCGTGTCGGCAACTCCGGCATCGCCCGAAAACAGCACGCCGGCAGGAGCGTTCTTGTAGACGGTGCTTCGAAGTCCCTTGTCGAACCATTCTTTCTGAAAACGCGCAGTCCTGGCGCGCGCATCAAACGGGAAGATATACGGCTCCCATCGCACGCCGCCGTTCAACGTGAGCTTCGACGTCGCCTTCCACGTATCCTGGATGTACATGCCGATATAGTTCTGGCGCTTGTATTGCGCGGAAATCTGGCTCTGGGTCCAGGAGTTCGCTTTGCCCAGCATGAAATCACCAAGCGAGAGCCCGGTATTCGTGGAATTGAAAACGAACATTCCAGGCGTGGCGGTGCTGGCCGTGTAGTTCATGTTCGAGTGAATGAAGTTCGCCCCGAACCCGATCTGGTGAGCTCCATGGACGAGGCTGAGATCTTCCGCAAACTGATAGATTGTCGAATTTGTCACTCCCGGCGTGTGCATGGCCGCACCTCCCGGCCCGCTGCTGAAGGCTCCCTGAACCTGAATCGTGATGATCTTTGGATAGTTCTCCGGATACCACAATCCCTTCACTCCCAGGTCAACGAAATTGAACAGATTTGCTTTAACGGTCTTCTCATTGATCGTGCGCAGTAGAGTTCCCCGGAACGAACTCACCATATTCGGACTGATCGAATATGTGTCGCCCAATACAAACGACTGAGCGCGGCGGATGTAATCGCCCTGGCCGAGTGAGAACCAGGTCTTTCCATCGTAGTCGCTCGGAGCGTCCAGGCGCGCGAGTTCATCACGGCCGAACAGCGAGTGTTTGTCGCTGCGCTGGTAATCGATTCGGCCAACGGTCATTGTGTCGTCGGAGTTGGTCTTCCGCCCGAACAGCACCTTTCCACACGGGTCGGATGAAGTGGGGCTGCGCTTGATCAGGTTCAGTGCGGGCGTGCTGAACAGCGCCGGATTGATGCGGTTGTTCTCGAACGGGGCGCGAAGCGTGATCTGCCGTCCCTGATTGCAGAGCGGAGAGGCAACCGTTGTCCAATCGCCCGCGAGCATCTGAGCGGTCGGTACGAAGGCGGTATTCTCAACGGGTTCGGATCGTTGAAGCGTCATCTGATGTCCCGCGAAGAAAAACAGCTTATTGCGAACAATCGGACCACCTAAGACGCCGCCAAACTGATTGCGCTTCAGCCCATCACGCTGTTGTGCGAACGCGTTTCTGGCATTGAAGACCTTGTTGCGCACGAACTCGAACAGGTCACCGTGGTATTCGTTCGTGCCGGATTTCGTCACCGCGTTCATGGCGCCTGCGGAGTGCTGCCCGTACTGCGCGGGGACCGCGCTGGTTTCCACCTTGAACTCCTGAAGGGCATCGGGGAAAGGAAGCGGCAGATTGAGATTGCCGTACGGATCGTTGTGGGTCCCGCCATCGAGCAGGTATGTGAGGCCGTTGTTCAAACCTCCGCCGACGGAAATGACGTCTGTCGGCCATGTCCGATTCGTTCCCTGCGTGCCTCCGCCGACCGCCGCTCCAGACAGGATGATCAATTCCGTGACCTGGCGGCCGTTCAACGGCAACTCGAGTACGCGCACATTGTCGATCACCTGGCCGACGCCGGTCGCGCGAGTCTCGACCAGCGCCGCATTGGCCTGCACCTCAATCGTCTCTGCGGCCTGGCCGACTTCCAGGCTGATGTTGATAACCGGATTGCTGCCGACCTGCAGGACGATGCCGGTCTGGGCGAACTTCCGGAACCCGGGCAGACCGGCTTCCAGACGATATGGCCCCACCGGCAGATTTGGCAGAACGTAAGAGCCGGTTTCGTTACTCACGACTGAACGGGTCAACCCCGTTTGTGTCTCCGTTGCCGTGACCTCCACTCCCGGCAACACGGCACCGCTCTGATCCGTGACCGTGCCACTGATCTGGGCCGTGGATTGCGCCCACGCGATCGATGTATAGAGAAGCAAACTGAACAGCACAAAGGTCTTCCACATATCCACACCTCCAACGGACTGAATCTGCAAATGGCTATACGGTTGACGCGTGTGTACAAACAGGAAGGCTGTTCTGTCAATGAAGGGTTTGTTGCAGATTGTTGCAGGCTGCGGATTTGTTGCGGGCTGGCTTTGACAAACCTCCCCGTGTGGTATTAACTCGGCTCGACGGCTCGATCCTGGGGGAGGTGTATGCGCAGAATCATTCCGATCGCGGTTGGCACGACTGTGCTTGCCATCTGTTTGGTCTTGCTTCGTCCGGCGAATTCACCATCAAGTTCGACAACCGTGTCGCCGCGGTTGATATCCGTTCAGCGATTTCCTGAAAACGGACTCTGCTTACCCGACGAGGCAGCGAGTACTGCTGCCGCCGCTCCGCCGGAAAGTCTGCTTCGCCTGTTCGGCAGTTCATCCGCATACGCGGCTTCGCAGAAATCCGGAGAGATGGCGGATATCGGCAGGCCACCGGTGCGCACGATACGCGATACGTATCCGACATACAGTTTTGTTGCGGTCGATAACCAACACGACGAGGTCGTGCTTCAGGATCTCAATCTCTGGTCGATTCGCATATTCAACCGGTTGGAGAACACCCCTCCCGGTGCGCCGCCCAGCGTGCCCAGGCGACTCATTCAAGGTCCAAAGACCGACATCCAATTCAACAACGGCATGTACATCGACCCGAAGAACGGCGACATTTATTCGGTCGAGACCGATACGGGAGACAAGGTCGTCGTGTTCGACAGAGCCAAACAGGGCGATGTCGAGCCCACGCGGATCTTACGCGTGCCACACCGTGGATTCTCGCTGGCAGTCGATGAAGACAAGCAGGAACTCTACGTCGGTGTTCAGTACCCTCCGCAGATCCCCGTATACCGGAAGACGGCCTCCGGAGATGAGAAGCCGCTGCGCAGTCTTCAAGGAGAAAGCACGCGACTGTCCGACACCCACGGTGTCGCGTTAGACACGAAGAAGAAGTTGATGTTCGTCAACAACTGGGGTCACGTGAGCGATTACCTGACGGCGGGCACGGGCAGGTTCGAGGAGGCTTCGATCTCCGTCTATTCGCTGGACGCGACCGGTGACGCAGCGCCCTTGCGCGTCATTCAAGGTCCGAAAACACAATTGAACTGGCCGGCGGCAATGTCTCTGGATCCGGATACCGGCGATCTGTATGTGGCCAATGATGTCGGGCAATCGATCCTCGTCTTCAAAGAGGCAGACCATGGAAATGTCGCGCCCAGCCGTGTGATCAAAGGAAGTAAAACGCGCCTGAGTTATCCCACAGGTGTTTTTGTCGACGCGAAACACAAAGAAGTCTGGGCAGCGAATTTCGGGAACGCCACGGCGACAGTCTATCCGCTATCAGCCAATGGCAACGTCGCGCCCGTGCGCATCATCCGCAGCGCGCCGGAGGGTTACGAAGGACTAAGGTTCGGCAAGGTCGAGGCCGTGGCCTATGACAGCAAGCGAGAAGAATATCTCGTGCCGAACTGAGTGAGCCATCCGCAGATCGCGGCCTTTGCCAGGCTGGCAAAGGAGAACACGCCGCCGACGAGAACGTTGATCGGACAGAAGACGCTGATCAGCAGGACCATGCATGCTTTCGACTACGATGCGGTTCACGACGAAATCGTCGTCAACAGTCCTCTGGCTCAGGCGATCCTCATTTTCCGTGGAGGAGCGGACGGAGAAGAACCGCCGGTCCGCTACATTCAGGGACCGCGCACACAAATCGTCGGCACCGGTTATGGGGCGCTCGACGCGGTTACCGTCGACGGCATCAACAACGAGATCTTCCTTCCCGTCGCCTCGAATTCAGTTCTGGTATTCGATCGCAGCGCCACCGGCGATGTCGCGCCGAAACGCGTTCTCCATGGCCCCGACACGCAGATTCAATTTGCCGCGCCCGGCGATCGAGGAGCGTTGCCCGCGGTCGGTGTCGATCCCATGCACAATTTGGTGATTGTCCCCAGCCGCAACAGTTTGCTGATTTTCGATCGCAACGCCGGCGGGAATGCGAAGCCGTTACGCGTCATCTCCGGTCCGAAGACGGAACTCGGAGGCGGCAAACCCCACGTATATGCGCCGAAAGGTTGGATTGTCGCGATGGCCGCGCGCGGGTCCATCGGTGTCTGGAGCATCAACGATAACGGAGACGTCCCTCCGCGTTGGCGAATCCCCGTAACGAAAATCACGGGGATGAACGTGAACGGAGTCGAGATCGATCCCGTTCACAAAGAGTTGATGGTGCCGACGGGGAATGGGAATACTGTCTTCACATTCTCAGTGCCGGAGATCTTCGATTGAAAGGAATAGCCACAAAGAGGCACAGAAAACACAAAAATTCATTGGGATTTCTTGTGCTTCTTGTGCCTTTTTGTGGCTATTTCGCCAGCGCGCAGGCAGCACAACAACCGAAACCGGTGATGGTGGAAGACGTATTCAAGAATGTCCAGGTTCTTAAAGGCATCCCCGTCGATGAATTCATGGACACGATGGGATTCTTCGCCGCCGCCCTCAGCTTGAACTGCACGGAATGCCACACGCCTGAAAGCGAGAACAGTTGGGCCAAGTACGCCGACGATACGCCGTTGAAACAGACATCGCGCCGAATGATGCAGATGGTGACCGCCATCAACAAACAGAATTTCGGCGGAGCGCGCGCCGTGACGTGCTTCACGTGCCACCACGGGACTCAGCGGCCCAAGACGGTGCCCAGTCTGGTCGTGCAGTACAGCGCACCTTTCGAAGACCCGAACGAAGCGGAAGTGACCGGTCAGGATCCTGCCGGTCCCATTCTCGATAAGTACATCCAGGCAATCGGCGGGGCTGCGAGGTTGGCGAACATTACGCGCCTTGCCATGAAGGGGACGTACTCCGGATACGACACCTATCACCAGAAGGTCGCGATGGAGATTTACGCGCAAGCGCCGAACCGCGTTGCGACCATCGTCCACGAAGTCGGTCCGACGAGAGCAGATAGCGTCAAAGTCTATGACGGAGGCGCGGGCTGGATCGTATCGGAGAACAAACCCGTGCCGGTGATGCCATTGACCGGTGGAAATCTGGCCGGCGCCAGGCTGGACACGATCCTGCTGTTTCCGGCGCAGATCAAACAAGCCTTCACTCAATGGCGCACCGGAACGGCGACGATCGATGATCACGATGTCCAGGTCGTGCAAGGAACCAACGCCGGACAGCCGCCGGTGAAGCTCTACTTCGATCCGAATTCCGGGCTGCTCGTGCGCGTCGCGCGCTACTCCGATACGGCAATCGGTCGCGTACCCACGCAAATCGACTACTCCGATTACCGCGATATCGGCGGCGTGAAAATTCCTTTCCGCTGGACCGTCACCTGGACGGACAATCAGACGTTCATCCAGCTGACTGAAGTACGGGCCAATGTACCGATTGAGGCGTCGCGGTTTGCCCGCCCCGCGCGGTAAAAGTTATGAAGGAGAAGACTATGAAAAGTAAGCTCGCAACTTTTTCTTTATTGGCAGTGGCTATTTTGTTGATCACCACGACAGCGTTCGCGCACCACGGTGAAGCAGGAAGCTACGACAATACCCAGCGAATCACGGTCAAGGCGACCGTGACGGATCTCGTATGGGTCAATCCTCATGCGCAACTCTACATTGATCTCAAAAACGACAAGGGCGAAACCGAACACTGGGGTATCGAGATGCTCAGTCCGGGCAATCTCGTTCGGATCGGCTGGCACAAAGACACGTTCAAGCCCGGGGACGAGATCCTGGTAACCATGACCCCCGCCAAAGGTGAACGGCCTTTCGGCAGTTGCGGACAAATCGTGAGCTCCGACAGCAAGATGTTTATGGTTGGTCAGTGCGGCGTGCCGGGCGGCGACGTGGCCAAACTGCCGGTGAAAGCGGGCTATAAGTCCGTGGAAGTGAAGTTCCCGAAATTTCCGACGGGTTCAACCGTCACCGGACCAGCGGTACAAGAGCCGTAAGGAGCTTCGATGCGAATTCGTTTTCTGGTCTTAGTCACTGTGTTCGCTCTCGCATCGGTCTCCTTTGCCCAGAACAAGAAGGCCTTCGACCCGCATGATCTGAGCGGATATTGGGAACTGACAAACAGCGGCAGACCGGCGGGCGCCCTGAACACGATCAGCAACAATCGTCCTGCAATGACCGATTGGGGCAAGACTGTCTTCAATAAGACAAAGACGGGATACAAAGAGTTGAGCACCGGCGTCTTCCCGCAAAAGGACTGGAATGATCCTGCTTTGTGGTGTGATCCGTTAGGTTTTCCGCGCATTTTGTGGAACACGCAGTTTCCCGCGATGAGATTGGCCCAGGCGCGTGATGAGATGATCCAGTTCTTCGAGAACGGCCGTGCCTGGCGCGATCTCTGGACTGACGGGCGGAAGCTTCCTACGGGCACCGATGTGGACCCGCGATGGTTCGGATACGCTGTCGGCAAGTGGGACGAAGATACATTCGTCGTTACGTCGAACAACTACATTGAAAAAACCTGGCTCGATCAATATGGGTCGCCGCACAGCGATCAACTGCTGGTCGAAGAACGCTACCGCCGTACGGATCGCGACCACCTCGAGTTGGTTGTGAGCATCACCGACTCCAAAACGTACACCGCAACGTGGAAAGGCGATAAGCGGGTTTTCAGGCTCGTGGATAAACCAGCGCGTTCGGACTTCAACGATTTCAATGAAAACATCTGTGTGTGGTCGGAACACAAAGTCACGCCGAAGATTTAAAGGGAGGAGCTTAAACATGCGGAATCGTTTCGTGGGCGTCTTCATTGTTATTGTGGCGGTATTCGTTTCGACGCCGCCCTTGCACGCACAGACGACGCATGACGTCTCCGGAATCTGGAGAATGCTGGCGCCGGGAGCAACTCGTGCTCGCGCCGCATCGGTGGGTGCGGGGGCTTCGCATCCGACGTTGGGCAATGATCGTCCTGCGTTGACCGCATGGGGACAGATGAAGTGGAGTCAGACGCGATCGTCGGGCCGAAACTCCAAGCTCTCGTTTGGTTCCTTCCCGAACCAGAAAGATTGGAACGATCCGCTGTTTCTCTGCGATCCGGCAGGATATCCCCGTGTTGGAGGAGGGAACAGCCTCTATCGGTTCGTTCAGCTTAATAACGAGGTTGCCGAATTCTTCGAGCGAGACCGCGTGTGGCGTGACCTGTGGATGGATGGCCGAAAGCTCCCCGGCAATAACGCCAGGCCGCGCTGGTACGGGTATTCCATCGCCCATTGGGAAGGAGACACGTTTGTCGTCGAGTCCTCCGGTTTTGATGACCGAACGTGGCTGGATTTCTTCGGCTCGATCCACAGCGACCAGATGCGGCTCGAGGAACGTTACAAGGTTTTGGACCGCGACCATCTCGAGTTTCAGATGACGCTCACGGACCCGAAGGCATACACCGCGCCATGGGCCGGTCCGAAACAACTGATGGAACGCATGGAAAACTCGGACGGAGTCGCACCGGGTATCTGGGGTAAGAAACCCGATGGAAGGCCGTACGGCGACATCCGCGAGGACTACTGCGTCTACTCCGAAGAGCACGCCTTCTGGGTCAATGATGATCCCACCGGACACGGCGACAATTTCGGAAAGGCGGTTACTGGAGAGGGGAAGAAGTAACGTATGCTCCGTTCCGCGTACTTTGCGCTCGCCATCATTCTCCTCGGCGCGACGGCAGCCATAGCCGACACGTGTTCGGACCTCGCGACGAATCCCACCATAACTTCGGCAGCTACGGTTTCGGGCACGTTCACGCCGCCCGATGGCGGGAAGCCGATTGAAGGTCTACCCTCATTTTGCCGCGTCACAGCGACGCTGAAACCGAGCGCCGCCTCGGATATCAAGATCGAAATATGGATGCCGACGAACAACTGGAACGGTAAGTTTCAAGGTCTCGGCAACGGCGGGCTTGGCGGAGTAATCAGCTATACGAATCTTCCGAACTATCTCGATCACGCTTCGCTGGCGGATGCGGTCATGGCCGGATACGCCGGAGCAAGCACAGACACCGGTCACGTCGCGAGCGACAGGACCTGGCTGGCGAACGCGGAAAAAGAAAAAGACTATGGGTATCGCGCGATTCACGAAATGACCGTCGTAGCGAAGGCCGTTATTCAGAAGTTCTACGGCCGCGCTGCCACGCGTTCCTATTTCAATGGGTGCTCGACCGGCGGCGGGCAGGCACTCGGAGAAGCCCAGCTCTATCCCGGAGACTATGACGGCATTCTCGCAGGCGACAGTCAAAATATTCTCACGCACTCGCGCGCGTCCGACATCTGGGCATTTCAGTCTGTGAACAATGAGAACAGGCTGTCGGCCTCTGTGTTGTCGCTGGTGAAGACGACGGTCTTGAAGCAATGCGGAGCCAAAGATGGCGGTCTCGAAGACGGCTTCCTCCTGAGCGATCCACGGCAGTGCCGGTTCAGTCCCGAGCAGCTTGCGTGTAAAGAAGGCCAGGACCCGGCCACCTGCCTGACGGCACCCCAGGCCAGGCTCATGATGAAGCTTTCTGAGGGATATGTCAGCCGCACGAATCAGCAGATCATGGCTGGCCTCTGGGGACCTGGTGCGCTCGGTTGGGGCGGATACAACCGCGTTTATATGAACGACACATTCACTACATCGAGCCCGGCGGGCCAGTTTTACGGCCTGGGTGTGCTCGAGAACCCGAACATCGATCTCCGCACGATGGACGTCGACAACGCCGTAGCTTTGGCGGATAAGAAATTCGGGTTTATGAACCACACCAGCGCGGATCTGGATGCTTTCATCGGGCGGGGCGGCAAGCTCATCATGTATCACGGATGGGATGACCCATCCATTTCCCCGATGAACTCCCTCAAGTACTACACCAGTGTCGTCGAACGAATCCGCGACAAACGTCACCTGAACAGCATCGACGCAGCGATAAGCGAGACTCAGAAATCGGCGCGCTTATTCCTCATTCCCGGCATGGGCCACTGCGGTGGCGGTCCCGGCGCGGACACATTCGATGCTGTCGGAACGTTCGATCAGTGGGTCGACCGCGGCGTCGCACCCGATAAGATCATCGCTTCTCACACCGCCCCGGCATACTCGCGCCCCCTGTGCGCCTACCCGCAGGAAGCCCGATATAACGGTTCCGGCGATCGTACAGATGCACGTAACTGGAAGTGCGTTTCGGGAAGGGGAAGGGGTGCTTTGTCAATTCTCAATGGTCAATAGTCAATTCTCATATAGAACGGGATCGCAATGACTAATGACTAATGACTAATGACCATTGAGAATTGACAAAGCACCCCTTCCCTCTTTAGTGCGGTGTCCTTATAAGAAAGCCTCCGTCACGTCGTCATCGTGTAGATATTCCCCAGCGAGCCCCGCGTTCGTGATTGTCCACGCAAGATCGATAATCTCGACAGCCAGATCTGTATTCATCTTCGCAAGCGCTTTCTACTAAAAGGCCGTTCCATTGTGATCGCGTGGGACATGGCTCCAGGATGCTCTCGACTGATATGAATTCACGCTAAGGTCAGTAGAGGTGGAGCTTCGATCCGGGAAATGTCTGGAGTGAACGAACACAATGGCCTGAAACCTGCCGGTCTCGGTGCGTTGATCCCGGAGCTCCGCCCGTTGGTCTGGGAGCTCGGCGCGTTGGTTCTGGAGCTGGGGCGGTTGGTTCTGGAGCTGGGACGGTTGGTGTCCAACATCGGCGCGTCCATTACAGAGAGCCATCGATGGTTCTCAGAAACCTAAGCGTTCATGCCGGACACTCATCATCAGGTTCGGGAGCTCGGCGCGTAGGTCTTGGAGCTCGGCGCGTTGGTTCTGGAGCTCCGCCTGTTGGTCCCGGAGCTCCATGCGTTGGTTCTGGAGCTCCGACGCTTGGTGTTAAACATCGGCGCGTACATTACAGAGAGTCATCGCTGGTTCTCAGAAACTTAGCGTTCATGCCGGACACTCATCATCAGGGTCGGGAGACCTGATGTTTGGTCTCAGAGAGTCGCGCGCGGAGCTCAGAGAGTCGTGCGTGACTTCCAGAGAGTCATCGATTCATTCCAGGCATCTGTCGTTGACTCCCGGGAACCAACGCGTCCATTCTGGAAACCTGCGCGCAGATGCCGGAGACCAGCGCTTGGGTTTCCAACATCTGTGCGTCCATATCAAAGACTCGACGTTAGGTCTTGGAGATGAGCGCGACCGCAAGGTGCCTCAACAATCTCGCGCCGGGAACGTATTGCGCGATCCACGTGAGCGCCATCGGCGGCATTACCGGCACCGGCGACTGGAGAGATGCACAGTGCCCTTTCGGCAGGCATGCGTTATTGCGCTCAGAGCCGATATTCGGCAACAGAACCCAGCCTACAGAGGGCTATGCGGCAACAGCACCAGTGCCGTGCTTCCGTCTTTTTCAAGCCAGCTTCAGCGGATTTCGCATATTCAAACTTCAATGAATACCCCTTACTTCGATTCAGATTTGATGAGGCTTTTGAGATAAATCACGCCAACGGCCGCAGAGGTTTCCTGCTGCTTCCGGCCAGGATGGGAATCTAAACGAAAAACCCTGTTTCATAAGGATGCCAGGCACGACACGGCGGCTCTTGAGCACAAGTTCGGTCTCGGTCTTCATAAACAGCGCACCCAGTTCGAGCATCCACTTCGTGGCAGGTAATCCAAATCGGATACCCCATGCCTGTCGCAATGCGCGCATGAAATCGCGATTCGGGACCGGATTCGGCGCTGCCACATTCACGGCGCCTGTCACTTCGTCATGCTCAATTAGCCAATAGACAGCTCTGATAAAATCATCTTCATGTATCCATGAGACATACTGACGGCCGGCGCCGATGGTGCCGCCGAGCCCGTGCCTCACAAGTCCAAGCAATGTCTCAAAAACTCCCCCGGGATCCGGGCTCATCACCATCGTAGATCGAAGCTTAACTTTTCGAGTGTTCGCCGTGTTGGTATCGTCGACTGCGCGTTCCCAAGCCATGGCGACATCGATACTGAAGCGCCAAGTGTCCGGCGCATCGGGTTCATGCCCCCCGATAATTCCATTGACCTCATCATTTGGGGCATCAAGCCGGTGCGCATAAATCGTAGCTGTGCTCGCCTGGATCCAGACTCTTGGGGGGCTGTTGACGCGAGCGATCGCTTCGCCAATGACTCGAGTTGACTTCACTCGCGATTCCATGATCTCGGTCCGGTTCGCAACATTGTAACGGCAGTTGACGCTACCTCCGGCCAAATTGATGACCGCATCAGCCCCGGCGAGTTCATCGATCCAATCACCAATCGTCTGCGCGTCCCACGAAACGACGCGCCAAGGTGATTTTTGAGGATTGCGGCTGAGGATAGTCACTTTATGGCCATCTCGATGGAAGGCCCGGGCGAGAATTGTTCCGACCTGCACGGACCCCCCAGGAATGACCACTCTCATCGGACTATCATCTTGCCTCGCTCCGCAAACTGTCCATAGCAGCAACAGCATTAGCCCGCACCTCGGGATCCGGGTGTGTTTCCGCCAATTTCTCCAACTGTGGGCCGAGGGATTCGGCTAATGCTCCGAGTTTGCTTGCGGCGCGCAAACCCGAGAGCACCAGACTGCGGTTTTCGTCTGCAAGTGCGACGGATAGCAATCCGATGATTTCCGGGTTGTCCGACTTTGCAACGCGAATCGTTTCCACAGCCGCTTGTTTGACGTGCAAGGGAACATCTTTCCCCGTCATCAAACCTCTAAGCGCGGTGCGAGCCACCGGCGATTTGAGAGCAAACCGGGTGAGTCCGTGAGTCGCGGCGTCCGCCGTCTCCTTATCGGAATCCTGAGTCATCGGAATCAAAGGCTCAAGTGCGTCGTCGGGGATCTCCGGCTTGAGATTAATAATCGCGAAGACCGCGTTCCGATGGATCGCTATTTCGGCATCTTTGAAATGAGCCAGCAACACGGGTATAGCGGATTCGAGTGCGGTTGTGCCGTCAGGTCGGCCCAGCGATAATGTGCTGAGTACGGCCGAGACTTGCAGCCGGACCTGAACGTCTTTTTCCTCAAAAGCGGGCAGCATCGCTCGCACATCCTCTTTTAGAAGGTCCGCGTCCACATCCCAGAACCCGTTGTCAAGTCGAAAGAGTCTCTCACGTGCAACATCCCGAACGGCTGGATCATTACTCGCAAGTTCTCGGAAAAGGTCCAGCCAGTCCATCCGTTGCCCTGCTTGACTGGCCGCTACCGACCCCAGCAGAAAGAGCGCTGGTGATATCCCAAATATTATTATCTTCATCACTCTCATTGGAACACCGTTCCTGTTGTATTAACGTAGGTTGAACCACTGCCGGAGAGGCAGTACCCAACTGTGAACCAAGCCTCTGGTCCAGAGGGATACGGCGGCTGCTGATAGACGGTTTGACCAGCGATATAGATCTCGAATGCCGGCATGCAGTCGTGCCAGCCCACAACCGAGTAGTCTGGCGCTGAAGGGTTACTCTTCGATACAGTCACTGAGATGTCCCACGAAATAGCTGGCGCCCAGGAACCGAGACCTGTTATCTCGTTTCGGGCATCGCCATAGAAATGCACATTGGCCGCCCGCGAACCGGCATTCCCGCTAAAATCAATATGCATTGAATCTCCGCCCGCTCCCTGATCATCCAGTCTATAGCAGTCATGTAGAACCGAGTCGTCCACGAGAATTCCCGCGCCCAAACCGGTTTCTTTGGAATATCTCTTCGTGTATCCGATTTGGTGCCAACTGGTACTCGGGTTTCCTCCGCCCTGATCAGGCAGAAGATATGCCAAGTTTGTTGCCTTCGCTTTACTGACATCAACCATTGAATTGTAGGTTCGGTTATTGCCGTCGTAAATGACCTCGCTCGATCCTGCGATTGGATCTGAACAATATCCTCCGGCCCAAACATACAGCCATGGAATGAAGGCCTTGAATAGAACTTGAAAGTCCATTCTTTCCCCCGGGGCACGTTGTCTCCCCTCGCTTTGGCCCAAAGAGACATATTGTTGGATGAGGCGCTCTACGACTATCGGAGCTGCCCACACAAATATTGTGTATGAGATACCAGAAGATTCGGGATCGCCTCTACCGTAAAAGGAATCATAACCGTAGGAATCGTACCAATCATAACAATCGGAACATCCGGATACGACCTCGTACGTTTGGTATGAGGTGACGACCCAGCTAAACGTGTCTGCCATGTACTGGTGACCAGCCTGGGCTGGTGCTTCGATATACGTCGAGCCAGGACCAGGACCATTGTAACTTACTGGATTAGCCACCCAACCTTCTTCTCCGTCCAAGTACGTCGTCATGGAAATCCCGTAGTAGTACTGCGTTTGATAGTCCGGATTCAGACTAGCTGTAGCAAAAACAACGTTGTTGCCGCTGTCGTAATATACGTCCGTTCGGCCTGAAGTCTGCTGGGAGAATGCCGCTATCGGGACTAAGAACAGCGCTACCAAAACGAATAGATTTTTCATTGCTGCCTTCTATTTACCCACCGTCACTATTTTTGATGGATAGCCTGCGAAGGAGCGCACCGCTTGCGCGCCCGCCGATGAAAGAGCATTCGTCATCGTTTGGAATGTAAACTCGATAGCGTCCTGTTTTTTCTGCTGTAGGTCGAGCAGTTCCGTGGGAGGCGAGGGTAGAACTTCGCCCGGCGCCCGTTGCTGGTGCTGTTGTCGGACTGCATCAATAATCACTTTGGCCCTCTTGTCCAACTCCTCAATCTGTTTGGTCACATTTACCGATGTAGCCAACACCGTAGCGCATTCCGCGGCAGCAAGCTTGATCTGGGTGCAGACTGCGTTTCTCATCGACGCACCAGTACCGGAGGAAGTGTCCCGCTCCTGCGCCTTACGTTCAATAGTCGCCAAGTTGCGGAAAAATCCCTCATGTAGCGCGTAATCAGCGACAGCGCGAGACTGTTGTGGTACGTTCTGCGCATGCACGATTGTCAAGCCAACGAACAGCATTGAAATAAATGTAGCCGTCATATGGACGAATATCACATCTGCGCGTAGTCCATTTGGCCGCGGCTTGTCTTTGCTAATTCTTATTGTTCCCGTTTTTCAACGAACCTGCGTGAGGAAAGAAAAGATAAAATGCCCCGCAACCCGAGCATCTCGATTCCATGCCTGATCTCGGCCGCCGTCACCGGTAAGATCGATACCGCTCATGGGCGTGCGTAGTTTAAGCGAAAAGCGTCTTTCAGTGGGAGGTTGCCTGGAAAAGCCGCCGCGTATGATCTGAAGTGAGGCAAATAGGTAGCATTTGTAATCGTTTCCAGTGACAGGAGGAGATGTGTTTATTCGCGGTTCGACTTGCGCTGGATAGGTAAGATCCGCAACCGCGAGCGCATTTCGTCAATGGTAATGATCGTCCCTCCTGGAGCTGATCCCCATGTTGGCGCAGAACCTGAATTACATCTGCTCCGATTGCCTCGGGCATTACGTCCTGACTGCGAACCTGTATAACACTCGGGCCATCTTGCCCACTGGCAGCCAGGAGCGCCGAGAAACCCAGGTCGTGCGTGAAGACAACATGATCATTGGCACGAGCCCATTGCATGACTACGGAATCCTTGGCTTTGGGATCGCCAATCTGACTCCAGTGAAAGGCCTCGAATCCTTTATCAGACAAGAAGTGAACCCAGGCGGGTGACAAATTCATGTCCACCAGGATCTTCACTGCTAATGTAGGGGCAATTCGACTTCTTCAGTTCGGAGGGCTGCGTAAGCCAGAGCTGCCTGTAGATCCGCAGCTTCGAGATACGGATATGCCGCGAGAATTTCATCCGACGTACGGCCGCTGGCGAGTAACCCAATGATTGTTCCCACAGTCACCCGAAGGCCGCGGATGCACGGTTTTCCGCCCATGACTTCGGGGTCATGCGTGATTCGATCGAGCAGGTTCATGGTTGCCATTGTATCACCTGGAAGACCGACGAGGGCGATAGCTCCCAGTAGAAACGTCCCAGAAAATGAAGTTCCGTCATAGCAAAAGTTAAAATCTTCCCATCGTCGTTTGGTCGGTACCCAGGCAATGGCTACACGCTAAGCCGCGAACGGCGCGAGGTGGCGAGGCGTTTCGCTTTCGAGGACTTTGCGCCGCTCGTCGACTTCAGCCTGGTGTTCGGTTGCCCGGCCAGAGCCATTGCTTTGAGCGCCTTTTCGAGTGCGTGCGGCACGTCGAGGGCGAAGAAACGGTCGGAGGAGTAGCCGTAGTCTTCACCGCTTTCGTCGATGACGCGAATGAGACCATGTTTTTCCGCCTCTCCGTCCGGAACGACCTGGTACAGTTTTCCTGCTTCCAGCGAAGCCGGATACCCTTTGTTGTTGATGCAAACCGCAAAAACGGTGTGTTTTGATTTCTTTTTCATCGTCAATCGAGCAAAGGCAATTTCAATTTTAACTCTCGGCGACCGATCCCATGGGCTTCATACCAGTGAACCTCCGCCTTGTGAATCGACATATCCAGCATTGGCGCTTGACCAGCGTCCTCAGCACCGCTAGAATCTCGCCCGCCGTGAAGGTCGCGGCTCGCATTCCTCAAAAGCTCAACGGACGAGCATCCCGCATATCTGTTTTCGCTTCAGGAATGAATCAATAAATCTTTCGGTTTTTCGGAGGTTCCTTTGAATTTAATCTAGGGCTCAGCCATCAATTCAGCGTAGTGCGATCAATGACACTGAAACGTGCCGGTGTACGCACCCCTGAAGCCGGCAAAGTTGATGTCGAGATTGGCGTGCACGTCCACACTACTCGCGCCCTGATCGACCGTTACGACTTTCGCCTCGCTGAACGCGCCGGCCCCTATTCCGGTGCCATCATCGCGAAGCAGGACTGTCCCGGAGCCGCAACCGTCCACCGTTCCTGTAAACACAATTTCACCGTGAAAGTTGATGTCGCCGCTCGGGTGAATGATTTCGGTCAGGTGCTCAGCAAATGAGCCGGTGAACGTGCCGGTAAAGGTGCCCGTGGCAATTCCTTCAACGATGGTGTTGCCATCGGCTTGCCGAACATCTGTCGGTGTGAACGCCGCAACAAAGACTGTACCCTCAGCAGGCTGCGGCCGGCTTCGCCGGGCATAGCCCGCGCTGGAGACCATCAGTACAGCCAGAACGACGGAGATGAGAAATCGAACGCGCATGTGACCTCCATAATCTGCAAATCAGACCGAAGAATAAGTATGCGCGCTGTGCTAATTCAAGGTGCTAAATACTCGGAGATCCACCCTGCGTCGTCTGGTTTTCGGTATCGAAGGCGGTCATGGAGACGATTATCACGGTGGCGCCAGAACTCAATGAGGACCGGAGTCAGTCGATAGCCTCCCCACGATTCCGGCAGCGGCACCGTCTGATCTGCCGTCAATTCCTCGAGTCGTCTGAACTCTTTCATCAGATATTGTCTCGATGGGATTACTTCGGATTGCCGCGATGTGGCCGCTGCCAATTGAGACGGCCGCGGGCGCGAATGAAAGTAGGCTTCGGATTCTTCCCTGGTGATTATTTTCACGTTTCCTTCAATTCGTACCTGCCGGTGCAAATGCGGCCAGTGGAAAACCAGCGCGGCTTGTGGATTTGCGGAGAGCTGCATTCCTTTACGCGACGCGTAATTTGTATAAAACACGAAACCGTCCGGCCCAAATTTCTTCAACAGGACGATTCGCGCCGACACGTCACCGCTTCTGCCGGAAGTGGCAAGCGTCATAGCAGAAGGTTCGAACCAGGGGCCCGGCGACCGATCGACGGCGGCGCGGAACCACAATGAGAAGCGCTGAATGGGATCCTGAATCATTTCGAACGCGAGAGCAGCTCTACGAATTCCCGATAGAACTTTTCTTTGTCGAGGTCGTCCTGAATTTCGGCAAGGATTTCGCCGCGGCCGGGCTGCTGGCCCGGAGCCCATGCGAGCGTATCGCCGTAGCCGGCGCCATGCTCCACGTTGACATCGATGAAGAGCTTGCGAGATTTCGTGATGATCGAGGGATCGAGCCACGCGACCGCTGCGAGTTCGTCCCACAGGTAAGTCGTTTCCGCATACTTCGCAACGTACTGCGCCGCAGGCGCGGGACTCCTGCGTACCTTCTCGACAAGTGATTCGTCCATCCGTGTCTTCACGGAAATGTCAACAGTTGTCAAGACGACGCGAGGCCAATGCGCATGCAGAACGGCGTGCGTGGCTTCCGGATCCATCCAGAAATTGAATTCACGTTTCGGGTTCAGCCGAAATTCCGGATCGTCGGTTTGAGGATTGATGCTGCCGCCCATCACGATGAGTTCCTTCGTCAGCTCAGGAAATTCCGGATCGAGCGCGATGGCCAGAGCGAGATCCGTCATGGGACCGGCCGCGTGGATCGTGATGTCGTGCGGATACTGCCGGACCATGCGCACGAGGAAGTGTGCCGCGTCTTCACTCGAGGGTTTGATGGCCGGTGCGCCTTCGGGCAGCGGCGGGATTTCCGTTGGACCATGCACCGCGTGGCCCCGCGTGTAGTTCCACGCTCCCTGGTACTCAACCTTGCCGTATAGCGTTTCCCACTTTGCGATGAACTCCTTGCTGTTGACGAGAGGGAACACTGCGCCGGGGACAACCGGAATATCCGTGCGTCCGATGATCTCGAGCAGACGCAGCGTATGCTGAACCTCTTCATCGCGCCAGTCATCACCGGTGAGAACGGTTATGCCGAGCACTTCCGTCTCCGGCGAATTGATGAGCGCGAGAATCGCCTGCATGTCCGTCCCTCCAGGACCTGCAGCATCCTGATCGATGATGACTTTGCGCCTGGATTGAGCCCCAGTGGGAACGGCTGTCACGGCCAGCAACAATATCGCGATGAATCCGGCAAAGCTGTGTTTCATCTCGGCTTCGTTCCAATATCACGAAATCCTTTGTTGTAGCCTTCGACTTCGTTCATTGGAGCGCAGATACCTTCCGAGATGCCGGCAAATAATCCGTTCCAGCCAAAATACGTGATGGCATCGGGCGGCATTCGCTTGTAGATCTTCTTCGAACCTACCCACGGAGCCGTGTAGTACTCGGGGTCGTACAAGGTCAGCTGATTTTCGAGAGTGCTGGAGTCCACCCGTTCCCAGGTTTCTTCGATCCGCGCGTGAAAACTTTTGGGGTGGCCGGCATTATCGAGCCATGCCCTTTCCTCGAGTCCGACGGTGTTGACGATCAGCTTGTCTCCTTCCCATTTGCCGACCGAATGTCCATACCATGCGGGACCAAGATTCTCGAGATTTTCACCTGAGGGCAGCGCGCGCCCATCCGTCCAGAGATAGCGGATGCGGTGTTCCCACTGGAAGACCTGCAGGATTCTGTCCCTGGTGATGATGAATTCCATCGGCTCGTCGTCATTCATGAGTCTTGGAAAACCCATCGGGTTGCAGGTATACCAGGGAGCATTTCCGACCACGCCAGGCTTGTCCTGGATACGTCCGTTCATAGCCGCGATCCCCGCCGGCGTCAGCGGAGGAGCTGGAGTGCCGAGACTATGATCGAGCTTCGTTTGTGTCCAGATTCCGGACAGATCGTGCCGGTCAAAATTAGCGTCTGACGGCAGGGCTTCGTACCGCGCTTTGAATTTCTCCTTATCGCCTTGTTGCGCGCTCGCAGTCAGACTCATCATCAGAACAAAAACGAGAGTGGTCCACCGGCTTCGCATCTCTGAAATCTCCTAATCGACAGGATTTTGTCCTCGTTCGCGCGACATGATTTCGGAACCGTCGGCAAGAATGACTTTCACCACGATCGCGGTGGGCGCGCCGTTCGCTGCAGGATTGACGACCGCTGTGATCTCCTGGCCGACCTTCAGCGTGTTCCGGTTGTATCCTTCCTGGGCGAGCTGGCTCACGCCTGCATTTTCAAAACCCCAGGTGACGACTTTGCCGGTCTCGTCTTTCACATCCATGAAAATCACCACATGAGGATTGCGCCAGTCCACTCTCGCGACTGTGCCCTTCAGGGTAATCTTCTTCTTCATGTCGTAGGTTGCACCTCTGCCGTGATGCGCGTTGAGCGGCGCAGCAGCTATCAACAGGACGAATAACAGAATCGAAGCGCGTCTCATCTGTTCTCCTTTTTATTAGCGTCGGGCCCACCGTCCAGTTCAGTAAGGTACACCGCTTCTATTACGGCTGCGCCCTATCGGGCTTGCGCTTCGCGGCGGCCTCCTCACAGCTGGCCGGTCCCCCCACGCCGGGAGTTGGAATTCATACCATCTCCTTATTTATTCGGGTGATCTGCGGGATTATAAGTATACTGCTCGCGATTCTTCAAAAAAATGCGGAGGAAACCATGAGAAAGCCTCTCACGCGGATTGCGGTCATTGTATTCGTGGTGACTTTGGCTTCCGCCATGACGGTTGGTCAAACCGTCAAGCCGAAGCGGATCAATCGAGCGATCGAACTGCTCTCGCAAGGGCAGCCTATCTACTACACCGGCTCGCATTCCGGCACGGAAGGCAGTTTCGAGCAGGGAAAGAAAGACGCTCAAATCTATGCCGACTACATCAGCTACGACATGGAACACGCGCCGTATGACATCAAGGGGCTTGCCGAGTACATGCAGGGACTCGCAGCCGGTGGTCCGACGAAGAGCGGTCACCGCATGCCCACCGTCATCGTCAATGTCCCAGTCAATGGCACAGATGAAGCGACGGTTCGTGCCAACGCGTGGATGTTCGCGCAGGTTCTCGCGACCGGCGTTCATGGCGTACTCCTGACACATGCCGACACACCAGGGGCAGTGCGTGCATTCGTCGAAGCCATTCGCCTTCCCATTCACAAGCAAGGTGTCGGCGAGGCACTCAGCGAGGGGCGCCGCGGCGTTCACGGCGCGGACACGGCAGCCAAAATCTGGGGAATCTCACGCGACGAGTATCTGCAGAAGGCCGATGCCTGGCCGCTCAATCCGAACGGCGAGCTGTTGCTTGGCTTGAAACTGGAGGACAAGTACGCGCTTGAGAATGCCGAAGCCAATTTGAAAGTTCCGGGCATCGCATTTGCCGAGTGGGGCCCGGGCGATATGAGCCTGTCGCTCGGTGTGCTCGGTCCTAATGCCGAGCGCGATCCCCGAATGCAGGCTGCGCGAGCTCGCGTTTTTGCGGCGACCAAGGCGAATAAGGTTTTCTTCCTGAATTCGATGAATCCCATGAACGTCATCGACATGATCAAAGAAGGCGTCATGGTCGGTCCCGCCAGCCAGCAGGCCGCTGAAATTGGAAGGAAGTTCACGAACCGGCAAATGCCGTGGTAAACCTGGGATCATTGGCCACAAAGAGGCACAAAAGGCACAAGAGTGATTAGCTCTTGTGCCTTTTGTGCCTTTTTGTGGCTATTCATTTCTTCGGCGGAGACGCCACTGTTTTAGTCAGCCAGCCGGAGATCGCTCCAGCGATTTGCGCGTTGTTCTTCTCGAGCATCATCATGTGACCGTTGCCGTGGATACTGGCTTCGGCGAGTTTGATCCACGTGGGCCGCACACCGGCCTGTTGCAGGTACTTCACGGTGCAATGATCGTAAGGCGCGTGATAAGAAGCTTCTCCTGTCACGATCAGGATCGGCACTTTCGTGAGATTCGGAAGCGACCGGGCCGGCGACTTTTGCATCCAGCATTTGACGAGATCGGGGGCATCCGCCTTGTCCTGGCGCACGATCGCAAGATCCGATGCCTTGGAGGCAGGCGGTGAATAGGCGAGCGGCACAGCGGTGATCCCCCAGATGTTCGTTGACGCCGCGGCATCGCGGAACCAGTCCGGTGCCGGAATGTTTTCGATAGCAAAGAACGGCGGCCCGTTCGGTTCGACCGCGATGATGGCCTTGACGAGATCCGGCTTTGCATCGGCGACCGGCCAGCCGAAGGCCCCGGATTGAGAATGCGTCAGGAGGATCGCAGGGCCGATCTTCTCGAGCAGCGCCAGAATGGCATCGCGGTTTAACACCTGCTGCAACGAGTAATCCTGGATGGACGGCATCTGCGAAGCGAGAAACTGGTCGAAGATGGGATCTCCCGGCGCGCCCTCTCCCGGCCACTGCGTATGCAGATGCGCCTGCGGCCAAAGGCGGTAGCGTTCGGGGGCAACAAAGCGTCTTTCGGTTTGTTCAAGATTGGGCTGTGTCGCACGGCCGTAAACATCAGGCTCGTATGAAGCCCTGCCTCGTCCCGGCTGGTCCACGACGTAAACGGCATAGCCCTCACGCAGGAAGAACTGAGCCCAGCCTTCACGGCCATCAGGTGTGCCCGTGAAGTTGGTTCCGGACTGGCTTCCGCCATGGACCATGACGATCGGCCACGGGTGAGTCTGCCTCGTGGGAATCTGGAACTCGGCATAGAGCTGCCCGGTCATGACTCGACGCTCGTTGACCATCGAGTATTTGCCGCCGGCGAACAAATACCCCTGGCGCGCAATCGACAGGGATTCGGGACCTGCCTTCTGCGCAGTGATTTCAATGGCGGCTGTTGTCAGGCATGCCACGCCGAGAGCGAACACGCTAAGGACTTTCCACTTCATGACTGAATTCCTCCACTCTGTCGCCGCTGCGCGACTGCTCTAGCCACATTTTGAACCCAGGGCTGAGAACGTGTGAACGAATTGGAATCAGGCATTATTCCCCTCCTTGAAAAGGAGGGGTGGATGCGCGATCAAGAAAATGTCGCGAAGCAACGTTAGTTCGCGCAGACGGGGTGGTCAGATCGGCGAAATCTTTAGGCCTGAAGAGTTTCGCCGAACTGACCACCCCGTCTGCGGCGGTTCGGAGGCTTCGCGCCTTTTTATTAATGCCGCAGCCACCCCTCCTTTTCAAGGAGGGGAATGTGTCCGCACTTGAAACAGTCTGCCAATTCATTCACACGTTCTGAGCCGCGACCAAAGGGAGCCGGGTCGTGATGCCACCAGGCATGGTCAGCGGGGCCGCCTCACTCGACGTGTCAGCGTCCTCACATAAAATGTCGCTCGCCTCGCCGGCGGTGAGGCCAGCCTCATGGCTGGTGAGACGCGCCTCATGGCTGGTGAGACGCGCCTCATGGCCGGTGAGACGCGCCTCATGGCCGGTGAGACGCGCCTCATAGCCGGTGAGGCGCGCCTCATGGCCGGTGAGGCCAGCCTCATGGCCGGTGAGACGCGCCTCATGGCTGGTGAGACGCGCCTCATGGCCGGTGAGGCCAGCCTCATGGCCGGTGAGGCCAGCCTCATGGCCGGTGAGGCCAGCCTCATGGCTGGTGAGGCCAGCCTCACCGGCGGTGAGGCGCTCGTCGTTTGTGATGAGGCTCGCGGTACCTGAGGTGAGCCCCGCTTCACTTCCAGTGACGTTTGTCTCGGTTTAGACACTGCTGTTGTCGTTGGGAATTGCGGTTTCGAGCGTTGAGCGTAAGTCGATACAGGCACGAAGCCCGGCTTTCGGGGCATTCGTGGCTTTGTTGAGCCAGGGTTAGCCTTGTGGCCTTCGGGGGGTTGCAGGCGAACGAGCGTATGGAGTGGTGGAGTGCGTTCCGTCATCGCTCCCCGATGCCGGGGCCGCGGCTGCAGCAGTTTTAGACTTGCGTCCAAAGCGCTTGCCGAGATCGCCCGCCACAGCCGGGAAACGCGCCCAATTCTGTTTCGGTTACGGGCACGATGCCGTATCAGTACCTATGTGAAGGCGGGGCAGGTAGGGAGTTTAAACCTTCGCGGGCCGTCCGGAGTCGGTAAGAGCGATTATTTCACCATTCACAATAGAACCGTCGACGGTAAGCAGGGCTACCGTAATCGGGAGTTTGAATCGTCGTGGGCCGGCACTCCCGGGATTCACAAAAAGACTTCCATTTCGTGTTTCGATCGATGGCCGGTGCGAATGACCGCTGATGACGACCCGAAAACCTTCGGCCGATGGGTCCAGATCAATTTCTTTCAGGTTATGCAGCATGTAGATGCTCACGCGACCGATGCGCGTAACTTTGGTTTCAGGAATCGCTCGGGCCCATGAGCCGGTGTCGTTATTTCCGCGAATGGCAACAACGGGCGCGATCGTCTTCAGTTGCCGGATCACTTTGGCATTGCCGATATCGCCGGCGTGAAGAATCAACTCGACGCCGTCGAACGCGGCCGGGACTTCCGGCCGCACGAGACCATGCGTGTCGGATATCACTCCGATCCGCTTCATTTGCGATTTGTACTCAAGCCGGTCAGCACCAGGATGCAGCAAATCAACATGGCCACAACCAGTGAAACCTGCCCGAAGGCAACAATCGCCTCCTGCCACTGTGCGGCAGAGTAACCGGCCCCAGCCTGTGGCGTGAGCCGGCTTGTGCCGAGTATCGCAGCCAGCAACGTTGCCGCCCAGTTCGCGTACGTGCCATAGAGAGCGATCCGGAATGTGGCAGTGGCTGCCCTGGGCGTCAGACGAAGTTCTCTCCAGAGAAGGCCCAGGATGATGAGGAAAATTCCGTTCAAGACGCCCTCGAGATGCGCAGACACTCCCATCCGCGGATTCGTCAGCGCGGGCACAGCGAGCCCGGTGAGCAGGCCCAGCAGAAAAAGAAAAATGCCGTGCCACATGAGCCGCCGGGTTTTGTCGTTACCGTTCATATGGTTGTTTTCCTTCGGGAATGAAACGGCATTATGTCAGCATTGGAGCGGTATCCCAAGTCCGGGACCAGCGGGAGTCACCCCCGCACTTAACAGGTTTTGAGGCGAAAGGAGTTCACGAATGACTACGACGCAATCCCACCAGAATTTCGTTCCGGTTAAACGACTGATCATGGTGATCGATTTGGCCGGATTCACCAAGGCAGCGCAATCGGCAGGCGATGTCAAGATCGTCGCGTTTCTTCAGGATTACTACGCGGCATGCGAAGAGGTCTTGAATAAAAAAGACGGGACTGTCATCAAATTCATGGGCGATGCCTGTCTGGGCATGTTTCCCCCTGAACGCGCAAAGTCCGCTGTTGAAGCATTACTGGAACTGCAGCAACGCATCAAAGATATTGCCGGACAGCATCAGTTCGAAATTGTACTCGGGGCAAATGTACACGTGGCCTCGGCCGTCGAGGTGGACTTCGACATGGGCACCGGCAAACGCAAAGATATTATCGGGCGTGGCGTGAACCAGACATTCCTGCTTGGCCGCGGCCCCGGCATCCGCATCAGTGAGCCGGTTTATCGAGGGCTGCCGAGTGCGATGCGTTCGCCGTGGACAAAGCACCAACCGCCGGCCGTATATCACCTGGGTCCGACAGAAGGAATTTACGAAGGTCTCGGCAAGAGTCCTGACGCCAACGCCGTCCGGTGGTAATTCAGCGGCCGGACATCGCGGCTTCGATCGCGCTTGGGAAACGCTGCTCGAAATCCAGAATAGCCACCCATTCCGGTTTCACGGCAATCCGAACCATAGTGCCAAGCACGATCTCTTCGCCATTCCAATGAAACCAGATCGGAATGACTCGTGGCGTTCCGTCGCGCCAGACATACGCAAGTCGTGCGGGAATGTTGGACTGCAGTAATTCCTGGGCCACAGGCGTCTGCAGCAATTCGAGTCCGCCTTGCTTCGTCGGCATAGTTTTTCTCCTTCTGCCTATCTGGAAAAAATAGATTTCGCGATCATCGCGTGAACGCCCTTCGTGCCGTCGACGAGTTGCGTGACATGAAGGTCGGCTGCGAGCGAGCAAAGAACATAGGCGTCGTCGCGTTTCATTCCTTTTTCGGTGACGAGGAAATCGATCATCTCGCGCGTGGCAAGACGCGCAGCTTCGTCCAGATCGGTGTGCAGGCCCATGGCGATGTAGTGTGTCGGAGTTTCAGCGCGAGGCCAGTTCAGGTGTTTCCCTTTGCGAAGCGTGACTTGAACCGTGCCGCGCAGTGAGGTCTCGAGCGCCGTGAGCGATACTTCGCCATCGCCCTGCATGCCGTGGCCGTCTCCCATCGAGAGCAGAGCGCCTGCAACGTGCACCGGCAAGTAGAGCGTGGATCCGGCGACGAGTTCCTTGTTGTCCAGATTGCCGGCATGGGAACCTGGGGGTCCGCTGGAGATTCGGCCTACAAACGGATCCGGAGCGACACCGATGGAACCGAAAAATGGAGCGAGTTTCAAGCGAATGCCGGGCGCGAAATCCGCAAAGCCGGATTTCGGATCGAAGCGCACGAGTTTGATCCCGACGTATGGGAATTCATCGGGAAGTGTCCCGCTGTTGGGAACGAACCCGCCGACGCCGTACGGATGAAGAAATTCAAAACCCTGGATCTTGACTTCCAGGGTATCGCCACGCTCTGCGCCCTCGATCCAGATCGGACCCGTCAGCGGATGGGCGCCCGGACCTCGTTCCTTCACTCCATTCTCAACGGCTTTCAGCGAATCCGGGATTTCTGCGTCGGGAACTCCGGCCGCGCGCAGACGCTGCACTCCGCGCGCAAGCATCGTCTCCACGCGAATCGTGTCGCCGGAGGCGACGCGAAGGACTGGTTTGACAGCCGCATCGTAATATCCCCAATGAACGTTCGCGGGAGTCAGTTTCAATTCATGGGTTCGAGACGATTGCGCCTGTGAAACGCAAGCCGCTGCCGCACACACGATGGTCAAAAAGACTAGTTTCTTCATAAGCGAATGCTCGAAAGACCCGCCGTCAGCATCTCGTGCCACGACGGATCGGATTGAATCTCGGCGAGCTTCAACAGCGGTTGAGGCGTGGTGGCCTCTGGCTGCAGGGATAGAACCCAATGCCCCACATCGTGCCACGCCCCCATTTTGTAACCGACGTTGCGGTACACACCGACGGGTCGGAATCCGAGAGCCTCGTGCAGCCCGACACTGCCGGGATTCGGCAGCGTGATACCCGCGTAAGCGCTGAAATATCCCTGAGCGGTCAGCATGCGAAACAGTGAGATGTACAACGCCCGGCCGATTCCGAACCGTCGAAAGTCCGAATGCACATAGACCGATGTCTCGACGGACCACTGATACGCAGCGCGCTCCCGGAATTGCGAGGCATAGGCGTATCCCGCGACGCGCTCGCCATCTTCGCAGACCAGCCACGGATAGGTCGTCAACTTGTGTTCAATGCGATGCTGGATTTCCTGTTCGTCGGGAGGTTCCAGCTCGAACGAGATCGGTGTGGATTCAACAATGGGTCTGTAGATTTCCGCGATCTCAGCCGCATCACTTTGCCGCACGAGTCGAAGGTTCCAGCTCATTCGTCCGTCCCGAATAGCGAACAGAACATGCTGCACCATTATCGCTCACGCGATTTCGAGCTCGGCATATTTCGCGATCATTTTTTTCAGCCCGTGGGAAATGAAGCTGACGGTGAGTTTGAGGTCGTCGCCGGAGCCTTCGGTGCGGAGGATGGTGCCGTAGCCGTATTTGGCGTGTTTCACTCGAGTGCCGAGCGTCCAGGTGCCTGCGGGCTTTTTCTTCGGCTCGGGTTTGAATGTCGGTGCGGGTTTCTGCTGCGCACCGCCCAGGACGTTCATGACGGCGTCGACAGTGTCGTAACTCGCGCCTTCGAATTTCACGGCCGGCTTGCGGCGGCGCTCGCCGGCTTCTTCGATGAGTTCTTCGGGAATTTCGGCAAGGAAGCGCGAAGGTTCGGAGACCTGCTGATCCATATTGCCGAAGTAACGGCGGAAGCGTGCCGACGAGAGATACAGCTTGTTTTCCGCGCGCGTCATCCCGACGTAGAAGAGACGACGCTCTTCTTCGAGTTGCGGCGCTTCCGTGATCGACCGGCTGTGCGGGAACAATCCGTCTTCGAGTCCCATGATCAGGACGACCGGGAACTCGAGGCCCTTGGCCGTGTGCAGGGTCATGAGAGTAACCGGCGAGGTCTCATCAAAAGCATCCTGATCGGAAACCAGTGCGGCGTGATCGAGGAACTCGCGAAGTTTCTCACCGCGTTCGTGACTCTCTTCGGCGGCCGTCAGCAATTCGCGAATATTTTCGATGCGGCTCTCGGATTCCTCGGTTCCCTCTTCCTGCAGCATCTCGATGTATTTCGTCGATGTGATGATCTTTTCGAGCAGCGCGGAATTCGAAAGCTCCTCCGCGCCCACAACAAATTCCGCAACCATTTTGTAAAACGCATCGAGCGCTCGAATCGTCCGCATCGGCAGCCGCGCTTCCTGGACCGCGATCTCGATCGCTCCCCAGATGGACGTTCCGCGCTCAACGGCCAACTCCTCCAGCATATCGGTGGTCGTCTTGCCGATACCTCTCGGCGGCATGTTGATGACGCGCAGCAGATGCACCGAGTCATGCGGATTGATCGACACTGTGAGGTAGCTGATCAGGTCCTTGATCTCGGCGCGTTCGTAAAAACTGAAACCGCCCACGATGCGATACTTCATGTTATATCGTCGCAGCTTCTCTTCGAGGATGCGCGAGAGAAAGTTCGTCCGATAGAGCACGGCAATGTGCGCAGCGGGATCGGCCTTTTGGTGAACCAGAATGCGGTCGGCGACGTACATGGCTTCTGCTTCCGCGTCGGCCGCTTCCATATAGGTGATCAAATCCCCCTTTGGATTCTGCGTCCAGAGCGTCTTGCCCTTGCGCATTTCGTTGCGGGCCACAACGGCGCTCGCTGCCGCTAAAATGTTTTGCGTCGATCGGTAGTTCTGCTCCAGCTTGATGATGCTCACCCG
>Ga0070707_100000581_pt1 | contig 36780 bp, 36 predicted proteins | sample KBSK5502metaG_FD_65468 | JGI IMG/M metagenome (GOLD analysis project Ga0070707, IMG submission 65468) | Corn, switchgrass and miscanthus rhizosphere microbial communities from Kellogg Biological Station, Michigan, USA - KBS K5-50-2 metaG | ecosystem: Host-associated > Plants > Roots >... | reverse complement strand
TCCAGTGCCAGCAGGTGGACGACGGCGTCCGCCACCGCGATCCGGAGCGGTCCGATTAGCGGTTTATTGCGCGTCGGGTTGACCCAATTGGTGAGGAGGACGATAACCAGTTCCTTGCCCGGATCGACCCAGATCGAGGTGCCGGTGAATCCGGTGTGTCCGAAGCTCGCCGCATCGAGGAGAGTGCCCGCGCTGTTGCCGGGAGCGGGGGTATCCCAGCCGAGCGCCCGGCTCGACCCGGGAACCAGCTCCTGCCTCCGGACGAACGTCGCGGCCTGCCCGGCGCCGGTCCGCACACGGCCCATCAGCCATTCCCCGAAGCTGAGCACGTCGAGCGCGCTGCCGAAAAGGCCGGCATGTCCCGCCACGCCGCCGAGCCACGCCGATTTCTCGTCGTGCACTTCGCCGCGGACGACGCGGCGGCGCCAGGCGGCGTCGTATTCGGTCGCCGCAATGCGCGGGATCCACGATTCCGGCGGCCTGAAACGGGTCGAGGTCATTCCGAGAGGCGCGAAGATGCGATCGTGGGCCAGCCGGTCGAGCCGGCCACCGAGGACTCGCTCGACGACTTCGCCCAGCACGATCGCTCCCATGTCCGAATACACCATCCGGGCGCCCGGCACGGTGTCGAGCGGCAGCGCATTCACGAACCGGAGCGCCGAATCGGCGTTCGGGGTCTGCCGCCAGAGCGGGCTATCGGCCCGGAGTCCGCTCGAATGGGTCAGCAGGTGGCGAATCGTCACTCGCTCCTTGCCGGCGCCGCGAAAGGCGGGGAGATAGTGCTGCACTGTCGAGTCGAGATCGAGACGGCCTTCTTCGATCGCCTGCATCGCCAATGTCGTCGTCGCAATCACCTTGGTGAGCGAGGCGAGATCGTAGACGGAGTTTCCGTCCGGCCGCGTGGGATCGTCGAGGGCGAGCTTTCCCGACCCGTAGATGAAGCGCGCGCCGCGCCACGACACCGCCACCACGCCTCCGGTCGCCGCCCGCGCGTTAATCGCGGAATCGAGCAGCGCGGCCAGCGGGTCGAGCCGCGGGAGAGTTTCCATCCGTCGCGGCGAAGGGGGTACCACCGGACCATGGGAACACGCCGCGGCCAGGAGCGCCACGAGGAACAGCCCCCGAACCGTCACTTCGGTGCCTTCGTGATGCCCCATCCGATCGGGTATCCGGGCGGAAGCTCGATCGGCAGCCTGCCGGTAATCGCGGCCCCGGTGAGCGCCGCGGCCACCGCCTCTTCGGTGAGCGGGTTGTCGGTCCAGGCGATCAGGTATCCCGGGATGCGAGGCACCTGGCTCAGCAGGTAGGGCGTGCCGAATGACACCAGCATGGTGGGTCGTTCGCGGCCCGACGATTCGATCATGCGCGCCAGCGGTTCGGGTAATCCAATGGCGCCGCGCCACGCGGCGACCCGGATCGAGGGTGCGAAGAGCGCCAGACGCGACGCGGCGACGAGTGCGGCGGCCGAGTCGTAGCTCGCCGGCCCGCTCGCCGCCGAGAGCCGGAACGAGGTGACCCGGTGGCCGCGTCGAGTCAGCTCCGCGAGCAGCGTCGCCCCCACCGGCCCCGAGTTTCCGTCCGCGTACGTCACGACGGCGAGCGCACGCGGACCGCTCCGGAGACTGTCGAGCATTCCCAGACTGTCTCGCACCAGCACGAGGGCTCGGGCCGAAACCGCGAGCGCGGTGTCGCGGTGGGCGCGGCGCCCCACGGTGTAGGCAAGGCTGTCGAGATCGACGAGGCGACGGCGGAAGAGTCCGAGGCGCGCCTTGATCTCGAGCATGCGGCGAAGAGATGCGTCGAGCCGGGCGCGGGAGATCCGGCCCGAGCTCACCGCCTCCACCATCGCATCGATCGCCGAGCGTGGATCGGTCGGCATCAGCAGCAGGTCACTTCCGGCCACGAACGCCTTCACGGCCGACTCGCCCGGTCCGTAGGTGCTGACCAGCGCGCCCATGTTGAGCGCGTCGGTCACCACGAGCCCTTGGAATCGGAGTGAATCGCGGAGGATGCCGGTGAGGATCTCGGGAGCGAGCGTCGCCGGCACGGTGGCGCCCGACGAAACGCCCGGCATCGCGATATGGGCCGACATGACGACCTTCACGCCGGCGGCGATGGCGCTCCGGAAGGGAATCAGCTCGAGGGAATCGAGCCGGCGCCAATCGGAACGGATCACCGGGAGCGCGATGTGCGAATCGGTGTCGGTGTCGCCATGTCCCGGAAAATGCTTCGCGGTGGCGAGCATCCCGGCGTCCTGAATGCCCCGGACGGTGGCGGCGACCAGGCGGCCGACGGCGTTCGCGTCACCCCCGAACGAGCGGGTATTGATGATCGGGTTCGCGGGATTGTTGTTGACGTCCGCCACCGGGGAGAACGTCATGTGAATGCCCGCCGCTCGTCCCTCCAGCGCGGTGATACGGCCCATGCGGTAGGCGTCCTGCTCGCTCCCCGTCGCCCCGACGCCCATGTTGGTGGGGAAGGGGGTGCCGCCGTTGAAGCGGATACTGGTCCCGCCCTCGAGGTCCGATGCGATCAGCAGGGGGAGCTTCGAATGCCGCTGGAGAAAATTGACCGTTGCGGCAATGTCGAGCGGGGATCCCACCGACACGATGATCCCGCCCACTTGCAGTGTGTCGACCCACCCGCGAACCTTCTCCAGCGACCGATCGTCGAACGCGGCATACGTTCCAGGAATCCAGGGCATGATCAGCTGGGCGATCCGCTCCCGCAGGGGGAGGGTTCGCATCAGGCGCGCGACACGGCTCCGCTCGGAGGCGGAGAGCGGTGCGGACTTGCCCGGTGCAATGCGGCGGGTCTGGGCGTTCGCGCGCGAAGCGGCAGGCGCGGTGACCATCAGGAGGCAGAGGACGGCGTGACGGCATACGGACACGGGCAACTCGCGGCGAAAGTGGGAATGGTGGGGCTCGCTGGCCTGCTCGCGGCGTGCTCGGCAGCGGCGCCGACGCCGGTGACTGTGCGGCCCGCGGCGCCGGTCGCCCCTCGCGCCACGGTGCAGCCCGGCATCGAGGGGGTGCTCGGAGACAGCGCCCATCTGATCCGTGGCCGCGCTGTCGGGCTCGTCTCCAACCACGCCGGCGTAGATGCCGCCGGGATCAGTGACGTGGACCGGATTCTCCGCGCGGGGCTCCGGCTGGTGGCGCTCTTCAGCCCGGAGCACGGCTTCCGGGGCGCCGCGGATCCGGGCGAGCAAGTACCGTCCACGGTCGACAGCGCCACCGGCCTCCCAATCTATAGCCTCTATGGCCGGACGGCTGTTCCCACCGACTCGATGCTCGCCGGCATCGACGTGATGCTCGTCGATTTGCCGGACGTCGGCGCACGGTACTACACCTATCTCTGGACCACGATCAACGTCATGCGCGCTTCGGTCCGGCGCGGTCTCCCTGTCGTCGTGCTCGACCGTCCCAATCCGATCGGAGGGACGGTCCAGGGCAACATCCTCGACACCGCGTACCGGTCGGCGGTGGGGGCGCTCCCGATGCCCATGCGGCACGGGCTCACGCTCGGCGAGGCGGCTCGGCTCGCGAACCTGGAGCTGGGTCTTGGCGCGGACCTGCGCGTCGTCCCGGTCACAGGATGGCGCCGTGAAGTGACCCTCGACGTCGCGGGCCTTCCGTTTATTCCTCCGTCACCCAATCTGCAAAGCCTGGAAAGTCTCTTTCACTATCCGGGCACCTGCCTGTTCGAGGGGACCGCGCTCTCGGTGGGACGGGGCACCGACGCGGCATTCCGCCAGATCGGTGCGCCGTGGCTGGACGTTTCGCGGGTACTGGCAGCGCTCCCGACCGACCGGCTTCCCGGAGTGCAGTTCCTCGGAGTGCTCTTTACTCCGGTCCGCCCGGGTGACGACAAGTACGCCGGTGTACCACTGCGCGGGATCCGGCTGGTGCTAACCGACCCTGCCGTTTACGATCCTACCCTTACGGCGGTCGTGCTGCTCAGCACGATCAACCGCATCCATCCAGACAGTCTCCGGTTCCGCCCCGCGGGGTTCGACCGGCTTGCGGGAGGGCCGGCGCTCCGGGCCGCCGTGCTGGCGGGGAAGGATCCCTTCGCGATTGTTCGAGACTGGGCCTCCCCGCTGGAGGCCTGGCAGCGGCACCGGGAAGGTGTCCTGCTCTATCGGTAACTCTTGACGAGGTGTTTCCGTACCATACTGTTGGTTCGCTCTCCTGTCGTCCGCCCAGCAAGGAGGAATGCGATGCGTTTTCCCCGCCGACTGCTCATTCTCGCCGCGCTCTTCGCCACCCCCTATGCACTGAAGGCCCAGGGAGTGACCACCTCCTCGATGAGCGGACTCGTCACCGCCACCGACGGACCACCCCCCGCCTCGGCGATGATCGTGGCGGAGCACGTGCCGAGCGGCACCCTGTACCGAGCGGTGATTCGTGCCGGCGGCGCGTACAGCATTCCGAACATGCGCATCGGGGGGCCGTACCGGGTGACGGCAACCTCGATCGGGTTCGCCCCGAAGGTCGAGGAGAACGTCTTCCTCAGCCTGGGACAGGCGTTCCGGCTGGATTTCCGGCTGGTGCGGCAGGCGGTGCGCCTGGAGGAGCTCGCCGTCCTGGCGGGCCGGGATGAGGTGCTCAACGCCGGCCGGAACGGGGCGGCTACCTTCGTCGATCCGCTGAAGGTGACATTGCTCCCCTCGATCAAGCGCAGCACTCGCGACCTGACCCGGCTCGATCCGCGGAGCGACGGGAATTTCAGCTTCGCGGGGCGGAACTGGCTCTACAATAACGTCTCCCTCGACGGCTCCTACTTCAACAATCCTTACGGACTCGACGATCCGGCGCCGGGCGGGCAGACCAACGCCGAGCCGGTCCCGTTCGACGCGGTGGAACAGGTCCAGGTCTCGATTGCGCCCTTCGATATCCGGGAGGGGGGATTCACCGGGGCCAACATCAACACGGTGACCAAGAGCGGCACCAATTCCTTCCGGGCCTCGATCTACGGCTTCTACCGGAATGACAATCTGGAAGGGAACTCGGTCCGAAAGACCAAAATCGTCGCCAATCCGACGCTCAAATATCTCCAGTCGGGATTCTCCTTCAGCGGTCCGCTCAAGCGGGACAAGCTCTTTTTCTATGTCAATGCGGAGCTGGAGCGGACCGACGATCCGGGCAGCAATTTCGTGGCGTCGACCGGGGGGTCGAGCGGCCTTGGCATCTCCCGGGTTCAGGCAACGGTCATGGATGCAATCAAGGCGCGCCTGATCGACCAGTACGACTACGATCCGGGAACGTACCAGGGCTACATCCACGAGACCGACAACAACAAGGTGATCGCCAAGCTCAACTGGAATATCAACGAGAGCAACGATTTCACCTTCCGGTACAACCACCTCGACGCCAAGCGGGACCTGGGGCCGCATCCGTTCGTCCTCAGCTTCAACAACACCGGGCGCGGCCCGAATGCGAGCAGCCTCCCGTTCTCCAACTCGGGCTATGCCATCAACAACAAGCTGCACTCCTTCGCGGCGGAGCTGAACAGCCGGTCCACCAAGTTTGCCAACCGGTTCTTTGCCAGTTACAACCGATTCAGGGATTTCCGCACCCCGTTCAGCGTGGATTTCCCGACGATCGAGATCGGCGAAGCCGGAGTGACCTACACCACCGCGGGCCACGAGCCGTTCTCGATCCATAACGTCCTGGACCAGGATGTCTACCAGCTCACCAACAACTTCACCGTCTTCAAGGGCAAGCACACCCTGACCTTCGGGGCCAACTTCGAGAACTTCAAGTTCTTCAATTCGTTCAACCTCTTCCGCCACGGGCTGTTCCAGCTCCCCTACACCCTGGGCTTCCTCGGCGGCGCAACGTTCCCCAGCCTGGACGAGTTCTTTGCCGCGACGGCGCCGGGACCCAACCAGGTGGACTTCAATTCCTACGTGGCCGATCCCAGCACCCCATTCAAGGGGGAGAAGATCTCGGTCGGGCAGCTCTCCTTTTACGCCCAGGATGAGTTCTTCACCTCGCCCCGCCTCAACCTGACGATCGGGGCGCGGGTGGACATGCCGATGTACTTCACCGATCCGGTGGACAATGCCTACGTCCGCGGGCTTATCGCGCTGGACGAGAACCGGCAACCGGAGGTCGTCGATCAGAGCAAGCTCCCCGGCACCAAGTTCCTCTTCTCGCCCCGGATCGGGTTCAACTGGAACGCGTCCGGCGACCGGAAGACTCAGGTTCGCGGTGGTACGGGCATCTTCACCGGACGGGTCCCTTTCGTCTGGATCGGCAACATCATTTCGAACCCGGGGGCCAACCCGGCGCTCTACCCCACCGGTCCCCAGATTCCGACCGGCGAGAACACCACCCTGGCCCAGTCGTTCTACATCAACGCGATGGACCCGAACTTCAAGTGGCCCCAGAGCTGGACCACCGATCTGGCGATCGACCAGCAGCTCGGCAGCGTGCTGGGCACGCTCGAAGTGATCTACGGGAAGGACTTCAACAGCGTCTTCATGCGGAACGCCAACCTTCGCGCCCCGGTGCGCACACTGCCTGATGGCCGTCCGTATTTCGGCGGGGCAGGCAACAACGAGCTCAACAACCTGGGTGGCAGCGAGATCCTGGTGATCGACAACAAAAATCAGGGCCATTCGTTCAACGTCACCGCGCAGCTCCGCAAGGAATTCGGATCGGCCCTCAACACCACGCTGGCGTACAGCTTTACCGATGCAAAGAACAACCTCAAGTCGACTGAGATCGCGAGCGTGCTGTGGGAGAACCAACCGGTCCAGGGTGATCCCAACAATCCCGAGCTGAGCTGGTCCGAGTTCGGCCAGCGGCATCGGATTGTCGGCTCCGCCACCTGGTCGCGTGCCTGGTCGGAGAAGACTCGAACCTCGATCGGCATGTTCCTCGAGATCGCCCAGGGCAACCGGTTCTCCGGCGCCGGCGGCAATCGGTATTCATTCATCTATGCCGGCGACGTCAACGGCGACGGCCAGGGCGGCAACGACCTGATCTACATCCCGGCCAGCGAGTCGGAGATCAATCTGGATCCCATGGGGGCCGTGACCCCTGCGCAACAGTGGGCGGCCCTCAACGCCTTCATCGAGCAGGACAACTACCTGAAGACGCACCGGGGACAGATCGCCGAGCGGTTCGGCGCCATCAACCCCTGGTACAGCAATATCGACTTTCGGATCATGCAGGACCTGAGGATCGGGGGCGGCAGCCGGAGCCACAATCTCCAGCTCAGCGTCGATATGCTGAACTTCGCGAACCTCTTCAATTCGAGCTGGGGAGTGCGCAAGGTGGCCAACCCCGCGGCCACGTCGCCCCTCACCCTGGTTCGCTTCAACGGGGCCGGCGCGCCGGTCTTCAACTTCACCGGACCCTCCGCCACTTTCATCGATGATCCCAGTCTGCTCTCGCGCTGGCGGATGCAGGTGGGGCTGCGGTACTTCATTCAATAGGTGCTAGGTGCTGGTGACTGGGTGCTGGGGTGTTCCTTCCCAGCACCCAGCACCCAGTACCCAGTACCAGTCTTTCCCCCCGCCGTTTGCGCGGCTATCTTCCCCCCCGCTTAACTCATTGCAGCACTTGATGCTTCGCCGCTCCATGGCGGGGCCGGGAGCCGGATGAAGCTGGTCACCAAGTCGCTCGAGCGGGGCTTTTACGCGGCCACCAATCCGATCTCGGAGTGGTTGCTTCGGGCGCATGTACGGCCCAACACCCTCACGACGGTCGGCGCGCTCCTCGTGGTGATCTCGGCGGCGGCCTTCGCCTTCGGGTGGATCCGCTCCGGTGGCGCGCTCCTCCTCCTGTCGGGTGTGGTCGATACGTTCGACGGGCAGGTGGCGCGGCGGGGCGGCATGGTATCGAAGTTCGGCGCCTTCTATGACTCGACCCTCGACCGGGTCGGAGACGGCGCCACCTTCATCGGCATCGCCGCGTATCTTCTGCACGCGCCCGACGTCGCGTGGCGGATCGAGACGGCGGTGCTGTGCATGGTCGCGGTGCTGAGCTCGCTCCTGGTGTCGTACGCGCGCGCGCGCGCCGAAGGGTTGGGGATCGACTGCAAGGTGGGCATCGTCCAGCGAGCGGAGCGCCTGCTCGCGATCGGAGTGCCCTCGGTCCTGGTCGGCGCGGGTCCCCGCGGCATCGTATTGCAGGTGATCGTCGCGGTGCTCGCCGTCCTCTCGACGGTCACCGTCGTGCAGCGTTTCGTGTACGTCTACAAGGTCACGCGCGACACCGCCTGAGCGGCGTCGCCCCACACAGGATTTCGACGGAAAGGATCTGGACGCAATGGCCGAGACGACTCCCCGCACCATCGCTCCCGCCAAGGGCAAGCTCGGTGTGCTCTGCGTGGGCCTTGGAGCGGTGGCCTCCACCTTCATCGCCGGGGTGGAACTGGCCCGCCGGGGCAAGGCGCGCCCGATCGGCTCGCTGACCCAGCTTGCGACCATCCGGCTCGGCAAGCGCACCGAGAACCGCACCCCGCTGATCCGGGACTTCGTGCCGCTGGCCGCGCTCGAGGATCTGGTGTTCGGCGCCTGGGATCCGATTCCCGACAATGCCTACGAGTCGTGCCTCAAGTGCGGGGTGCTCGAGAAGCATGAGCACGTCGAGCCGATTCGCGATTTTCTGCAGGCCATCAAGCCCATCCCCGCGGTGTTCGACCAGTACTACGTGAAGCGGCTGTCCGGCGTCAACGTCAAGCCCGGAAAATCGAAGCGCGAATGGGCCGAGGCGCTGCGGAAGGACATCCGGGATTTCAAGGCGTCCAACGGGTGCGACCGGGTGGTGGTGGTCTGGTGCGCCTCGACCGAAATCTTCATTCAGCCGGGCGCGACCCATCAGACCCTCGCCGCGTTCGAGAAGGCGATGGACGCCAACGACGTGACGATCGCGCCCTCGATGTTGTACGCCTGGGCGGCGCTGATGGAGGGCGTCGCCTTCGCGAACGGCGCACCCAACCTGACACTCGATTTTCCGGCGCTCGAGCAGCTCGCCCTCGACAAGAAGGTCGCGATCGGCGGGAAGGACTTCAAAACCGGCCAGACCATGCTCAAGACCGTGCTCTCGCCGATGTTCAAGGCGCGCATGCTCGGCGTAGCGGGCTGGTACTCCACCAACATCCTGGGCAACCGGGACGGTGAGGTGCTCGACGATCCGGAAAGCTTCAAGACCAAGGAAGAGTCGAAGCTGGGGGTGCTGGAATACATTCTGCAGCCCAAGATGTATCCCGAGCTGTACGGCGAGCTCTATCACAAGGTGCGCATCAATTACTACCCGCCCCGCGGCGACAACAAAGAGGGGTGGGACAACATCGACATCTTCGGGTGGTGCGGGTACCCGATGCAGATCAAGGTGGATTTCCTCTGCCGGGACTCGATCCTCGCCGCGCCACTGGTGCTCGACCTGGCGCTGTTCTTCGATCTGGCCCAGCGGGCGGGATTCTCAGGGGTGCAGGAATGGCTCTCGTTCTATTTCAAGAGCCCCCAGGTCGGGCCCGGGCTCTACCCCGAGCACGATCTCTTCATTCAGCACACCAAGCTCAAGAACACGCTGCGCTATCTGATGGGTGAGGAGCAGATTACGCACCTCGGGGTGGAATACTACGAATACGGGAAGGAATAGTGATCAGGGGTCAGGGGTCAGTGATCAGGGAGCCATTTCCTCTGACCCCTGACCTCTGACCCCTGACCTCTGACCCCTGACCTCTGACCTCTGACCCCTCACACCATGAAATACTTCCACCGAACCTCGCTCGCCCCCGACGCCGTCATCCGGCGGGCCGCGGCGTATTTCACCGGCTCGCTCGCGCCGGTCGAAGAAGCGCCCCGCCGCCGGCGCTTCTCCGGCGCACTGGGACAGCTCTCGGTGCTCGTGGAGGCTGAAGGTGGCCACTACACCCGGGTGACGGTCGAGACCAATCAGCCGGGGGAAAGCGAGCTCGACCGCCTGGCGAAGCGTTTCCTCTCGGTGGTGCACACCGAGGCTGAGCCGGGGCACGCGCTCAGGGGGGCGTACTAGGACGGAAAGGCGCAACGACGCAAAGGCGCAAAGTGGTTTCACCTTGCGTCCTTGCGCCATTGCGCCGTTCCGCCTTCCAGAAAAAGATAGGCCCCGCCGACCATGGACCGGGGAGGTCACATGGACGGCGGTAGGTCGACAGCCTCGCGAGGGTAGGGAGCGGGACGTCGGGCCTATCGTACTACTGTTCTATGCTTGTCTCAGCAACGGCTGGTGTGTCGCTCCGGCTGCCACCGGGAGCTCGTCGAGGGAATCTTCCGTCAGCCGGTCCAGGGTCTGATTCGTCGTGCGTTCCTCTCCGAGCGATTCCGTCAGCAGCTCCACGATCGTGCGCTGATCCAGCAGCTTCGCATATGCGATGGCCCTGCTATAGGTCGCCATGGCATAACGCGCGACGCGCTGGGCACTCGAAATGATGGCAGCGTCGAGAAAGGCGCCGCGTCCTCCGCGGCGGGCCGCCCGGTCCGCCTCATCCAGAAACGACTGGATTCCCGGGCAGTAGGCTCCGCGTGGGGCCTTTCCCAGCGCGGTGAAGGCTTCGCCGAGCCGGTCGATCTGGCGCTCGGTTTCCTGGAACTGATCCGACAACGCGAGCCGGAGCGAGAGGGAAGAGGTCTGCCAGATCAGCTTCGGAAGCTCGGCTGCAAACTGCCGCTCCGCTCCGTAGATCTCACGCAACTGATCTTCCAAAAGGTCTTCCATCGTCTCGATCTGCACGGGCCCCATCTCCTCTCGTTCGCGGGTCGCCTGTCTGGTCCTGCTATCGTTCAAGCGCTGTGGCGCCGATTGTCGTCGAGAAACCGAATCTGAGTCGAGGGCCCGTTTCCGGCGCCCCGGACGGTCCGCACCGGGGTCAGGCGGAGCTGTCCATCCTCGTTCGGGAGTACCAGCCGCCGGCGCCAGTCCCCTTTGATGAGCTCATCGGGCACCACCGGGGCCGGTGAATCCGGGAGGTCTTCCGGGGCGGTGCCGCCGGCTCCGAATTCGTTGTTTTCATCATCACGCATGAGGGGCTCCCCCCGCCCGGTCAGGACACGGGCCTGCGACCGGTGACCGCTTCGAGCAACAGGGTCACACAGAACACCAGCACCAGGATGTAGGCGACGGACCGATTGATATTCGCGAAGTCCGCGGCGGCACGGCTGAAGCCGATGACCGCAGCCACGAGGGCAACCACGAGTGAAGCGAGCGCCAACCGAATCAGCATAAATCCCCCGAGGTCCAGTCCAGCATGGTTTCGCGTGCGGTCTGAAAAAACACGAGGGCGCGGAGAGCCTCCCCGAAATTGGGGAACTCTTCGCGCCCTCGACTTCCAGAGCCGCTTCGCTCCGGCCGACAGGGCAGCTCGCATCGTTCTGCGAGCGCCAAATATGTAAAAAAGGCGCCACCGCGTCTCTTGCGACGGGTGGCGCCTTCGTCTGATGGCTCTGCTGCTCCATCCGACAAGGCTGGCGCCCTTGTTCCGGCGCTTCCAAGTACATGTTACAAACTTGAGTTACGCGGCGCAAGGGGCCAACTTCGAGCATGAGCACGAGTGAAACACCTTCGCACGGCCTCGACGTGACCGATCTCCGGCCAGCGAACGCCGTGCGACGGAGACAGCTCTGGGTCCTCGGCGGATGGTCGCTGATTCTGCTCGGCGCGGCCGGAATTCTCGGCTGGCTGTTCACGATCCGCGTCCTGATCCAGCCGATGGAATCGCGCGCACCCCTCCGGCCCGGCGCGGCCCTCGGACTCCTTCTGCTCGGACTCGCCGCACGTGCCTACGACAGAGGCTTCCGGCGCACGGTGCTCGTGCTCGCCATCGCGGGCGCCGCGATCGGACTCGTCGGCCTGCTCGAGCTGGTCACCGGAATCAGTCTCGGCCTCGACGCGCTGCAACTGAGGCCCGATGTCGAAGCCCTGATCGGCATGGCGGGGTCGGTCCCAGTGCCCTATTCCACAGCGTGGGGATTGATGCTGGGCGGCGCTGGCCTCGTCACCGCGGTGAGGAGCATCAAAACGCCGCACGGCGCATTCGTCGTGGGTGTGCTCGGCTCGATTCTCGCCGCGCTCAGTCTCGCGCTGCTTCTCGCCCAGACCCTCGGCCTGTCGGCGGGAGTGCAGTTCGGCCCGGTCGTCGGGTCGGGACCGCAGGTCGCCATCGGACTTCTTTTCCTGGGCCTAGCGCTCGGTTCCTCGGCGTGGAATCGTGCCTGGACTCCCTCGACGTACCCCGCGTGGATTCCGCTCGCGGCGGGTCTCGCGAGTCTCACCGCCGTGCTCTTCCTCTGGCGGGCGATGATTCAGGGGCAGCAGGCCGAGGGCCGCGCGCTCCTTGCCGCCGCCAGCGATCGCGCCGAAGCCCGGGTCCAGGAGGGAATCAGCCGGGTCAATTCCGCGCTCCGCCGGGTCGCATGGTTTTCCTTTCCCGGGGTCGTGGGAACCGACCAGTGGAGCCGCTCGGTGCAGGGCGTCGTGAACACGGTACCCGGAATGGACGGCATTGCCTGGGTAGACGGCGACGGAGCCCGGGCACTGCTGGTGCCCGACCGCGAGGATTCGCTCACCATCGTCACCCAGCTGAAGCTGCAGGTGGCATCGCGCGCCCGTCCCGCCGGAGAGCGCGCGGATTCGGTGTGGCACTTCTCGCTGGCCGACTCCGCCCAGACGCTTGGAATTGCGGTGCCCCGCTGCGACCTCGCGACCTGCGATGGGTTCGTGGTCGGAATGATCCGGATGGACCGGCTGCTCCAACCGGTGCTCGGCGATACCGTCGACGGGTATCACCGGAACGTCTCCTGGCGGGGCCGTTCGATCGTGGCGTCGGCGCTCGTCCCGGTGCGCGGTCACGGTATCGTGCATCGCGCGACGATGTCGGTCGACGACATGGTGTGGGAGCTCGAGGTGTGGCCGATGGCGAGCGACCTCGCGAAAGCCCCCGCCGGCCTCCCGAGTCTGGTGCTCGCATTCGGGCTCCTGGTGTCGGGTCTCCTGCCGGTATCGCTGCAGCTCGGCCGAACCCTGCAATCCAACGCCCGCACCGCGGAACTGGCGCGGCTTCAGCTGCTGCTCGGCCGTTCGATGGACCGGGCCTGGTCATGGGAGGTGCCGGGCCGCTCGGAGGAGCGCGCGTTGCTCGAGTCCTCGACCAACGGCCAGGAGCTCCGGAAAGGCCGTTGGACCGAGCTGATCCATCCCGACGATCGCCACCGGGTGGAGGCGCTCCTCTCCGCGCACCTCGACGGCTGGACCCACGTGTTCGAGGCGCAGTACCGCATTCTGGACGCGGAAGGGGGCTCCCACTGGCGGGTCGACCGGGGCCACGTGACCGAGCGGGGTCCCTACGGCACGCCGCTTCAGATGCTCGGCGTCAGCGGTGACGTGAGCGAGCGGCGTCGGGCCGATGCGGAGCGGGAGAGCAGCGAGCGCCGGTTCCGTGCGATGTTCGACAGCGCCTATCAATTCCAGGCCCTGCTCGATCTCGACTGCCGGGTGCTCGAAGCCAATCCGACTGCGCTGGAGCTGGTGCCCGGCGCGACGAACATCCAGGCCTTACGCGGTGCGATGTTCTGGGAGGCGGGTTGGTGGACGACGGCGGAGGCGGGAGCGTGGGCCCGGACGGCGTGCGAGGCCGCAAAGTCCGGGCGAATCGTGAGGCAGGAGCTCGAGCTCCAGAATACGTCCGGCCAGCGCATCCTGATGGATTTCTCGGTGAAGCCGATCCGCGATGGCGAGGGGCAGGTGGTTCAGCTCCTGGTCGAAGGACGCGACGTGACCGCGCGGCGCCGGGCGGAGTCGGAGCTCCGGGAAGTGGAGACCCTGACCACCATGGGCCGGATCGCGGCGCGGGTGGCGCACGAGATCAACAATCCGCTGGCGGGGATCCAGAACTCGTTCCTCCTGCTGCGTGACGCCATTTCTCCCGATCACCCCCACTACGCCTACGTCGGCGCCATCGAGCGGGAGATTCGGCGAATCGCCAATGTCACCCGTCAGCTGTACGAGACCTACCGGCCGGAGACGGACGGTACCGGACAATCCGGGGTGCGTACCCTCATCGGCGACGCGGTGGCGTTCCTCCAGCAGGTCAACCGTCCATCGAAGGTCGAGATCCGGGCGGATCTCACCGGGGTGCCTTCCCTCGTCGCGATCCCCGAATCGGTGTTGCGCCAGTCGGTGTACAATCTGGTGCAGAACGCGGTGGAGGCGTCCCCGCAGGGCGGCGTGGTCACGGTGCGGGCGGAGCTGATCGAGGGCTTTTTCATCTTGAAGGTTCGCGATCAGGGTCCGGGCGTTCCGCTCGAATCGCGGGAACGGATTTTTCAGCCGTTCGTCACCACGAAGGGCCGGGGTGCCGCCACCGGGGGGATGGGCATAGGATTGTCACTCGTCCGCCGGTCGGTTGAAGCGATGGGCGGCACCGTCGAGATCATGGATCCGCCCGAAGGCGGGACCGAATTCGTCATCAGAATCCCCGTCGCCCCTGCGACTATTGGAGGTACATCGTGAGTTCTCGCGGCCGAATCCTGCTCGCCGACGACGAGGTCACCTTTCTCAGCTCGACCGCGGACCTGCTGCGGCGCGAGGGTTACGAAGTCGAAACCGTCTCCGATGGCCAGTCGGCGCTCGCCCGGGCGGCCGAGGAGCGCTTCGACCTACTCATCACCGATCTCGAGATGCCGGGCAATTCCGATCTCGAGCTGGTGCGGGAAATCGCCGAGAAGAGCGGCGGACTCCCGGTGATCATCCTCACCGGGTTTCCCGCGGTGCGGTCCGCCGTCGCGTGCATCGAGCTGCCGGTGGCTGCGTATCTCGTCAAGCCCGTGGTCTTTCCGGAGCTGCTGGCCCGGGTCGACGCGGCGGTGGCGCGGTTCCGTTCCTTCCGCGCCCTCGAGAGCGCGGAGCACCGGCTGCGCGACTGGCGGCGTGAATTCGAAGGCCTGAGCAGCGTGCAGCGCGGACCCCAGGCGCAGGGGCCGGCGGTCGACATGTTCCTCTCGCTGACCCTCCGCAATGTCATGGGATCGCTGGTTGATCTCGACCAGCTGGGTCGAGCGCTCACCGGACACTCGGTCGAGGAGCACCCCTGCCAGCTGATGAATTGTCCGCGCGGCTCGCAGCTCCTCGAAGCGGTGCGTGAGGTCATTGCCGTGCTCGAGGAAACCAAGAGCGCATTCAAATCGAAGCGACTCGGGGAGCTGCGTCACAAGCTCGAGCTGCTGCTGGAGCATGTCTGAGCGGAGGGTGTGCAGGCCAGGCGGTGTGAAGCGTCCTACCGTGTTGCCGGGCAGAAAATAGAGCGGCTCCACCGAGGCGGAGCCTCCTTGTCGGACGCGGCCATGGGCTGCGTGAGACGAAGGCGCGACAGCGTTCCTCAGGGGACGCTCGCGCCTTTGTCGTTGAAAAACACCTGGTGAGGTGATTGCGAGCCCCGTCGTTGCGACGCGATCCCCGCCGTGCAGGGAATACATGGAGATGCTGCCGGGCCACATTCGCCCCCTGTCGCGGCTCGAGGCTGCCGCGCCGGGGGGCGGATGTGTGTTGTGCCTGAACCGAATCACCTTGACTCCGGGGGCCTGCGGATAAATCTTTATCTGCTTTCGAGTTACGCCCCCGAGCCCCGACCCGATGACTACGACCGCAACCAGCCCGACTCAACCCATTCCAGCCGGTCTCCATCGGGAGCAGCTGCTCGAGCTCTACTACTGGATGCGCCTGACCCGCTCGCTCGAAGAGAAGCTGGTCAACCTCTATCGCCAGACGAAGGTCGTGGGTGGGCTTTTCCGGTCGCTGGGCCAGGAAGCCGACTCGGTCGGCAGCGCCTACGCCCTCGACCGCTCCCAGGGCGACATCCTCTCACCGCTGATCCGGAATCTCGGCTCGATGCTGGTGCAGGGCGCGACCCCGCTCGAAGTCCTGCGGCAGTACATGGCCAAGGCGGAGAGCCCCACGCGCGGCCGCGAGCTCAACATTCATTTCAACGATCTCGAGCGCGGCTTCCTGGGCCAGATCTCCCACCTGGGCGACATGGTGCCCGTCATGGCGGGGGTCACCCTCTCTTTCCGGGTGCGGCGGCAGCGCCGGGTCGGCCTGGTCTACGTGGGCGACGGCGCCATGAGCACCGGCGCCTTCCACGAAGGAATCAACTTTGCAGCGGTGCAGCGGCTTCCACTCGTGGTGATTGCGGAGAACAACGGCTACGCCTACTCGACGCCCCTCCATCGGCAAACCGCCGTCAAGGAGCTGGTGGAGAAGGCCGCGGGTTATGGCGTGCGCGGGGATCAGGCCGACGGCAACGACGTCCTCGCCGTGTATGAGGTCACCCGGGCGGCGGTCGACCGGGCCAGAAGCGGCGAGGGTGTCACCCTGATCGAGTTGCTGACCTATCGCAGGAAAGGGCACGCCGAGCACGACAACCAGTCCTACGTGAGCCGGGAAGAGCTGGAGATATGGGCGGCCAAGGATCCCATCGATCGCTATGTGCGCCGCCTGACCGACAGCGGATGGGCGGAGTCGGAGGAGCTCGAAAAGATCGATCTCCGGATCAACGCTGAAATCGATGCCGCGGTGACGCTCTGCGAAAACGAGCCCCTCCCCGAGCCGTCCACCGCGCTCGACGCCGTGATGGTGACGCCGCCGCGGGCCGATCTCGAGTGGTTCCGGAGGCTCGATGCCTGAGGTCACCTATCTCGAGGCGCTCAAGGAGGGGCTGGCCGAGGAAATGGCGCGCGACGAGCGCGTCTTCATCCTGGGCGAGGATGTCGGGGCCTTCGGCGGCGCATTCAAGGTGACCGAGGGGCTCCAGCAGCGCTTCGGTGTAGACCGCGTCATCGACACGCCGATTGCGGAGACGGCGATCGTCGGTGCGGCGGCCGGCGCAGCGCACATGGGGCTTCGCCCGGTCTGCGAGATGCAGTTCATCGATTTCATCTCCTGCGCCTACTCGATTCTGACCAACTACGTCGCGACCGCGCGCTATCGCGCGGGGCTCTCCACTCCGATGGTGGTGCGCGGTCCTTCGGGAGGATTCGTCCGGGGCGGGCCATTTCATTCCCAGAATCCCGAAGCGGCCTTCCTTCATACTCCGGGGCTCAAGATTGTCGCCCCCGCCACGGCGCGGGATGCGAAGGGACTGATCAAGGCGGCGATTCGGGACGAAGATCCGGTGCTCTACTTCGAGCACAAGTATCTCTACCGGCGGATCAAGGAGGATCTTCCCGCGGGCGAGGAGGTACTGACCCCGATCGGGCAGGCGCGCGTGGCGCGGGAAGGGAAGGACCTGTCGATCATCACCTGGTCGGCGATGCTCTGGAAGTCGCTGGACGCCGCGGAGCGGCTGGAGCGGGAGGACGGGCTCTCGGTCGAGGTCCTCGACCTGCGCACCCTCCTCCCGATGGACGACGCGGCGATCGTTGCGACGGTGAAAAAGACCAATCGCGTGCTGATCGTGCATGAAGACACCCGCACCGGCGGTGTCGCGGGGGAGATCACGGCGCGCATCAACGAGCTGGCGTTCGAGTGGCTGGATGCTCCGGTCAAGCGGGTATGCGCGCACGATGTGCCGCTCCCGTATGCGCCGACGCTGGAAGATTTCGTGCTGCCGCAAGTGGAGGATGTGGTTGCGGCGGCGAGGTGGCTGGCTAGGTACTAGGTACTAGGTGCTGGGTACTGGTGACTGGGTGCGTTATCCCCAGCCCCCAGCTCCCAGCACCCAGCACCCAACATCGGAGCTCCACGCATGGCAAAGATCGACGTCCCCATGCCCCAGATGGGCGAATCCATCGCCGAGGGCACGCTGTCCAAGTGGCTCAAGAAGGTGGGCGACCCGGTCAAGCGGGATGAGCCGATTTTCGAGATCTCCACCGATAAAGTCGACGCCGAGATTCCGGCGCCGGCCGCCGGAGTGCTGGCGGAGATCCTCGTGCAGGAAGGACAGACCGTCGCGGTGCAGACGATTGTTGCACGGCTCGAGACGGATGCGGCGGCGGGGGCGGCGGCAGCGCAGCCATCAGCCGTCAGCCCTCAGCCTGCAGCCGTCAGCCCGAAGCCAGCAGCCGTCAGCCCTCAGCCTGCAGCCGTCAGCCCGAAGCCGGCTGCGGCCCCGGCTCCAGCAGCGGCGGCGCCACCACCGCCGGCGAGCCGTCCAGCGGCCTCGCCGGCAGTTCCCAGCGTCCAGTCACCAGCATCCAGTACCCAGGAGGAGCGCCTCCGCACCAAGTCGAGCCCGCTGGTCCGCAAGATCGCCGCGGAGCACAATCTCGATATCACCGGCATCCCGGGCTCGGGGTTGGCAGGGCGGGTGACCAAGAACGATGTGTTGTCGTTCCTGGAGAGCGGTCCTCAGTCTGGAGTCGCCAGTCCCCAGCACCCAGCCCCCAGCACCCAGCTCTCAGCCCCCAGTACCCAGCAGGCCGACGGCGTCCGCATCGTCCCCGGTCCCGTCGTCGAGCCCTGGGCCGGCGACAAGGTCGAGCCGTGGTCTCGCATCCGCAAGCTCACCGCGGACCACATGATCATGTCGCGGCGGGTGTCGGCGCACGTGCACAGCCTGATCGAGATCGATTACACCCGGATCGCCGGTCTCCGTGCCCGCCAGAAGGCCGCGTACGCCGAGCGCGGTGTCAATCTCACCTTCCTCGCGTTCATCGCCTCAGCGATCGCGCGGAACCTGCGCAACCATCCAGTGCTCAACGCCTGCGTCATGGGGGAAAGCACCATCTACCGGCGGGACGTGAATCTCGGCATCGCGGTGGCACTCGACTGGGGCCTGATCGTTCCGGTGATCCGCCACGCCGATGAGCTCAACCTGCTCGGCACCGCACGGGCCATCAACGATGTCGGCGAGCGGGCGCGCACCAAGAAGCTCTCCCCGGATGAAGTACAGAAGGGCACCTTCACCATCACGAATCCCGGTGTGTTCGGGACCTTCGTCGGCCTGCCGATCCTGAACCAGCCGCAGTCGGCGATTCTCGCGGTCGGCGCGATCGGGAAGCGCCCCGCGGTGGTGCAGGCACCCGATGGCAGCGACACGATCGGCATCCGCACCATGGGAATGCTCGCGATGTCCTTCGATCACCGGATCGTCGATGGCTCCGATGCCGATCGTTTCCTCGCCGATGTCCGCAAGGCGCTCGAAGAATTCCCCGACGACGCCGTCTGAACGGCCTCGAGGAGACCACACGATGTCGGGACGCATGATCGAAACAAAGGGCGAGCAGTGGAGGGTGACGTCCACCGGCCGCATCACGCAATACGGCAAGGACGAATTCGGCCTCCGCTTTACCCGCCTCACGCCGGAGCCGCGCGAAGAGCGGGTCGTCCGGTATTCGCCGCAGCTCTCGAAAAACCGTGAGTCGGCGCTGGCTCAGCTGAGTGACGCCGACCTGGTGGGCCTGCTCAAGGTGTCGCAGCCCGCCTGGACGACACCGGATATGGGGTACCTCCGCTGACCACCTCGCTTCCAATCGACCTGCACCTCCATTCGACCGCCTCGGACGGCCTGCTCACCCCGGCGGCGGTGGTGCGCAGGGCCGTCGAGCTCGGGCTCGGCGCCATCGCGCTCACCGACCACGACACGACGGCGGGAGTCGCCGAGGCGCAGGCGGAAGGCGCCCGGGCCGGACTCCGGGTGATCAGCGGCTGCGAGTTCTCGACGTCGGCACCCTGGGGCGAGATGCACCTGCTGGGATACTTCCTCCCGATCGACAGCCCGGTGCTCGAAGCGTTTCTGGTGCGCTGCCGGGAAGATCGCGTGCGGCGGGGACGCGAAATGGTCGAAGGTTTGCAGGCCTGGGGGGTGGACGTCTCCTTCGAGGACCTTGCGGCCGAGGCATCGAACGCCGCCATCGGCCGTCCTCACCTGGCCCGCGTGCTGGTCAGGCTGGGCAAGGTCGCAAGTATCGACGACGCCTTCCACCAATGGCTCGGTCGTGGCCGGCCGGCGTATGTCGAGAAGAACCTGCCCACCTTCCGCGAGGTGGCGGAACTGGTGCATTCCGTGGGCGGAATCGTCTCGGCGGCGCACCTGAAGGAGCGGGGAACCCGGGCGGTGCTGACCGCGTTCAAGGCGGACGGACTCGACGCGGTCGAGACGCGTCACCCGAGCCACAGCGGAGAGGCGCGCGCCCGAATCACCGCGCTCGCGGCCACGCTCGGATTGCTCCGAACCGGCGGAAGCGACTGGCATGGCGAGGAGAATGGGGTCGGCAGCCACGCCATGCTCGGCTCGCAGGAAGTTCCCCTGGAGTGGCTCGAGAGCATCGAGCAGGTGCTGCGGGAGCGGGGCCGGGGGGGATGACCGGATCGCCCACCCCGCTGCGCGATGTGGCCATCATCGGCGGCGGGTGTTACGGAAGCTTCTACGCGGGGCAGCTGGAAACGGCGCGCAGAAAAGGAGCGCTCGAAGTCCACCGGATCATCGTGGTGGACCGCGACCCCGGATGCAAAGCCTCGGCGACACCGGGTCGCGAAGTGGTCGTCGCCGGCTGGGACGCGTTTCTCCGCAAGTTTCTGGAGGCCTCGCCGCCTCCGGCCGGCACGGCGGATGACGCCGTGGTGCCGTCACCCCTCATGCCTCATCTCATGGCCACCTGGCTGCTCGAAGCGGTGAAGCGCCGCTGGCCGGGTCGTCCGGTCGCGCTGGTGTCCCCGCCGGTACCGCTCGGCACGCCCTACGATACACTCGGTCCCGATGGCACCCGCTACGTCTCCTTCGCCGACTGGATCTGCCCGACCCACTGTATCGAGCCGCTGACCTGTCCGATGATCCGCGGGCCGCGCACCTGGGAAATGGGTGACGCGCTGGCCGAATACACCGGGCGCCTGGCGACGCGACATCCCACCGCCGGGCCCGCGCTCTTCACCACCCGGCATCACAGCTACGGGGTCGGGATGTTCGGCGCAGCGGAGATCCGCGCCAGCCGGGAGACGGTGTTCGCCGCCGCCGGGGTCCATGAGTCGGTGGACGTGGTCGTCGGGACCATCAGCGCATGCCACGGCGCGGTGAGCATCCTCAGAATCGGCGGGTCGCCGCGGGAGTCCGCCGATTTATATTGATGTACCCATGACCTCATCAGAACTCGATCTCATCATCGTCGGTGGCGGCCCCGCCGGCCTCTGCGCAGCTATGTACGCCGGACGGGGCATGCTCAACGCCGTCCTGCTCGAACGCGGGATTCCCGGCGGCGAGCTCCTCAACACCGAGAAGGTGGAGGATTATCCGGGCTTCACCACGATCCTCGGGCCGGAGCTCGCCGCACGGATGACCGAGCATGCGCAGGCCTTCGGCGCGGATATCCGGATGGAAAACGTCGAAGGGATCTACCATCTCCCCGACGGAACTTTCCGGGTAACGACCAGCGCGGGTGCCGAGTTTCTCGCCCCCACGGTCATCCTGACCGCCGGCGGAACGCCGACCAAGCTCGGCGTCCCCGGCGAGCTGGAATACGCCGGCCGCGGGGTCTCCTACTGCGCGGTCTGCGACGGCGCATTCTTCAAGGGAGAGACGATTGCGGTGGTCGGTGGCGGCGACGCCGCGGTGGAAGAAGCCGATTACCTGACGCGATACGCCGCCAAGGTGTACATCATCCACCGCCGGGACGAGTTTCGCGCCGGGAAGCTGGTCCAGGAGCGCGCCCTCGCCAATCCCAAGATCGAGGTGATCTGGAACACGCGAGTGCTGGAGATGACGGGCGACCCGAGGGGTCTCAAGCAGCTGGAGCTCGAGAACCTCGTCGATGGCACCAGGTCGGCGCTTCCCGTGACCGGGTGCTTCGTGTTCATCGGCTTCAAGCCCAATAGCGGCCTGATCATGGATCATGTGGCCCATGACGCCGGCGGGTATCTGATCACCGACGACCGGATGATGACGACGATTCCCGGACTCTTTGCGGCCGGCGATCTGCGCGCCCAGCTGACCCGGCAGGTGACCACCGCCGTCGGGGACGGCACCACTGCCGCGATCGCGGTCGAGAAGTATCTCACCGAGCGCAAATCGGCCCGCGAAGCATAGAAACTCCGGTGTGACCACCTCGACGCTGCATGTCGTTCCGATCCCCAACGGGTCGTTCGCCGAGAACTGCTACCTCGTCTACGATGCCGAGCATCCCGAGACGATCATCGTCGACCCGGGTGAGGAGGTGGAGCGATTCCTGGCCGAGGCGGCTCGCCGGAGCCGGAAGATCTCCGAGATCTGGGTTACCCACGCACACATCGACCATATCCAGGGAGTCGCCGAAATCCATGAGGCGACCGGCGCGCCGATCCATCTCCACCCTGCCGACCGCGAGCTCTACGACGGGCTCCCGGCCCAGGGGAGCTGGCTCGGCCTCCGGCTGATGCCACCGCCGCCGCCCGATCGCTCGCTGGCACACGGACAAGTGCTTCACGTCGGCGCGGCGTCGTTCGAAGTGCGTCACGCTCCCGGCCACACGCCGGGCCACGTCGTTTTCGTGGGAGATGGGTTGGTCATCGGCGGGGACGTCCTCTTTCAGGGCTCGATCGGGCGCAGCGATCTTCCCGGCGGCGACTTCGACACGCTGATCGAGAGCATCCGCCGGGAGCTGCTCTCGCTCCCCGACCCCACGATCGTGCATCCCGGCCATGGGGAAGCCACCACCATCGGGAGCGAGCGGACCACGAACCCGTTCCTCACCCGCCACCACCGCTGACTGCGCGCGGGGGCGGCGCGATCCCGATGAGCATCACCGTCCGCTCCAGGGCGGCTTCCACGCCGTGAGGGACATCCGCCGGCGCCCAGACCAGCGTTCCCGGGGGCGCTTCCCGCGTCTCGCTGCCCACGATCATTCTCGCGTTCCCCGAGAGGACAAGGTAAAATTTGTCCGCACCGGCGTGGGTGTGAACCGGCTGCGACTGGCCCGGTTCGAAGCAGTTGAGGCCGAGGAACATCGCCTCCCCTCGCACGAGATCGATCTTGGTGGCCTTGCCGGAGTGGAACAGGGCCTGTGCGGCAGGATCGAAGAAGTTGTCTGGCATGGTGCTCCCCGATGAAGACTGACGACTGACGACTGACGACTCACGACTGACGACTTACGACTGAAGACTTAAGACTGGACTCTATGGACTTCCGCACCGAAAAGGACCCCCTCGGCGAAAAACAGGTCCCCGCCGACGCCCTCTACGGCATCCAGACGCTCCGCGCGGTGGAGAATTTCCCGATCTCCGGAATTCGCCCGCTGCCGGCCTTCGTGGACGCAGTCATCTGGATCAAGAAGGCCGCCGCCCTCACCCACAAGCAGACCGGGCGGCTCGAGGCGCCGCTCGCCGACGCGATCGTGCGCGCGGCGGATGAGATTCTGGCCGGCCGGCATCGCGACCAGTTCGTGGTGGATATCTACCAGGCGGGCGCCGGCACCAGCCACAACATGAATTGCAATGAGGTGCTCGCCAACCGGGCCAACGAGATCCTCGGCGCGGCGCGCGGCGCCTACGCTCCGGTGCATCCCAATGATCACGTCAACATGGCGCAGAGCACCAACGACGTCATTCCGACGGCGATGCGCCTTGCGACGCTGGTGACGCTCCCGCCGCTCCTCGACGTGATGCAGGCGCTCGCGGAATCTTTCCTGGGCAAGGGGCGGGAGTTCGACGAGGTCATCAAGTCGGGCCGAACCCACCTGCAGGATGCCACGCCGATCCGCCTCGGGCAGGAATTCATGGCCTGGGGCCGCACCGTGGCCCGGCACCGCGCCAAGCTGGCGGAGGCCGCGGAATGGCTCCGTCCGATGAACATCGGCGGCACCGCGGTCGGGACCGGTCTCAACGCCGAGGAGGAGTACCCGCGGCTGATGGTGGAGCACCTCCGCGCCATAACCGGGCTCGACGTCCGCGAGGCGCAGGATCGCATTCAGCTCATGCAGTCGATGGGTGACATCGCGACGATGAGCGGTGCCGTCCGGGCCTGGACCCTCGATCTCAACAAGATCGCCAATGATCTGCGCCTCCTCGCCTCGGGTCCGCGGACCGGCTTTGCGGAGCTGGTGCTTCCCGCCGTCCAGCCCGGTTCCAGCATCATGCCGGGCAAGGTGAATCCCTCGATTGTCGAGATGGTGAATCAGGTCTGTTACCAGGTCATCGGATTCGATACCACCGTCGCGATGGCATCCGAGGCGGGACAGCTCCAGCTCAACGTGATGATGCCGGTGATCACCCATAATATCGTTTTTGGCCTGATGATCCTGACCAGCGCCTGCCGGGTGTTCGACGAGCGCTGCGTCCGCGGCATCGAGGCCGACGCGGCGCAATGCGCCCACTGGCTCGAGCGCAGTCCCGCGCTGGTGACGGCGCTGGCGCCGAAGATCGGCTACGCCGCCGCCGCCGCGCTGGCCAAGGAGGCGCTCGCCACCGGCCTCACGGTCAAGGAGCTGGTGATGAAGAAGAAACTGCTCGAGGGCAAGGAGCTGGAAGACGTCCTGAATCTCCGAGCCATGACCGAGCTCGGGGTGCCGGGAGGGAAGGGGCTTCCCGGCGGAGGCTGAACCGCCTCACGGCAGCGGCGTCTCGATCGGCGTCCTGGCAAGAAAACGGGAGCGCACCAGGAGATACTGCTCGACGACGAGCTTGGGCGGCGCGGTCCGGTGCGCATGCACGCAGGCGGCCTGGAATTCCTGCACCAGGGTCGGTGTGATGGGATTGTAGAAGACGGTGCACGCCGCCATCGTGAAGGTGGTCCCTCGCGGCGGCAGATTCACCATCCGTGCCTCCGACTTGATCAGCCGCATCGTCAGCGAGTCGATGACGAAGGATCCTGCCCAGTCCACCCCCTTGATCTTCGCCGTTGGTGCGAACTCGATCCGGTAGCCGGGAAATCCCTCCATCGAAGTGTCCTGTCCGGCATACCAGAAGCAGTGCGATTTCCGGAATTCTTCCCTCGCCAGATCGGAGGTGGTGAAGTAGCGCGCCCGCTCGATGCGCCCGCGCGGGGGGTTGAGCGGCAGAACCTGTCCTTTCCGGTACCCCGATTCGCCCCGGGTATCGATGTGCACGGTGTCGATCCAGCCTCCGGTTCGCAGGCGGAGCGAATCCAGGACCGTGGTGAGCCGCTGGAACGACACGATGAAGGGATACGATCGTTCGAGCGCGAGAATTCGCTCGGCATTCTTGAACGCTTCGTCGAGTATCGATCCTCCCTCGGCCGCTTCGGCGAGCTCCTCGACTCCGTTGCAGACGTTGCCCCGGACCACGACCTCGGGGAGGACCACCGGCTGCCTCGCGAGCGCGATCACGAGGGGTGGGGCGCCCGCCAACCGAGCCTTCTCCGGTACGATGATCCGCACCGGGCGATACCCGATCTGTTGCACCCGCAGTGTGACGTTGCCGCCGCGCAGACCCGAGAGGGTGAATCGCCCCGACTCTCCCGCGAAGACCTGCTGGTCGCCATCGACGACGATGATGAGCGCGTAGCTCACCGGGAGGCCGGAGGCGCTGTCGCGCACCGTTCCGGAGAGGAGTCCGGAGGGATCCTGCGCCGGGGAGGAAGCGCCGAGCTCCCGTATCTGCACGGACGCGATGATCAGGAGGACGGCACCGAGGCGGGCGATCACCGGAATAACGTATCGCCTTCCGGGGAGAGCGAGGCGCCGGGCGTCTTCCCGATGAAGGCGCGATCGACCAGCAGCCAGCGCTCGACCATGAACTCCTTCGGCGGTCCCCGGAGCGTGGAGACGCATTTGGTCTCGTGCTCCTGGGGGAGACTGGGAAGGATGGGCCGGTAGAAGAAGGTGCAGATCACCGAGAGGAATCCGGTCCCCCGCGCGGGCAGGTTGACCACCCTGGCTTCGGCCTTGAGCAGCGACATCGAGGCCGAGTCCACCAGAATCGATCCCGCCCAGTCCGTGGTGCGAACGTCGGGGCTCGGCGCGAACTCGATCCGGTACGCGGGAAAGCCCCCGACGCTGTCCCGGCCGGCGTACCAGAAGCAATGGGTGCGCTGGAACTCCCCGCCGGCAATGCCGGAGGTGGTGAAGGCGTTGACCCGTTCGAGCCGCGTTCCCGACCGATCCAGTACCCGGCCCGCACGGTAGGTGGCGAAGGTGCGGCTGTCCTTCCGCACCGTGTCGATCGCTCCGCCGATCGGTGCGTAGCTCGAATCGAAGACCGCGGTGGAACGCTGATAGCGGAGCACGAAGGGGAATCGCTGCTCGAGGGTGAGAATGCGTTCGGCGTTCTTGTACGCCTCGTCCAGGATGGTGCCTCCCTCGGGCGCCGCGCCGCCCGCCTCCTGCATGCCGAGGCAGGCGTCGCCCCGTGAGACCAGCTCGGGCAGGACGAGAGGCCGCCGTACCAGCGAGATGACCAGCTCCGGTTCGGCGGGGACGCCGGACGTCCTCCGGTCGATGATCACCGCGAGGGTGACCCCGCGATACCCGATCTGCTGTACCCGAAGCGACGCCGGGCCGGCGGTGAGTCCCGTGAGCCTGAAGCGCCCCGCTGCAGTGGCGAAGACCCGCTGATTCCTCTCCGGAGTCACGATGAGGGCGTAGCCGACCGGCTCTCCGGTCGCGCTGTCCCGGACGACGCCGCTCAGCACCCCGCCCGGCGCGATCGCCCGGATCTGCCCGAGCGCGGGAACGCTGCTCAGGATGAGGGTTGCTCCGAGGGCGAAGAAGGTCCGGCGCATCGCGGAAAGGTATCCGGCGTCCGCCAGCTTGTCCCGCCTCCCCGGCGGGGGAATATTTGGGGTATGCGGGTGACCACCTGGACCGAGTACAGCCTCATCATCGCACTTCATCTCGCGAAGCGCGGGCGCAGTGCGCCGGACCCGATTGCGGCCCGCGAGCTGGCGGAAATCGAGCGGCTCCCCTCGGACTATGTGGAGCAGATTCTCATGCGCCTCCGCCGTGCCGGGCTGGTCGAGAGCGTCCGCGGCGCCAGAGGGGGGTACTACCTCGCGAAGGATCCCGGGGCGATCACCGTCTTCGATGTCATGACCGCATCGGAGCATCAGACCTTCGAAATCAACTGCGCCAATCACCCGGTGGACGCCGAGCGCTGCAGCCCGGGCAGCGGATGCTCGATTCGTCCGGTCTGGCACGCCCTGCAGCATCGAATCGACGACCTGCTCTCAGGCATCACGCTCGCGGATCTCCTCAAGGATCAGCCCGCCGCGCCGGAGCTGGTATCGATCGCGCCTTCGGAGGGCTGACACGCTCACCCCGGACCAGCTGGTTCGCTACGCGCGCCATTTGACGCTTGGCGAAGTCGGCGTCCCCGGACAGGAGCGTCTCTCGCGAGCCCGGGTGCTGCTGGTCGGGGCGGGCGGGCTCGGGTCGCCCGCGGCGCTCTACCTCGCGGCGGCGGGTGTGGGCACCCTGGGCATCGTGGACGCCGACCGGGTCGATCTGACCAATCTTCAGCGCCAGGTTCTCCACGGAACCGCCGCCGTCGGCAGCGAAAAGACCGAGTCCGCTCGCGCGCGCCTGCACGATCTCAATCCGCACGTCGACGTCATCCCGCATACGGTCAGGCTCTCCTCGGACAACGCACTGGAAATCCTGGGCGACTATGACATCGCCCTCGACGGAAGCGACAACTTCCCGACCCGCTACCTCGTCAACGATGCGTCGGTCCTCCTCGGCAAACCGTATGTCTACGGGAGCATCTTCCGCTTCGACGGCCAGGTCTCGCTGTTCGGGACGCCGGAGGGTCCCTGTTATCGCTGCCTCTTCTCGGAGCCTCCCCCGCCCGATCTCGTCCCCAATTGCGCCGAAGCCGGAGTACTCGGCGTCCTTCCGGGGCTGATCGGCAGCATGCAGGCGCTCGAAGCGATCAAATGGATACTCGACATCGGCGAATCGATGGCGGGACGGCTGCTGCTGGTCGATGCGCTCCGGATGCGCTTCCGGGAGATTGCACTCCGGAAGGATCCGCGCTGCGCCATATGCGGCCCCGATCGGAGCATTACCCGGCTCATCGACTACGAGGCGTACTGCGGCATCGGCGCCGGCTCTGGTTCCGCGGAATCCGGGATCACCGTCCGCGAGCTCAGGCAGGGCCTTGGCTCCCCCGGGACGCTCGTCGTGGATGTGCGTGAGCCCTGGGAGTGGGAGATCGCTCGGATCGAAGGGAGCCGGCTGGTGCCCCTCGGCGACCTCCCGGGTCGGCTTGCCGAGCTCGATCCGCGCGCGGAAATCGTGACGGTGTGCCACAAGGGGAAACGCTCCCTCACGGCGCAACAGCTCCTGCAGGGCGCGGGATTCCGTGCGCGGAGCCTCGAAGGGGGGATCGATGCGTGGGCGGAGGAGGTAGGTGGGGGGATGGCGCGGTACTGAGAGTCTTCAGTCCCGAGTCCTCAGTCGGCGACTGAGGACTCAAGACCGAGGACCGAAGACCTGCATGACAAACGGGGCGGCGAGTGCTGCCCCGTTTGTCATGCCGAAGGGGGGACTCGAACCCCCACGGGCTTGCGCCCACTGCGCCCTGAACGCAGCGCGTCTACCAGTTCCACCACTTCGGCTTGGGCGCCAAAGGTAGAGGACCCCTCCCCGGGGGTCAAGCTGCGCGTTGCCCCACCGTGCGGAGGGGCCTATCTTCCGATATTAGAGCCACTTATGAGCACAAAACCCGCCCCTGACGCCCCCAAGTCCAGGATCTCCGTGGCACGGAATCCGCGGGCCAGTCATGACTATCACCTGCTGGAGCACTGGGAAGCAGGAATCGTCCTGACCGGCACGGAGGTGAAGAGTCTCCGGAACGGAAAGGCGTCCATCAAAGAGGCCTACGCCGTCCTGCGGAATGGCGAGGTATGGCTCGAAGGGATGCACATCACCCCTTACGAACAGGGTAATCGCTGGAATCCCGCCTCACCGGTACGCGCCCGGAAACTCCTGATGCATCGGCGGGAGATCGAACGGCTGATCGGTGGCGTGGAACAGAAGGGGATGACGCTGGTCCCGCTGGAAGTGTATTTCAGCCGGGGACGCGCCAAGGTGGCGGTGTCGCTGGCCAAGGGCAAGAAGAGTCACGATCGCCGAGAAGACATCAAACGCCGCATCGCCGATCGGGAGATGTCGCGGGCGATCAAGAGCGCGCGATGACCGGCGCGCTCGCGCTCGTCGCCGTTCTCGCAGGGGTGACCGTCCCGGTCCCGCGCGCCCCCCTCTCCATCGTCATCCAGTCGGTGCGAGGGGAGGCGCGAATCCCGGTGCAGCTCGATGCCCTCTCGAGCCCGGTGCTCCCCGCGCCCGCGCTCCTCAGCGCGCTCGGCGCGAGCGCGGCACGAGTTGAGGGATGGGCCGAGGTGGCCGTGGGGGGACGTTCCTTCCGGTTCCTGCTCGGCGCACCGCTCTACACATTCGAAGGCAAGCTCCGGCCGCTGGCCGGGGCCGCTTCGATTCGCCGGGACACCCTGCTGCTCCCGATCCAGTTTCTCTCCGAGATTCTCCCGCGCGCCCTGGCCGACCGGTTCCGCTACGATGCCCGCGCTGCCCGGCTCATCGACAACGCTCCCGCCGGAATCGCCGCCAAGGTGGACGCGCGGGATCCGTCCCGCCTGCCCAATGGCCTCCGGAAAGGCCATGTGGTGACGGTCGACGCCGGGCACGGCGGAGTGGACCCGGGGAATCCGGGACTCTTCTTTCCCCAGGGCGTCCGCGAAAAGCACGTCACCCTGGAGCTGGCACTCCTGCTGCGCGACGAGCTCCAGAAGCGCGGCGTCAAGGTCGTGATGACCAGGACCCGCGACACGCTGATCGATCTCTACAAGCGCGGGAGCTACTGCACCGAGGAATGTGATCTCTTCGTCAGCATTCACATCAACTCGCTGAACAAACGCCCGGGGTATTCCAGGGTGCGCGGATTCGAAACCTATTTCCTCGCGGAAGCGAAGACCGAGGACGCGGCCCGCGTGGCGCGGATGGAGAACGAGGCGGTGCGGTTCGACCGGCCCGATGCGGAGGGCGGTCAGCTGGGTGGACTCGAGTTTCTCCTCAAGGACCTACAGCTGAACGAGCACCTCCGTGAATCGGCTCGCGCGGCGGAGCTGGTGCAGTCGTACCTCCAGGAAGCGCATACCGGACCCGACCTCGGCGTCAAACAGGCGGGGCTGGTCGTGCTGACGACGGCCCGGCGTCCCTCGATTCTTGTCGAGGTCGGATTCAGCACGAATCCCGATGACGCCAAGCTGCTCACCCGGCCGGCCAGCCAGAAGAATCTCGCCGCATCCATGGCGGACGCCGTGGTGGCCTACCTGCTGGAGTACGAGCGCAAGGTGGGACAGCTGCCCTCATCGACCGCCACCGGCGGGCGGGTGAGCCGGCAGTGATCGCTCCGAGCCTTTCCCCCGTCCTGTTCGGCCACACCTTCCAGAATCCTGTCCTCCTTGCCGCCGGCACCGCGGGTTATGGGCGCGAGCTCGACGGCGTCATCGACCTCGACCGTCTTGGCGGCATCATCACCAAGGCGGTCTCGCTCGCGCCCAGACATGGAAATCCGCCCCCCAGGGTGGCGGAGTTTCCCGGTGGAATGCTGAATTCCGTCGGGCTGGCGAATCCGGGGCTCGCGGATGTGCGGGCGAGAGATCTTCCCTGGCTCGTCGCGCGCCTGGAGCGGGCCCGGATCGTGGTGAATGTCGTGGGGTTCACCGAAACGGAATACAGCGAAGTCGTCGCCGGCCTCGAGGATGTGGCCGGCGTCACGGCGTGGGAGCTCAATCTCTCCTGCCCCAATACCAGCGCGGGGGGCATCGAGTTCGGCGCCGACCCGAGGGCGGTCGAGCGGATCGTCGCTTCGTGTCGCGCCGTCACCGGCCGCCCTCTCATTGCCAAGCTCTCGCCGGTGCTTCCCGACATTCCCGCGATCGCCGCGGTCGCTGTCGCCGCGGGAGCCGACGGCATCTCGGTCGTCAATACGATGCCGGGATTCCTCGCGGAGGAGTCCACCCCGCGTCTCGGCAACGGAAGCGGTGGAGTGAGCGGACCTCCGCTGCTCCCGGTCGGATTGCTGGCGGTCCGGCGCGTCAAGGAGCGACTCCCCGATACTCCGGTGATCGGGATGGGCGGCATCCGGACGGCAGACCATGTCCGACAGTACCTGGACGCGGGTGCCTCGCTCGTCGCGATCGGCACCGCGCAGCTGGCGGATCCGCGTCTCCCACTGCGCATCGTGCGCGAGCTGATGCATGGCTGAGCTCATCCTCGCCCTCGATCTCCCGGACCGCGACTCGACCCTCGGACTGCTCGACCGGCTCCCGGCACTCCGCTGGGTCAAGGTCGGCTCCCAGCTGATGACCGCGGAGGGTCCCGGGTTGGTGCGCGAGCTGGCGGGCCGCGGGCTCAGCGTCTTCCTCGATATCAAGTGGCACGACATCCCGAACACGGTGGAGAGCGCGGTCCGTTCCGCGCGCGGGCTCGGAGTCCGGATGGCGACGGTCCACACCCTGGGTGGCCCCGCGATGCTCCGGGCAGCCGCCGCCGCCGCCGAGGATGCGATCGCGATGCTCGGCGTGACGGTGCTCACCTCGCACGATGAGGGAGAGTACGCCGCCACCCTGGGGCGCCCATCGGTGCGCCTGCTCGACGAAGCCGCACGTCTCGCGCGGAGCGCCATCTCCGCCGGACTCGCCGGCGTGGTGTGCAGCCCCCTCGAAATCGACCGGATCCGCAGCGGCCTCGGCCCCGAGCCCCTCATCGTCGTTCCAGGGATCCGCCGCCCGGGAGATCAAGCCGGCGACCAGAGCCGGACCGCGACCCCCGAGGAGGCGGTTCGCCAGGGCGCGACCCACCTCGTCGTGGGGCGCCCGATCCTCACGGCTCCCGATCCTCGCGCCGCACTCGACGAGTTCCTCGCCGCTCTGATCTGACTCGCGCTGTGCGCCGAAGGTCGCAGGTTGATGTATCTGTGCCGCGATTCAGATCTCGAAACGTTTGCGCAACTCCGCGCCACCCCGCCAGTTCCGATCCGGGCACGGTTATTGACTTTTGAGCAGCCCATTGCGGTATCCCGGAACTCGCGCGAGGCTATGGCATGGTGGAGCGGGCAAAAGATCGAAAGCGTGAGACTTCGGACCTGTATCCCAGGGTCGGCACGGCTCCTTCGCCGGCTGGGGCTCAGAGGGCAGCGGCCCGGCATCAGTTGAAGCAGGCCAGGATCCTCCTGGTCGACGACGAGGCGGCCAACCTCGGCGTGCTCCGCCGGGTCCTCGAGCAGGCCGGCTATTCACGACTGATGGAGACGTCCGATCCGCTTGAGGCCGCGACGATCTTTTCCAGCTTTCAGCCCGACCTGGTCTGTCTCGACCTCCACATGTCGCCCCTCGACGGGTTCGGGGTCCTCGCCGAGCTCGAGCCGCTCATTCCCCCGAGCACCTACCTCCCGATCCTCATGCTGACCGGCGATTCGTCGGTGGAATCGAAGCAACGCGCCCTCTCACTCGGGGCGATGGACTTCGTCACCAAGCCGTTTCACGTGGATGAGGTCCTGCTCCGCATTCACAACCTGCTGGTGCCCCGGTTCATGCACCTCGAGCTGGTCGGCTACAACCAGGTGCTCGAGCGACAGGTGCACGAACGCACCCGTGCGCTCGAGGAATCGCGGCTCGAGGTGCTCGAGCGCCTCGCGCTCGCGGCGGAATTCCGGGATGACGAAACCGGACGGCATACTCGCAGAGTCGGCCGGCTGGCCGGCATGCTCGCCGAGCGGATCGGGATAGACGACACCGAGGTCGAAGACATCATCCGGGCGGCGCCGCTCCACGACATCGGGAAGATCGGTGTCTCGGATCAGATTCTGCTGAAACCGGGAAAACTGACCGACGAAGAGTACGAGATCATGAAGCGGCACTCTTCGATCGGCGCGGAGATCCTCGGCGGCGGCCGCACCCGGCTGATCCGCATGGCCGCGGAAATCGCCCACCATCACCACGAGCGATGGGACGGCACCGGGTATCCGGCGAAGTTACGGGGAGAGGCGATCCCCCTCCCGGCACGAGTGGTGGCGCTTGCCGACGTCTTCGACGCACTGAGTCACACCCGCCCCTACCGCGAGGCCTGGCCGCTGCCGGAGGTGCTGAAGGAGATCGGACGCCAGGCGGGCGTGCACTTCGATCCCGCTCTGGTCGAGGCCTTCATGCAGCTGCCGCACATCGACCTGGTCTAGGCGGTTCCGCAGTTTGTTCGGTTTGTGTTCGGTGAACAATCAGGATTTCGGGTGCTCCAGGCCCCGCGTCATCCCCTCCTCGCCGCAGTGGAACTGCCAGCGGCGCCTTGATCTAGCACCTTGCGTGCTCCCGGGACAGGGTCTATACTTCGTAGCTCCCCCCGAAACTCTCTTGGGAGAATTTTTGTGAAGGTACGTTCGAGCGTCAAACCGATCTGTGAGCACTGCAAGGTGGTCAAGCGCCAGGGCGTGATCCGCGTCATCTGCAAGCGCAACCCGAAGCACAAGCAACGGCAGGGTTAACGATGGCACGTATCTCCGGCGTTGATCTCCCGCGTGAAAAGCGCATCGAAATCGCGCTCACGTACATCTACGGCATTGGCCGTCCCACCAGCAATCGGCTTCTGGCCGATTCGGGGATCGGACCAGACACGCGGGTCCGCGATCTCTCGGATTCCGAGGTGGCCCGGCTCCGGCAGCTGATCGAGCGGAGCACGAAGGTGGAAGGCTCGCTCCGTACCGAAATCGCGATGAACATCAAGCGGCTTATGGATATCGGGAGCTATCGTGGCTCGCGCCATCGCAAGGGCCTCCCGGTCCGCGGCCAGCGGACTCACACCAACGCGCGCACCAAAAAGGGGCCGCGCCGCGCTATCGCGGGCAAGAAGAAGGCGACGAAGAAGTAACCTATGACGAATCCAGAAACCCCCGCCGCGCCCGCCGCCCCAGCCGCGACCGCCGCGCCCGTCAAGGCGCCGGTCGTGAAGAAGGGCAAGAAGATCGTCGAGTCCGAGGGCATCGCCCACATCTCGGCCACCTTCAACAACGTGCTGATCACCATCACCGACATGCGGGGGAACACCATCGCATGGGGCACCGCCGGCAAGGCGGGGTTCAAGGGCTCCAAGAAGAGCACGCCGTTCGCCGCCACCGTCGCCGCCGAAAACGTGGGCCGGGAGGCTATGAACATGGGCGTCCGGAAGCTCCACGTGCTGGTGCAGGGCCCGGGCAGCGGTCGCGAGTCGGCAATTCAGGCACTGGCATCGGTGGGACTCCGGGTGGTCTCGATCAAGGATGTCACCCCGATTCCTCACAACGGGTGCCGGCCGCCCAAGAAGCGCAGGGTCTAGACCATGTCACGATATACCGGACCGGCTTGCCGGCTCTGCCGCCGCGAAGGCACGAAACTTTTCCTGAAGGGCTCGCGCTGTCTCACCGAGAAGTGCGCGGTCGAGCGCCGCGGGTATCCGCCCGGCCAGCACGGCCAGGCCACCAGCGGCAGGGGCGGACGCAAGATGTCGGAGTACGCCAGGCAGCTGCGTGAAAAGCAGAAGGTCAAGCGGATCTACGGCCTCTCGGAGACCCAGTTCCGCAACACCTTCGAGCGCGCCAGCCGGGAGCAGGGCGTCAAGGGCACCAACCTGCTGATCGCGCTGGAAACCCGGCTCGACAACATCGTGTACCGGATGGGGTTCGCGACCAACCGGAAGGGCGCGCGGCAGCTGGTGCGTCACGGCCACGTGCAGATCAACGGCGAGCGGGTCGACATTCCTTCCTACCGGGTCGTGCCCGGCGAGGAAATCCGAGTGGCGCCCGAGAGCCGCGACCTCGTGCCGGTCAAGATCGCGCTGGAAGGGGCGACTCGCGGCGCGCCGATGACCTGGCTGTCGGTGGATACCGGCAAGGTCGCCGGACGCGTCACCATGCTCCCGACGCGCGACGGCATCCCGATCAACGCGCAGGAACAGCTCATCGTCGAGCTTTACTCGAAGTAACCCGGGGACGGATTACGCATGACGATCGACATGACCGGACTGGTTCGCCCGTACATGGTCGAAATGACCAAGCGGGAGGACAACCCGAATATCGCCGAGTTCCGCCTCCAGCCGCTGGAGCGCGGATTCGGCTACACGCTGGGCAACTCGCTGCGCCGGCTTCTCCTTTCCTCGCTCCGCGGCTCCGCCGTGTGGGCGTTCCGGATGGACGGCGTGGTGCACGAGCACCAGACGGTGGCGGGCGTTCTCGAAGACGTCCACCAGATCATTCAGCGCCTCAAGGCGCTGACGCTGGTCCTCGACGAAGACAAGGACGAGGCCATCCTGCGCATTCGCCGGGAGGGCAAGGGTCCGGTCTATGCCCGCGACATCCAGGAGTCGGCAGGCGTCCGGGTCGTGAATCCCGATCACCTGCTCTTTACGCTGCAGGACGACAAGGACGTGAACTGCGACCTGTACGTCAACAAGGGCCGCGGCTACGTCGAGTCGGAAATGCACGTGGTGGACCGCTCGATGCCGGTGGATGCCGTGCGGATCGACGCCATCTACAATCCCGTTCGCCGGGCCAACTTCACGGTGAGCGAGACCCGCGTCGGCCAGCGCACCGACTATGACCGCCTCGCGGTGATGGTCGAGACCAACGGCACGATCAGTCCGGAGGACGCGATCGCCTACGCCGCGGCCCTCGCGACCGAGCATTTCCGCTACTTCATCGACTTCGGGCGCGTGCCCCAGCAGCGGGCGCTGCCGGCCGAAGGGGTGAGCATCACCGGCGCCCTGCGGCTCAAGCTGGAGCGGCTGATCGACGATCTCGGCCTGTCGGTGCGCTCGCTCAACTCGCTCAAGAACTCGAACATCCGCACGCTCCGCGATCTGGTCGAGTTCAGTGAAGAAGAGCTGCTGAAGGTCAAGAACGTCGGCGAGAAGGCCGTCGCCGAAATCGCCGAGCTCCTGCAGCGCGAAGGACTCAAGTTCGGGATGGCCTTCGAGGAAGTCGACGGCGACCTGCGGGTGGCCCGGAGCGGCGGCGCCGCCGCCGATGCGGCCAGCACCAACGGGGAGAGCGCGTAATGCGTCACCGCGCCAAGGGACGGCAGCTCTCCCGGACCGCCACGCACAAGAAGGCGCTGCTGCGCAACATGGCGGCGAGCCTCTTCAAGCACGATGCGATCGTGACCACCGAGGCCAAGGCCAAGGAGCTCCGGCCCTACGCCGAACGGCTGATCACGCTGGCACGCCGGGGAGACCTCCACGCCCGCAGGCAGGTCGAGCGCCGGATTCCCGATCGCGACATCCTTGGCCGGCTCTTCAAGGAAATCGGCCCGCGGTTCGCGACCAGGCCGGGCGGGTACACCCGCATTCTCAAGCTGGGTCACCGTGCAGGCGACGGCGCGGATATCGCCCGCATCGAGCTGCTGTCCGAGTGACGCGGCCCGCAGCTCCGGAAACGACGAAGGGGACCGAAGGGTCCCCTTTTTTTCACTCCGGCCGAGCCCGCGCGATGCGATCAGCTCGCCTTCTTGATCTTGTTCCCTTTGATGCACTGGGTGCAGACCCGGACCCGACGGATCTCGCCGGCAACGGAGGTGCGAACCGTTTGAAGATTCGGGTACCAGCGCCGCTTGACTCGATTATTTGCGTGGCTCACATGGTTGCCGGTGGTCGGCCCCTTGCCACAGACGGTGCATACCCGAGCCATAGTTTCCAACTCCGTTGAGGACTCAATTGAGAGCCCGGAAAGATAATGCGATGAGAGAGTTAGCTCAATGGGCGCTGGGTACTGGGTACTGGGTACTGGTAACCGCCAACTGCCCAGCCCCCAGCCCCCAGCACCCAGCACCCAACCAGGGAACCTGACGATGCCCCGAGCGCTGATTACCGGCATCACCGGCCAGGAC
>Ga0070707_100000576_pt1 | contig 36946 bp, 42 predicted proteins | sample KBSK5502metaG_FD_65468 | JGI IMG/M metagenome (GOLD analysis project Ga0070707, IMG submission 65468) | Corn, switchgrass and miscanthus rhizosphere microbial communities from Kellogg Biological Station, Michigan, USA - KBS K5-50-2 metaG | ecosystem: Host-associated > Plants > Roots >... | reverse complement strand
GGGGACATAGCGCGACCAGCGCGATCAGGGCAGCCATCGTCGAAATCGCCCTCACTCTCTTCATATCCAATTCGAGCGGCAAACAGCCCGCTTCCTTTAATATCTCCCTCGGATCCAGCCTAGGACCTCCGGCGCCCCCAGTCAACTTCAGGAATTGGAGCGTGGAGGTGGTCCCAGGCGGGTCATAGGAGGAGGCATGCTCACCTACGAGGAAGTCGTACGGGAGCTTCACGCGTACGGTGATCCCTGGCAAGCGCAGCCCGATCCGTTTGCGAACATTTCACGCACGCGTCTCCGCCGTCGGCTCGGCTACAGGCGGGCGCCGGGGGAGCTGACGCGCGAGGAAGCGGAGGAGCGCGCCCGCAGCCAGCGCCACGACCGAACGCCGACCACGCACTATCCGATGAGGCGCGATCTGCGTGATGTCGGCGGGCGGAAGTTCGTGACGCCGGTACACGACCAAGGCGAATGCGCCGCGTGTGTGGCCTTCGGCAGCCTGGCGACGCTCGAGGCAACGATCCAATATCAGAGACACGACCCGGCGCTGGGCCTGGATTTTCCCGAAGCGCATCTCTTCCACTGCACTCCGGGCTGCCTCAAGTGCGCCTTGGGCTGGCAGATCCCGCTGGCGATCGAACGCCTGACCAAGGACGGCGTCCTGGATGACGCCCGCCTGCACTACGAGCCGCGCGGCGGCTGCCGGAACCTTCCCCCCGACTGGGCCACGCACGTGACGAAGATTCAAGGTTGGGAGAAGCTACCGACCCAGCGGACATGAAATCATGGCTCGCCGACCGCGGCGCGCTGATCGCCACAATGACCGTGTACGAGGATTTCCACCGCTACTACAAGTCGGGCCCCTACCGGCACGTAGCCGGCACGTATTCCGGAGACCACTGCGTGTGCTGCATCGGGTTCGACGACACGCCCGGAGCGCAGTACTGGATCTGCAAGAACGGCTGGGGGACCAAATGGGGCACGGGCGGCTTCTTCACCATCGCCTACGGCGAGCGCGGGATCGGTTCCGAAATGTGGGGGCTGGTGCCCTAGGAATCGGACGCGTTCAGGCCGGCGCGCTGTAGCATATCACCCGGAAGGAGGCTGGATGCCCATGACCGACGCCAATGACCCGATCCATGTCCGCCCGATCCATGTCCGGACGATACGCATCGAAACTGTGGAGGCGGGGGACGACGAGCTGCTCGTGACGGGCCGCCTGATGGACGAGCGGCCCCGGGGCGGCGGCCCGCCGTGGTTCGGCGCCGAGCCGCCCCCTCTCATCCATCACATGACGGTGGCGCTGCGGGTGCGTTTCGCGGATCTGACCATTACCGGGGTCGAGTCGGCGATGAAGGCGCACCCCTATCAGATCTGCCCCGAGGCCCTGCCCTCGCTCCAGGACCTGGTCGGGCTGTCGGTGGCCCAGGGATTCACGCGTGCCATCAACGAGCGCTTCGGCCGCGCCAAAGGCTGCGCCCACGTGACCGCGCTCATCCATGCCATGGCGCCGGCGATCAAGCAGGCGGCCGGCGCCGCTTTTGCCCATAAGCAGAGGTCGTGGACCGAGAGCGCCGGGGCCTGGTTCGTCAACACGTGCCAGGCGTGGCGGGAGAACGGCCCGCTGCACCGGTTGCTGGTCGCGAAGGACGAGGCGGGGATGCGCGCGATCTCGGCCTATCGCGCGGTCGGAGGTTCGGACAAGCCAGACAGCGGGTAGCGGGCGCCGCCCAGGACCAGCGTGGCTCCCCCGCCGGCCTCATCCTGCTCCACGTGCTGGAGGAGCTGATACGTCGCGGCGCGGCTCAGGCGGCAGATGAAGCGGCCGCCCTTGACCCGGCAGTACGGGATGCCGCCGCTCTTGAAGGCCAGCGATTCGGGCGCGAGCGGCTCGCGGCTCATATCATTGAGCGTCAGCGCCAGCCCATCCCCTGCCGGCTCGACCCGCACCGCGACGAACGGGGCGTCCTCCACCTCCACCGGGACGCGCGCCGGTCCGATCCGGATGAAATGGCCCTCGGCGTCGACCCGCAGGCTCACCCACAGATTGCCCAGGATGCCCGGATGGGTGATCTCCTCGTCCTCGTGAAACCACGCGCCCTCGCGATCGATGCGAAGCCGCGGCAGCTTCCAGGTCGAGGGATTGGCGGGCGTCGTCATGGGAAGACCGCCGCGCAGAAGCTCACCGCGCCCTCGGGATCCGGCCACTGGCTGTAGCGCAGCAGCCGGCCCTGCACGCCCGGCAGCGCCCGCAGGAACGTGTAGATCGGCGACAGCCCGCAGATCCGCCGCGCGTCCTGGTCCGCCAGCACCGACGCGAAGAAGCCCGTGGGCTCGCCGGCCGTCACCGCCTCGAGCATGCCGCGGTCGGCCGCCTCGATCGCGGCGAGCGACTCGGCGGAATTGGCCTCGGGGTCGCCGAAGCGCGGCCCCACGTGGGCCAGATCCACGCCGCCAATGAGGCAGACTCGGCGACCCGCCGCGGCCATGGTCTCGAGCAGGGCGTCGATGAAGCGCGGGATACGGCTATCCGCCTCGGGATCCCGCCGCATCAGCACGGCCTCGTGGAGATAAGAGGCCAGCACCGGCAGGATCGTGAAGGGCCGGCGCTCGCCCAGCAGCGCCTTCAGCATCACGGCCTGGAACTCGATCGAATGCTCGCCGCGATGGGCGAGCTCGGAGGCCAGCAAATCCTGGCCGGCGCGCCGCTGCAGCGCCTCGGAGAAATCGCGGTCCACCGGCGCCGGGCCGAGCGGCGTGTCGAACGGCTTGAGCGTGATGGCGAAGGGGTCGTCCATGCCCGCATGGCAGGTGCCCAGGATCACGAAGAGATCGGCGTCGGTTCGCGCCAGCAGCTCACGGTAGGCCCAGGCATAGGTTGCCCCGCCGCGGTGGAAATCGATGTGGGGCGCCAGCAGTCCCCTCACCGGCGGGGCCCCGGGCACCACGATCGGCGGCTGTTTCCCGGGCCCGTCGGGGCCCTCGAAGAAGGATGCGATCTGGCGCTTGAGCGCCTCGCGCTCCCCCGCATAGGCCCCTCCCGCGTGCACGGCCGGCCTCACCGGGCTCGCCCGGAATTTCTTCTCGATGGCCTGGCGGCGGGACGCGAAGCGCTCGCTGTCGAGGAAGCCCGACTCGTCCAGGCGCTCGATCACTTCGATGATCTGCTCGGCGGTCGGCGCCTCGCCGTGGCGCTTGGCGAGAATCTCCCGCATCTCCGCCACCGAGTGCTCGCCATCGAAGAGCGACACCAGGTCCAGGAGCGGGATGGGCAAGAGCGCCACCTGGTCCGTGAAGCCGGCCGGGTCCCGCAGCCCGATCAGCCGCTGGCCATCGTGCTGGAACGGGAAGGCTTCGAGCATCCTCAGCCTGGGCCGCATCACGCCCGCCTCTTGCTCACCCATGCGCCGCTCGCTGCGGTGCCAGCACCAGCCGCATCCCGGCCAGGATGAGCCCGCCGCCGGCGAGCAGCGCCCAGCCGACGGGCTCGCCCAGGAAGAGCACGCCGCCCAGCACGCCGAAGAGCGGAACCAGCAGAGCGAAGGAGCCGGCGCGCGCGGCGCCCAATCGTGACAGCCCGAGATACCAGAGGTAGAAGCCGCCACCCAGCGCGACGGCGCCCACGTAGACCACGACGCCGAACTCAGTCCACGTGGAGTCGATCAGGCGGCCCAGCGTGGCCGGCTGAACGATGGGCAGCACGCTGAGCGCGCCGAGGGCGGTGGTATAGGTCGTGAGCACAGGAGGATGGTAGCGCAGGAGCAGGGGCTTGCTCACCACGGTGAAGACCGCCCAGGACAGCGGCGCCAAAGCCATGATCAGCGGGCCGGCGACATGGCCACCCTCCACGCCACCGCCGCGGCGCAGGACCAGCACGACCATTCCCATCGCCGCCAGCCCCACTCCCAGCCACTGAAGCGCCGTCACCCGCTCCTCGAGCCACCAGGAGGCGAGTAGCGCCGTGAAAATCGGATTGAGCGGGATGATGAGGGCGGCCGTCGTGACGGGAGTCCAGGCCAGGCCATAGGTGAAGGCCACGCCCTGGCCCCAGCCGACGAGAATGCCCAGCAGGACGAGGAAGCCCAAGTCGGAACGGGCCGGCCAGCGCCATCGTCCCCACACCACGGTCGGCAGCAAGACGATACCGCCCAGGCAGGCGAAGACCACACGGTATACCGCCACATGCTGAGGCTCGAAGCGGGCGATGGCGAATTTCATGAGGGGGAAGGTCAAACCCCAGATGACCGCCGCCAGCACGAGGGCGGCGTAGGCCACACTAGGCTTCGAGATAGTTCAGAGCCGACGCCACGTAAATCTTTGCCGCATCGGCGACTTCAGACACCTCGACATACTCGTCCGCCTGGTGCGGGATGAGCCGGTTCCCCGGCCCGCAGGTCACGATGGGAATGCCCAGCTCCATCCTTAAGATAGTCCCGTCGGTGGATCCCGGCACGCCGCCGTACTTCGCGCTCCGGCCCGTCGCCTTCTTGACGCCCTTGATCATGGCCTGCACCAGCGGCTCGGATTTGTCCACGCGGGTGGCCAGCCGGAACGGATTAACGGGCTCCCATTCCACCTTGACACCGGGATGAGCCTCGGCCGCCTTGAGGCAGAGCGCCTCCATCTCCTCGCGGATGCCGTCGGCATCGATGCCGGGCGTGAGCCGGATGTCCAGCGTCATCTCGGCCGAGGCGGGAATCACATTGGACTGCGGCACGCCGACGCCGCGCGGCGGCGACTGGACAATGGTGGGGGTGGCCGTCGGCGGCCTGAGGTAGCGACTCCGCTCGCAGCGCTTCCGGAGCCGCCGTTCCAGCGCGGGCGCTCCGCGCAGCAAGGTGCCGAGACATGCGATGGGATTGACTCCCGCCTCGGGCATCGCGCCGTGGGCCATCTTGCCGCGGATCCGAAAGCGGGCCCAGACGACGCCACGCTGCTCGAGACAGAGCTCGTTCTCTTCGGGCTCGCAGATGATCGCGGCATCCAGCTCGCGGCCCACTGTGCTGCGCACCAGGTGCCGCACGCCGAGCATCCCGTCCTCCTCGTCCACGAGAGCGCCCAGCACCAGCTTGCCGCGCGGCGTGACGCCGGCGCGCCTGAAGGCCGCGGCGGCCACCATGGCGGCGGCCAGGCCACTCTTCATGTCGGCGGCGCCGCGCCCATAGATGCGGCCATTGGCCAGCTCGGCGGCGAAGGGAGGATGGGACCACTCGTTGGGATCGCCCTCGGTCACCACGTCGGTATGGCCTTCGAGCAGCAGGCTCTTTCGGCCCGCGGATTTCTCCCCGAGCGATCCGATGACATTCGGCCGGCCGGGCGCCACCTCCTGCACCTCGACCTGAAAACCCTCGCGGCGCAGCCAGCTCTCGACGAACGCGGCCACCTTGGCCTCCGTGGCGTCGGGATCACCGGGCCGGTAGACGCTGGGAATGCGGACGAGGGCCCGCGTGAGCTCCACGACTTCGTCGGGATCGATCTTCCGGAGGAGCTGCGGGAGGACGCTCACCGCGCGGGCGGCGCTACTCGAGCGGGAAGGACAGGATCACCGCGTCGAGGCGGATCACGCGGTGCTCTTCGCCGCCGATGTAGAAGTAGTGCCCCTCGACTTCTTCGGGGTTCTCTTCGAAGGCGACGACCGAGCGCAGCGGCGGCATGTCGCGGAACGCGTTGGCGCCTTCGTCGAAGCCGTCGCCGCGGCCCACCACCTCGCCGTAGCGGATCGGCGAGCCCTTCGGGCAGTGCACGCGGACGTCGGCCGGGGCTTCGGGAAGGAGTCGAACCAGGAGATTGATGCCGTAAACCTGGAATTCGATGGCAGCCATGGCGTCAGTCTACCATAGCGGGCTATTCGGGTTCGGCGCCGTCCGCGCGCGTGACGATCCACACGGTGAGCGCGAACGCCCCCGCGACGAGCAGCGCGCCGCGCCACGGCCGGCCGAGCAAGAGCTGGCCCGTGCCGAAGAGCCCCAAGTACACGATGGCGCAGCCCGCGATCCAGTGCAGCAGACCCGTGTAGCCCGGCCCCTCCTCCTCCGCGCTCCCAGCGATCTCTTCCCATCCCCAGCCGCCCGGCCGCACGCGCTCGTAGAAGCGCTTGAGCTGCACCACGGGCTCCGCAGGCGTGAGAAAGGTCACGATGAGCCATATCGCCGTAGTGCCCGCCACCGTCCAGAGCATCAGCCAGGCGAAGCCCAGCGGCTTGTCGGAGTCGAGCCCTGCCCAATGCTGGAGGCTGAGCGAGATCACGAAAGCGCCGATCATGGCCGAGACTTCGGACCAGGCATTGATGCGCCACCAGTACCAGCGCAGCAAGTAGACTAGGCCCGTGCCGGCGCCGATGGCCAGCAGGAACTTCCAGGCGCCCTCGACCGATTTGAGCTTGAAGGTGATGATACCCGCGATCACCATGATTCCCAGCGTGGCCACCCGTCCGACCATGGCGAAATGAGCATCAGTGGCCGCGGGCCGGATGTATCGCCGGTAGACGTCGTTCACCAGATAGGAGGCGCCCCAGTTCAGATGGGTGGAGATGGTGGACATATAGGCGGCGAAGAAGGCGGCCAGCATGAAGCCTCGCCAGAACGGCGGCAGATGGTCCACCATCACCCGGATATAGCCTTCCTCCGGATCCGCGAGCCCCGGGTAGAGCAGCATGGACACCAGCGCCACCAGGATCCACGGCCAGGGCCTTAGCACGTAATGGGCGATATTGAACCAGAGCGCCGCGAGGAAGGCGTGCCGCTCGTTCTTCGTCGCGAGGATGCGCTGGGCGACGTAGCCGCCGCCGCCGGGCTCGGCGCCCGGATACCAGGACGCCCACCAGTTCACGGCGATATAGACGAAGAACGTGAGGGCCGGCATCCAGGCGGCATTGAGATCGGGCAGCAGCGCCAGCGGCGAGGCGTCGGGAAAGCGCGTGTTGAGGCCCGTGAGCAAGCCCGGCAACCCGCCCACCGCCCCCAGCGCGAATACGGCCAGCGCGATGCAGCCCGCCATCGCAAGGACGAACTGGAAGGCATCGGTGACGACCACGCCCCAGAGGCCGGACAGCGTCGAATAGAAGGCGGTGATGGCGAAGAGCGCGACGGTGGCCTGCCATTTCCCCACGCCCATGGTCAGGCCCACGATCTTGGCCATGGCATGGGTGACCCAGCCGATGATGATGCAGTTGATCGGGATGGCGAGGTAGCACGCCCGGAAGCCGCGCAGGAAGGCCGCCGGCCGGCCCGAGTAGCGGATCTCGGCGAACTCCGCGTCCGTCATCACGCCGGCGCGGCGCCAGAGGCGCGCGTAGAAGAACACGGTGAGCATCCCGCTCATCACCATGGACCACCACAGCCAATTGCCGGCGATGCCGTTCTTCACCGTGAGGCCGGTGACGGCCAGCGGCGTGTCGGCGGCGAAGGTCGTCGCCACCATGGACGTGCCGGCCAGCCACCAGGGCAGCTTCCGGTCAGAGAGGAAGTATTCCTCGGCGCTCTCCCCCGCCCGGCGGGTATAGATGAGGCCCACGATCAGCGAGAGGACAAAGTAGAGGACGATGACCAGCCAGTCGAGGCTGGTGAGGATCACGTCCCCGTCCCCGGCAGCGCCGCCTGGTCGCCGCGCCCGTCTATCCCTTCCAGCTTGGCCTCCACCCGGCCGAGCGCGGTGATCGCCTCGTCGTACTTGTTCTTGGCATTGGTGAGATGCCGCCCCACGGTGTCGAAAGCGTCGCGAAAACGCTCGAGGTCGCCGCTCAGCCGACCCAGGCGGGCCTGGATCTCCTGGGCGTCGCGCTCGATCTGCAGGCCTTTCAATCCCAGCACGATGACGCGCAGGTAGGCGTAGAGGCTATTGGGCGAGACCGGGATCACGCGCCGCTCGAGGGCATACTCCGAGACGGCCTCTTCCTCCGCGCTCATATCGCTCTTGACGACCATCTCGTAGTAGACGTTCTCGGCGGGGACGTACATCAGCGCGAAGTCGAAGGTGTTCTCGTCGGGCAGGATGTAGCGCTTGGCGATCTCGTCCACCCGCGACTTGACATCGCGCGCGAAGGCACGCCGGAACTGCCGCCGCTTGTCCTCGTCGGTTTCCTCGATGAGTCGCCGGAAGTTCTCGAGAGGAAATTTGGCGTCCACAGGCACCAGGCGGCCGCCGATGCGGACCACCGCGTCGACGATATTTCCGTTCGCGAAGGCGTACTGGAGCTCGTAGTGCTCCCGGACCAGCATCATGCTCAGGATGTTCTCGAGGAAGGTCTCGCCGAGCCCGCCGCGGATCTTGGGGGATTTGAGGATTTGCTCGAGCCCGGCGATGTCGCGTCCCACGTCGAAGACGCGCTGGGTCACCTCGCCCAGCTGGCCGAGCGTCCCCTGCACCGCGCCCACGACATCGCTCACATGCTGGAGCTGCTGCTGGACGCCGGTGCCGACTTGGCCGAGCTGGATCGTCACCTGACCGCTGAACTGGTGCATCTCCTGGCGCAGCGACTCCGTCGCCGCCACCTGCGAGCGGGTGCTCTCCTCGCGCGAGGCCTGGATCTCCCGCTGGAGCATCTGCAGCGCCTGGTCCGGCTGGCCCTTGGCCGCTTCGAGATCCTTGAAGCGACCGGAGAGCCCGAAGATCGCGAACGCCGTGAGGATCACGCCCGCCGCGAGGACGACCAGCACGATGGTGCTGAAGTCGGACATGCTAGGGCTTCCTCCCTTTCCAGTGCAGGCACACCACGCGGAGCCCGCAGGGCGGACAGACGCGCGGGTCGCGGCGGTTCAGGCATTGCCCGGACATCCGCGTGTGGCAGAGCGCGAAATCGTACTTCACCGGGTCGTCGGGATCCAGCCGGCGCAGGCCCACCGTGATCTCCTCGGCCATCTTCCAGTTCCGGGTGCGGCGGCGCGTGAGCCCCACCGAGCGCGCCATGTTCTCGACATGCGTGTCCACGGGGATCAGGAGCGCCGAAGGCGGGATGCCCCGCCAGAGCCCGAAGTCGGGCGCCTCGCGCCTCACCATCCAGCGAAGGTAGAGATGCAGGCGCTTGCACGGCCCGCCGGTCGACGGCCGCGTGAACCAGTGCCTGTAGCCATAGGAGAGCCGGTTGCGCGGAAACACCGCTCGAAGATCTTGCCGAAGAAAGCCGTCGACGAAGCGCTCGAGCGCCGGACCCACGTCGCGGTGCTCAGGCGCGAAGCCTTTGGCGAAAAAGGTGCCCAGCGAGCCGTGGCCGATCAGCAGCCGCTGCGTCGCCAGGCAGAACGCGACCAAATCGCGCGGCCGGTTGAAGCGGTAATGGAAGCCCTCGAAGAGCCGCGCGTGCTTTGCCGGGTCGAATCCCAGGACGAAGCGGTGGGGCGATTCGCCCATTCGGGCCAGCGCCCAGTCCACCCAGGGACCGAAGAGCTCGACCCGGCCATAGGCCATGCAGGCCGCCAGGAGCCCGACCACTTCGATATCTGCGGCCTCGCGGTAGCGGAGAAGGGAACGGATGGCGTCCTGCTCGGCGCGGGCCGCCCAGTCGAACTCCCGATAGAGCCGCTCGAGCGGCTCCTTGAGCCGGGGTAGTGAGGGCATCCAGCAGCCTCTGGGCGGGATTCTAGCACGGGCGCTTGCCGGGACCTTCCGACATCGTTATCATCCGGGCAACTTGCTCCCAGGAGGGACAGCGATATGATCCGAGTCGGCATCGTGGGAATGGGCGTGATCGGCACTCATATCGCCGAGGCCATCACGAAGGGCATTCCCGGCATCGGGCTGGCCGGTGTCAGCGTCCGAGACGCGGCCACCGCCGGCCGCTACACCGCCCTGCCACTCGAGGAGCTGATCCAGCGCTCGGATCTCGTCGTCGAGGCGGCCACCCAGGCCGCGCTGCGCGAGTTCGGCCCCGCCGTTCTCGCGGCGGGCAAGCATCTCATGGTGCTCTCGGTGGGCGGGCTCGTGGGCGTCCTCGACGAATGGGCGCGTTTGGCCGAGAAGCACGGCTGCCGGATCCTCGTGCCCTCGGGCGCCATCGCCGGCCTGGACGGGATGAAGGGTGCCCGCGAGGGCGCGATCACGGCGGTGACGATGGAGACGCGCAAGCCCCCGCGCGGCCTCGCGGGCGCGCCGTATATCGAGCAGAAGAAGATCGACCTCGACGCCATCACGGAAGAGACCCTGATCTTCGAGGGCCCGGCGACGGAGGCCGTCAAGGCCTTTCCCGCCAATGTCAATGTCGTGGCGGCGCTATCCCTCGCCGGCCTCGGACCCGAAAAGACCCGGATCAAGCTCTACGCCGTCCCAGGCCAGCGGCGCAACCAGCACCGCATCACCATCGAGGGCGAGTTCGGCAGTATCCGGCTCGAGATCGAGAACGTCCCTTCGGAGAACCCGCGCACCGGCAAGCTCTCCTACCTCTCCGCCATCGCCATGCTGCGCGAGCTTGGCTCCTCAGTCCAGGTCGGGAACTAGACGTTTCGATAGGCCCCGGAGCGTCCCTAGGGCCGACTTTCATTGCACGCGGGCGGCGCCCCGAACGTCCGCACGTGCTCGTCGTAGAGCTCGCGCGCCCGCGCCACCGGATCATCCCCGCTGTACTCGACCCGGTACTGCGTGGCATGCCGGGCGATGCACGTCGTGCTACCTGCCTTCGCATGGTCGAGGAGTCGCCGCTGCACATCATCCGAGCTTCCGATGTAGACGACGGTACCGGTAGCATTCCCGAGCTCATAGACCCCGGGCCTGTTCTGATCGAACCTGATCACCTGCTCCGCCAAAGACCACCATGGCGCTGCAATCGCCACACGCGACCCCTTTCCTGCTTCCCGAGCCGGGAACAACACAGGATAGAAGGGCACTGAAGCCATCGTCCAATATCGCTTTCGGCCCTTATTAATAGATATAATCTATCAGACATGGAGCTACGCCATCTCCGCTACTTCGTCGTGCTTGCCGACGAGCTGCACTTCGGCCGCGCCGCGCACCGCCTGCACATTGCGCAGCCGTCCCTCAGCCAACAGATCCGGCGCCTCGAAGAGGAGCTGCAGGTCGACCTTTTCGAGCGAACGAAGCGCCGGGTGCGACTCACCGAGGCGGGGCGCTTCTTCCTTGCCGAGGCCCATCAGATTCTCAGCCACGCCGAGCGGGCGACGTCCGCCCTTCATGGGCTCGGTCGAGGTGAGTCCGGCTCGCTATCCGTCGGATTCACCGCGTGGATGGACTTCACGGACCTTCCAAACCTGATCCGTCTGTTTGGAAAGCGCAATCAGGGCGTCCGCTTCGACGTGCACACTCTCAGCGTTCCCGATCAGCTCGCGGCCGTGCGCGAAGGCCGGCTGCAGGTGGCGTTTGTGCGGGCGCCGATCGATGATCGCACGCTGGCGGTCGAGCCGATTTCCCGCGAGCCCCTCGTGGTGGCGCTTCCGAAGAATCACCGCCTCACGCGCTACAAGCAGATCCCGCTGCGGGCATTGGCCGACCAGCCATACGTGATCCTGCTCCGCCACAGGGCGCCGGCCTTCTACGATCTCGTGACGAGCCTCTGGCGGAAAGCCGGGTTTCTCGCGAACGTCAGACACGAGGCGGATCATCCCCTATCCGTTCTGAGGCTCGTGTCGGCGGGGAGGGGCATTTCGCTCGTCCCCGCCTCGTGCCCGACTCTCGGAATACGGGGAATCGCGTTTCGCAGGCTGAAGCCCTCGGGCCCTCTGCTGGAAACCGTCGTGGCGTGGCGCCGCGCTGAAAGCTCGCCCGTCGTCCACGCCTTCATCGAAGTGGTGCGGGAGTGGCGGCGACAGACGCTGCGGATTCGCGGGGCTACCGGGTGGGCCCGGCGTTGAAGTCCTTCACGAAGCGCTGCTGGGCCGGGCTCTCCACGGCCACGCTTGCGTAGACCGAGCGGACGAGGGTGAGCGGATCGCCCTCCACCTCCAGCAGCTTGAAGAGGCAGCACAGCAGGGTGCCGGTGCGACCGATGCCGCCCAAGCAGTGGACATAGAGGCTCTCGCCGCGGCGGAGGCGGGCGAGCAGGTCATTCAGGAACTGGGCGAACTCCGCGGGGTCCCTGGGGGCGGCGAAATCCTGAATCGGAAACCGCAGCAACTCGAAGCCCGTCTGCTGGTAGGCCCGCTGAAGATCGGCGGGGAGCTCGTAGGTCTCGAGGAGGCAGGCAACCGTCGTGATCCCGAGCGCGCGGAGCGCCGCGACTGACTCGGCGAACGGCTGGGCGGGGCGTGGCCCGGCATAGAGCCGTCCGGTTGGGGGCAGGCTCGGATGGATGACTTCCCTCATGCCCGGAGACGCTCGCCGGCCCTACTCCCGCACCGCCGACTCCTTCGTCGGGAGCTGACCGTCTTCCTGGTACTGTCGGGAGACAATCTGATCCAGGAGGATCTGGGGGATTTGGTAGTGGAGCGGGAAAGGGCCGCGGCACCGCATTGGCTGTCCGAATGTACGTTTGTCCGATCAGATCCGTCAAGTGGGAAACCGGCGGCGGTCCGGGGGCCCCTCGCTCAGCGCGCCGCCGCCTCGATGCGCGGACGGTACCCGCCGGCGGCCACCGCGGCGGCGATCGCGTCGAACTCGGTTCGGTCGATCGCACGGAAGCGCACATGGTCGCCCGCGCGCAGGAGGATGGGGTCGGGCGCGCTCGGATCGTAAAGCCGCACCGGTGTCTGTCCGAGCACCCAGAACCCACCGGGGCTCTCCACCGAGTAGATGCAGCACTGCATCCCTCCGATGCTGACGCTGCCCGGGGGCGTCTTGACTCGGGGCGTCTCGAGCCGCGGGACGAACAGGCGCTCGGGCATGCCCGAGAGATACGGCAGCCCCGGGGTGAAGCCGACGAAGTCCACGGAGTAGAGCGCGCTCGCGTGAAGCCTCACGATCTCCTCAGCCCTGAGCCCGAGCCGTGCGGCAGCCGGTTCCAGCTCGAACCCGAGCTCCCCGCCGTAGCAGCATGGCAGCTCGACTGTGCGCGCGGGCGGCAGGACATCCGGCCGGGCCTGGGCGGCGAGCGCACGCAGCGTGACACCGAGCTCCTCCGGCCCGATGACCAGAGGATTGTAGTAGACGAGGAGCGCTCGGAAGCTGGGAACGGTCTCGACGACGCCGGGGAGCGCCTCCTGCTGAACGAGGTACTCGAGGGCGAGGACGCGTGCGTTCACCTCGCGGCTGATCTCGTCGCCCAGTTCCACGGAGAGCGCCCGATCACCGCAGGGCAGCAGGCGCGGCTCCGGATAGACCGTCACGATCCCTTTGCCGCCATCTGCGACGCGAACCGGGCGCGGATCTCCTCCGGCCGCTCCGAGTATGGCGGGATGGACTCGCCGGGGTCGAAGGCCACCTCCAGGACGACTAGCGCCGGAGCGGCGGCGGCGACGGCCTCGCGGTAGGCGGACCGAAGCGCCTCGACATCGCCAACCGGCCAGACGTGAGCGATGCCGCAGGCGCGGGCCACCCCCAGCCAGTCGACGGTCACGTCGGGCAGCGCCTGCCCTCCGGAGGACTCGTAGTGGTGGTTAACCCACAGCAGTATGGTCAGGTTCACGGGCCTGGCGGCGGCGACGGTTGCGAGCACGTTCGGGCTCATGAGCAGTGACCCGTCGCCTTCGAGGGCGACGATCCGCCGATCGGGACGCGTCAGCGCCATGCCAAGCGCGAGCGGGATGGCCGCGCCCATGGAGTCGCACAGGGCGAAGACGGGCGCCGGCACCGTCATGCGCGGCAAGTACCGCGCGTTGGCGCCGAGACACGAGACGAGAATATCGCGGGGGGTGAGCAAGCCGGCGAGCGCGTCGAGGAAGGGCTTTCGACCCGTCATGTGAGATCCTCCCCGCTGATCAGCAGCACGACCGGCCCGCGCGACTCCACGCAGGACTCCACCCCGCTGCGCACCTGCTCGGCCAAATCCCCTCGTCGATCCGCCCGGGCGTACGGCAGGCGCCATGCCCGGAGCGTCTCCTCCGTCACGCGTCCCTTCGGCGCGTGGTAGTAGACGGGATCGCGATCATCGCCACGCAGCGACACGATGAAATAGCACGGGATCCGATAGAGCTCCACCAGGCCCGCCAGAATGCCGCCGCAATTGAGCAGCCCCGCGTTCTGGATGAGGACGGCGCCCCGGCCGCCCACGAGGTAGGCTCCACACGCAGCGGCCACCGCCTCCTCCTCCCGCGCAACGTCGAGGGCGCGCAGCCGGGCCGATCGCCTGACCTCCGCCATGAGCCGGCCGATCCACGTGTCGGGCACGGAGGCGGCGAGCGTCACTCCCGCGCTCTCGAGGCCAGCCACGATGCGTTGGGCTCCGTCCATCACCATGGCCTCCATGGCGCCGCCGGCGGGACCCTCACAGGAGCAGGAACGCGTCAGGGGGAAGCGTGAGCCGGACGGCGCCGCCCATCGCGAGCGGCACCCGCGCTGGCTCATCCACCAGCCCGAGGACGCGCTGGCCGCCGACGATCTCCACGGCCACCTCCATCTGCGCGCCCAGGTAGGTCAGCCGCACGATCCGACCCGCTATGCTGTTGGCGGCGGCACAGGCGTCCGACTCCGCTCCCACGGCCACGCGCTCGGGCCGGATGGCCAGCTCAACGGACTCACCAATGGGCAGCGCTCGCCCTACGTCCACCCGCACGCTCACCCCCGGGCCGAGCTCCACCCGATCCGCCGCCATCGCACGGCCTCGAAGGCGGCTCGAGGCGCCGACGAAGTCGGCGACGAAGCGCGTAGCGGGGCGCTCGTAGATCTCGCGGGGCGGAGCCAGCTGCTCGATCCGGCCCCGGCTCATGACGGCGACCCGGTCGGACAGGCTCAGCGCTTCCACCTGGTCGTGAGTCACGAAGATCGTGGTGATGCCGACCGAACGCTGGATCTCCCGCATCTCCCCTCGCATCTCCTCCCGCAGCTTCTTGTCCAGGGCCGCGAGCGGCTCATCCAGGAGCAGCACCCGCGGCTCGTAGACCAGCGCCCGCGCGAGGGCGACACGCTGCTGCATCCCGCCGGAGAGCTGCCCTGGGCGCTGACCCCCTTCGCGGTCCAGCCGGACGAGCCGGAGTGCCTCGCCCACGCGCCGCCGCACCTCCGACTCCGGCACGCGCCGCTCGCGGAGGCCGAAGGCGACGTTCTCGAAGGCCGACATGTGGGGGAAGAGTGCATAGGACTGAAACACCACGCCGAGCCCCCGAACGTACGGAGGCCGGTCGGTCACGTCGACGCCGTCGATCAGCACGCGCCCCGCGGTCGGCGCCACAAAGCCGGCGATCAGATTGAGCGTCGTCGTCTTGCCGCACCCCGAGGGGCCGAGGAGCGATAGGAACTCGCCCTCGTACACGGTGAGGTCCAGCCCATCGACCGCGCGCACTCGGCCGAAATCGCGGGTGCAGCCGCGGAGCTCGACGACCGCGCGTTCCATCACCGGTCCAGTAGGAACACCGCCGCGAGCCCGAAGAAGCGATCGGCGAGCCACACGAGGCCGAAGGTCGCCGCGATAAACAGCGACGAGAGGGCCGCGATGGTTGGGTCCGTGTAGTTCACCACGTAGGTGAACATGGCGACCGGCAGGATTTCGGTGACGCGGTTGGAGATGAACAGCGAGACGACGAACTCGTTCGCCGACACGACCACGGCGAAGAGGAGTCCGGCGAAGAGTCCGGGGCGCAGGAGCGGGAGCGTCACCCGCCGGAAGGTCCGCCCGGGCGTCGCCCCCAGGCTCGCCGCTGCGTGCTCGAGCATCGGGTCCAGGTTCCTCACGCTCACCCACACCGAGCGCACAACGAATGGGAGCACCAGCGCGACGTGGGCGACGATCAGCACGCTGCGGCTCCTCAACAAGCCGAGCGAGGCGGCCAGGATGAGCAAGCCGAGGCCCGCCGCCACCCCGGGGACGACCAGCGGGAACAGCAGGAGCGTGGCCCATGCGTGCCGCCCGCGCAGCCGGCCGCGCTCCAGGGCGAGCGCTGCCGCCGTGCCGATGGGCAGCGCCAGCAGCGTGGCCGCCGCCGTGACGAGCAGGCTGTTGACGGCCGCCCGCTGGAACTGGGGATACGTCAGCGCATTGGCGTACCAGCGGAGCGAGAGGCCGGCAGGCGGGAAGGACATGATCGCCGTCGGGTTGAAGGACACGGCCACCACGACGACGGTCGGCAGCGTCATGAACGCGAGCAGCACGAGAACGACGGCCCGTCCGATCATTCAGCGTGCCGCCCCGTCGACGCACGGCCCACGCCGGCCAGCAGCGCCAGCGTCAGCAGGAGCGCCACCATCGCGAAGGCCGCGCCGCCCGGCCAGTTGAATGAGTCGAGGGCGAGGTCCTTCACGGCGTTGGCGATCATCTTCACCTTGCCGCCTCCCAGGAGCTCGGGCGTGGGAAAGGCGCTGAGTGTCCAGGCAAAGACGATCAGCGAGCCGGACACGACCCCCGGCATGGACAGGGGGAGCGTCACGCGCCAGAAGACCCGCGCGGGCGTGGCCCCCAGGCTCGCCGCCGCCCGCTCGTAGGCGGGATCGACGTGACTGATGGCCGCCGCCAGCAGCAGGATCATGGTCGGCATGGAGAAGTGCACGAGGCCGACGAGGACCCCGCGCTCGGTGAACAGCATGGGCACCGGCCAGGTCACCACCGTGTTGCCGAGAACGAGGATCCACGCATAGGTCCGGACGATCGCACCCGTGAAAAACGGGGCGAGGGTGAGGACGAGGAGCCAGGACCGCGCGGCCCGCGACGAGGCGCGGGCCAGCGCATACGCCACGGGGTACGAGGCCACGAGCGTGAGCACCGTGGTGGCCGCGCTCAGCACCACGGTATCCCAGATGTAGCCCAGGTACTCCGGGGAGGCCACACCGCGGAAATTCTCGAGCGTCAGCCCGCCGGTCTGGAGCGACCCCGGGACGAACGTGAGCAGGCTATAGCGGAAGAGGGCGCCCAACGCGACCGCGAAGATGGTGAGGACGCCGAGGGCGGGCAGCAGCAGGAGTCTCATTTCTTCACGATGTTGGCGGTGAACCATTCCCTCCAGGCCGGGAGCGTCTTCGCCCGCACCTCGTCGTTCATGATGTATCCACGCTCTTTCCACTCGGCAGGAGCGACGAAGATCCCCGGCTGGCCCCGGAGCTTGGTGGGGACGGTCGCGCCGCCGTTAACGGGGCCGGCCTTGAGGCTCTCGACGAGCTGGGTCTGGATCTCCTTGGAGAGGGCAAGGTTGATGAACTGGTGGGCGGCCTCGGCCTTCTTCGTTCCCGCCATCACGGCCATGGTGTCGATGCCGACGATACCGGGGAAGTCGGCGGGCTGGACCAGCGTGACGGGCAGCCCCTGTTCCTGCAGGTGGTAGGCGTTGACGGAGAGCATGACCTGCACGGGAGCCTGCCCGGTCTTCATCAGGTCCTGGCTCTGCGCGTCGGTGGAGAAGAAGGCGACGATACTCGGCTTGAGCTGGCGGAGGCGCTCCTGCCCTTTCTGCCATGTGACCTCGTTGCCGCCCTCCATCAGCGCCGCGATGGTGATGATGTGCGACGGGTCGAAGTCCGGCATCGCGATCTTGCCCCGAAGCGACGGCTTCCAGAGATCCGACCACCGCGTGATGTCTTCCTTCACGAGGTCGGGCCGGTAGACGATCGTGTAAACGTACGCCCAGCCGCCGATGTGGTACTCGCTCCGGATCGCCTCGCGCGCCAGCTCCTTTGCGTTGGGGAGCTTCGACATATCCAGGGGCGAGAAAAGGCCGTCGGAGATGTAGAGGCGGGCGACGTGGGACGTGGTGAAGGTCACGTCCACGAGGGGGTTGCCCTTGGCCACGCGGGCCTTGGCCAGGCGGTCGATCGTGCCTCCGACTTCGAACTCGACGGGAACGCCCGTCTTCGCGGTGAACGGCTTGGCGACGACGCGGTCGATGGTGTCTTTCCAGTTTCCTCCCCACACGCTCACGACGAGCGGGTCCGCCGCCTGGACGCCGGGGACGTATCCGAGAGCCGCGATGAGCAGCATGGTCACGATCCGTGTAAGCATTCAGCCCTCCTCCTGTCAGTTTGCATGTCTGGAGCGGCGTCAGCGCCGTTCGATTACTTCTCGCGCCGTCCCGCGTTCCTCCTTTACTTCCGCTTGCCTCAGACGGCGGGGTTTCGTCCATCTCGCTCGCCTCAGACGGCGGGGCCCCAGCCCCGCGACGTCCTGCAGCTCGCCTTGCGGCCCCGCGACGTCTTGCGGCTCGCACTACGACGGCGCCCCACCCATCGTCCTCGCCGCCGCCGCGATCGCCTCGACGATGAAGTGGTAGCCCGTGCAGCGGCACAAGTTCCCCGCGAGCATCTCGCGGATCTCCTCGGGGCTCGGCGCCGGGTGCTCCCTGAGATAGGCGTGGGCGGTAAGGAGAATGCCCGGAGTGCAGAAGCCGCACTGCAGTCCGTGCTTGTCCCTGAACGCTTGCTGAAGCGGATGAAGCTCGCCGTCCCCGGCCATTCCTGAACCCGCCCCCGCGAGGCCTGAGCCCGCCCCCGCGAGGCCCTCAATCGTCGTGACACTCCGCCCATCAGTCTGGACAGCCAGCATCAGGCAGGCGCGGATGGGCTCGTCGTCCAGCAGCACGGTGCAGGCGCCGCACACGCCGTGCTCGCAGCCCACATGGGTGCCCGTGAGGTCGAGATCTTCACGCAGGAGGTCGGCGAGGGAGGTCCTCGGCTCCACCGTGCGCTCGACGCTCCGACCATTAACGGTGAGGCGAACGGGGCGCTTCATGCGTTCCCCCCGCACCGCGCGAGCGCCGCGGTGAGCGTCCGCTCCGCTAGCACCTCGGCGACGCGGCGCCGGTATTGGGCGGTCGCGTGCAGATCGGCGTCGGGCGAGAGCGCGGCGGCGGCCGTCCGCGCCGCCTCCCGCAGTCGGGCGGCCGTCGGTTCCTGCCCACTGAGCAGGGCTTCGCCGGCAGCGCCGCGCACCGGCGTTCCCCCCACGCCGAAGAACGCGAGCCTGGCTCCAGCGACCCGCCCCTCCGTGCACCAGAGCAAGGCGGCGGCACCGACCAGCGCGAAGTCGCCGTGGCGCCGGGCGACTTCGGCGAAACCCCAGCCCGCCTCGGGGCGCGGCAGCGGAAAGCGCACTTCGGTGACGATCTCGTCGGGCCCGAGGGAAGTCGTGAGCGGCCCCAGGTAGAGCTCGGCGGCGGGGATGACGCGCTCGCCCCCGACCCGCCGGGCCACGACGGTGCCACCGCAGCAGAGCAGGAGCGCCGGCAGCTCCGAGGCAGGGTCGGCGTGCGCGACGCTGCCGGCGACGGTGCCGCGGTTCCTGATGGCGGCATGACCGACCCACCGGAGCGCCTCGGCGATCAGGGGCAGGCGCGCCGCCGTCCAGCGCTCGAACATGCGCTGGCGGACGAGCGCGCCCACGGCCAGTGCGCCGTCGGCCTCGCGCAGGTAGTCGAGCTCGCCGGCGCCGTTAATGTCGACCAGGACGGCAGGCCGCGCCAGGCGCATATTGAGCATGGGCACGAGGCTCTGACCACCCGCGAGCACCTTGGCCTCCCCGCCGTGGCGCGCGAGGGCCTCCACAGCCTCCGCCGCGCTCCGCGCCAGCACGTAGTCGAACGGCGCCGGCTTCATCGCTGTCCTCCCGCGGCGCCCGCCCGCCCCTGCGCTTCCGCGATCAGATCCAGCACCCGTGAGGGACCGAGAGGCGTTCGGGTCACCCGGACATCGAAGGGCCGGAGCGCATCCTCGACGGCGTTGGCGATGGCGGCGGGCGGCGAGATGGCGCCTCCCTCGCCAATGCCCTTGATGCCGAGTGGGTTGCGCGGCGATGGGTACTCGAGGTGCACCGTCTCGATGGGCGGCAGCTCCATCGCCGTCGGGACGAGGTAGTCCATGAAGGTACCCGTCAGGAGCTGGCCCTGCTCGTCGTACACCATCTCCTCGAGGAGCCCGCCACCCACGCCCTGGGCGACGCCCCCGTGGATCTGGCCTTCCACGATCACTGGGTTGATGAGCTTGCCGCAGTCGTGGGCGACCACATAGCGCAGGAGGCGCACGGCCCCCGTACCCGCGTCCACCTCGACGTGGGCGACGTGGACGGCGCTCGTGTAGGTCACGGTGGGCTGGTGGTGATAGACGGTCGCCTCGAAGTCCGGCGAGACCGCGCTCGGGCGCGCGAAGGTGGGCAAAGACGCCTGGATCACGCGCGCCAGCGGCACGGCCGAGCCCGGAACGCCACGCACCGAGGCGAGGCCGTCGCTGATCTCGATGTCACCCGGCGCCGCCTCGAGCAGTGCCGCCGCCGCCGTCACGAGCTTTCCCCGGACTTTGCCCGCGGCCACGTGGATCGAGCTGCCCGCGTTCACGGCGCTACGGCTCGCGAAGGTGCCGACTCCGAAAGGAATCGCCGCGGTGTCCCCGCCCACCACGGTCACCCAGTCGAGCGGGATACCGAGGGCGTCCGCCGCGACCTGGGCGAACGACGTCTCATGCCCCTGCCCCTGGCTCGCGGCGCCGGTGGCGATGACGGCGCGCCCGGTGACGTCCATCCGGACTGTGGCGCCCTCGTAGGGGCCGATAGCGGTGCCCTCCACGTAGCCCGAGATGCCGATGCCGCGGAAGAGGCCGCGGGCGCGAAGCTCCGCCTGCTCACGGCGGAGGGCATCGTAGCCGACGGTGGCGAGTGCGACGTCGAGATTGGCGCGGAAATCCCCACTGTCGTAGACGAGCCCGTTGCCGTCTCGATACGGGATCTGAAGCTCGTACGGCATATCGGCGGCGGTGAGATAGTTGCGCCGGCGGAGCTCGGCCGGGTCCATCCGGAGCTCGCGCGCCAGGCAATCGACGATCCGGTCCATCGCGAACACCGTCTCCGGGCGGCCGGCGCCGCGGTAGGGCGCGTTCGGCGTTTTGTTGGTCACCACGCCCCGGCACTCAACGTGGAAGTTGGGAACCCGGTGAGGACCCAGCAGATGCGCGACGGTGTTGTACGGCAGCACGATTCCCCAGACGTTGTAGGCGCCGAGGTCGAGCCAGATGCGGTCGCGCACGGCGAGCATGGTCCCGTCGCTCCGCGCCGCGATCTCGATGTCGTGGACCTGATGGCGGGCATGGGCGGCCGCCATCATGTGCTCGCGCCGGTCCTCCGTCCACTTGACGGGGCGCCGCGAGGCGATGGCGGCCACCGGGATCAGCAGGTCCTCCGCATAGCCAGTGGCCTTGGTCCCGAAACCACCGCCAACGTCGGGCGCGACCACGCGGATCTTGTGGGCGGGCAGATCGAGCGCCGCGACAAGCCCCTGCTGGACGAAGTGGACCACCTGGGTCGCGTTCCAGGTCGTGAGGCTCTCGTCCCGCCGGTCCCACTGAGCCACGACACCCCGCGTTTCTATCGGCATGCCGACGTAGCGCTGGATGTAGAAGCGCTCCCTCACGCTCACGTCGGCGGCACGCAGTGCGGCATCGACATCGCCGAAGCCCGTTTGGAAGTGAACCGCGACGTTGCCGCCCCACGCGGGGTGGATCAGGGGCCCGCCAGCCTCGGCCGCCGCCACCATGTCGGTGACGGGCGCCAGCGGCTCATAGTCGACCTCCACCAGCTCGCACGCGTCCTCGGCGAGGGCGCGGCTCTCGGCAAGCACCATGGTGACGATCTCGCCCACGTAGCGGGCGACCTCGCGGCAGAGCGCGAGCTGCGGCACCTGCTTCATGGTCACGTCGACCCGCGCCGCCAGCCCGGGCGGGATCGCCCCGAAGAGCGGGAGCGGCTTCATCCAGCGCGCGAGGTCGGCGAAGGTGAAGACGTGGGCCACGCCCGGCAGACGGCTCGCGGCGTCCGTGCGCATCCCGGTGATTCGCGCATGCGCGTGAGGGCTCCGCACGAAGGCCGCGTGCAGCATCCCCGGCAGCTTGATGTCATCCACATAGCGCCCCTCGCCCCGCAGCAGCCGGGGATCCTCCCGGCGAGGCACCGACGCGCCGAAGTACTTGGCTCCCACGGCATCAGCCTCCCAGGTATGCCGTCTTCACCTGCTCGTTCGCCAGGAGCTCACGGGCCGGACCTTCGAGTATGATGCGGCCGGTCTCCATCACGTAGGCGCGTGTCGCGATCTGCAGCGCCATCCAGGCGTTCTGCTCGACCATGAGCACGGTGGTGCCCTCGCGCTGGATGCCCACGATGATCTGGAATACCGCCTCCACCAGGGTGGGCGCCAGCCCCAGCGACGGCTCGTCGAAGAGGATGAGCCGCGGCCGTGCCATGAGCGCCCGGCCGATGGCGAGCATCTGCTGCTCGCCGCCGGAGAGTGTCCCGGCGGGCTGGCGGTGCCGCTCGGCGAGGATCGGGAAATGGGTGAAGACGCGCTCGAGGTCCGCCGTCACTTGCCCGGTGTCTCTGCGGACATAGGCGCCCATCTCGAGGTTCTCCCAGACGGTCATGTGCGGGAAGACCCGGCGGCCTTCGGGACAGTGGGCGATGCCGCGCCGGAGGATCTCCTGGGGCGGGAGCCCCTGGATCTCCTGCCCGTCGAACAGGATCCGCCCGGCGGCGGCGCGGACGAGCCCCGAGATGGTCTTCAGCGTGGTCGTCTTGCCGGCGCCGTTGGCGCCGATGAGGCAGACGAACTCGGCCGCACCCACCGTGAGTGACACGCCGTCGAGCACGGTGATGCGGCCGTAGCGGGCCGCCACTCCTTCAAGCGTCAACACGGGCGCCGGCTCCGAGGTAGGCCCGGATCACGTCGGGGTTCCGCTGCACCTCCGCGGCGCTGCCGTCGGCGATGAGCCGGCCGTAGTTGAGCACGAGCACGCGGTCCGAGATCCCCATCACGAGCCGCATGTCGTGCTCCACCAGGAAGACGGTCACGCCGCCGTCGCGGATCTTCCTGATGAGCCCCGCGACCGCCACCTTCTCGGACGCCGCCATCCCCGATGCCGGCTCGTCGACCAGGAGCAGCCGCGGCCGCGCGGCCAGCGCCACCGCCAGCTCCAGCATCCGCTGGTCTCCGTACGAGAGCGCGCTCGCCAGCTCTTCCCGCCGCCCCCGGAGCCCGACGAAGTCGATCACGCTCCCGGCCTCGTCCGCCAACCCACGTTCCTCCTCAGCGACACGCCGGCGGCGGAAGAGCGCGCTGCCGACCCCCACGCGCCCCCGCAGGTGGAGACCGGTGAGCACGTTCTCCATCACGGTGAGGCCCGGGAAGACGCTCGTCTTCTGGAAGGTCCTCACGAGGCCGCGTTCGGCGATGCGATGGGGGCGCCAGCCGGTGATGACCACGCCCTCGTGGCTCACGTGGCCCGCCGTCGGCCGCTGAAACCCCGTGATGACGTTGAAGGCCGTGGTCTTTCCCGCGCCGTTGGGCCCAATGAGGCTCGTCACGGTGCCGGGCGCCACCGCGAAGCTCACCCCACCCAGCGCGGTGACGCCGCCGAAGCGGACGGCGAGCTCGCTCACCTGCAGTGTCGCCACCACCGTCACGTGCGCCTCCACCGCTCATGGAGCGTCGGCACGATGCCCCGCGGCATGAAGAAGAGCACGGCGATGAGCACGATCCCATAGACCAGCATCTGCCACTGCCAGGACGTCAGCGCGCGCAGCGCCTCCGGGAGCACCGTGAAGATCACGGCGCCCACGATGGGGCCGGCCAGCGTCCCCTTCCCGCCCGCCACGACCATGATGAGCATGGTCACCGTGTAGCCGAAGAGGAAGACCTCGGGGCTCACGAAGCGGGTGTAATGGGCGTAGAGCCCGCCGGCGAAGCCAGCCATGCCCGCGCTGATCAACGCGGCCAGCACCAGGTAGTGCGTGCCGTTGATGCCCACGGACTCGGCCAGCGTCTCGTTCTCGCGGAGCGCGATGAGCGCGCGGCCGATGCGCGAGCGGATCAGGGCCAGACACAGGAGGTAGGCGGCCACGACCGCCACCAGCACCAGGTAGTAGTAGGCGCCCTTCGAGCGCAGCGAGACGACGGGGAGCCCGGGCAGCGCGATCTCCACGGGCGGCACCCCGGGCAGCCCGAGCGGGCCGTTGGTGAGATCCATCCAGTTGACGCTGACCAGCGAGGTGACGCCGCCGAAGCTGATGGTCAGGAGCACGAAGTAGGCGCCGCGGAGCTTGAGGGCGAGGCGACCGATGACCCAGCCGGCCGCCGCCGGCAGCGCCGTCGCGGCCGCGAGCCCGAGCCAGGGCGACCACTCGAGCTTCACGGTCAGCAGCCCCGTCGCATATGCGCCGATCCCGAAGAAGCCGGCATGCCCGAGCGAGAGCTGACCGGTATAGCCGAGCAGGAGGTTGAGGCTCAAGGCGAGCACGGCGAAGATCCCGGCCATGATGAGGGTGTGGAGGTGGTAGGGATTCCACACCCAGGCCGGCGCGGTCGCCGTGACCGCGAGGAGCGCTCCCAGCGCGAGCCACCTCATCCGACGCGTTCGGCGCGGACGAAGAGGCCGGACGGGCGCAGCAGCAGCACGCCGACGATGATGATGAAGCCGACGGCGTCGCGGTAGCCCGAGGAGACGTAGCCCGCCCCCATCTCCTCGGCCACGCCCAGGACCAGCCCCCCGAGGGCGGCGCCCACGAAGTTCCCGAGCCCGCCGAGGATCACCACCGAGAAGGCCTTGAGGGCGGCCAGGTCGCCCATGGATGGGTAGAGCAGGAAGACGGGCCCGAGCAGCGCCCCCGCGGCCGCGGCGAGACCGGCGCCGAAGGCGAAGGTGATCGTGTGAATGCGCTCGATGCTGACGCCCATGAGCGCCGCCGTCTCGCGGTCCTGGAAGGTGGCGCGCATGGCGCGGCCGAGCTTGGTCCGGGCGAGCAGGAGATGCGCGGCCAGGATGAGCAGGCCCGACACGACGAAGACGAAAATGCGGAGCGGCGACACCGACACGCGGCCCAGCACCACGGGCTGGGCGGGAAACGGCGTGAGCACGCTCTTGGCCACCCCGCCCCAGCCGAGGAGCTCGGCGTTCTGCATGGCGATCCAGAGTCCGATCATCACGAGCATGATCGTGTCGATCGACTCGCCCCGGAGCGGGCGGAGCAGGCAGCGCTCGCAAAGGGCGCCGGCGGCGGCGCCCACCACGATCGCCAGCGGAATGGCCAGGAAGAAGCTCACGGACAACCCGACGAGCGCGGCGAAGGCCGCGTAGGCGCCGAGCGTGTAGAACTCCCCGTGGGCGAAGTTGACCACGTTCATCAGCCCGAAGACGAGCGTGAGCCCGATCCCGAGCAGACTGTAGGTGGCGCCCAGCAGCAGCCCGTTCAGCAGGTGCTGGAGAAGCTGGTCCAAGCCGCTGCGCTGCGCCCTACTTCTTGGCCGCGAAGGCCGGCAGCGCGATCTTCCCGTCCTTGATCTGGACGATGAAAATGCTCGGCTTGCTCTGCCCGCTCTCCTTGCCCGCCGGGCCGTCCTTCTCGAACTTGATCGGGCCGTTCACCCCCATGACGTTCACGTTCCACAGCGCCTCCCGCACCGCCTTGGGGTCGGGCTTGCCCGCGAGCTTGATGGCCTCGGCGGCGGTGAGGATGCCGTCGTGCCCGCGGAAGCCCTCGGTCAGCCCCTCGAAGGGATGGCCGCGCTTGGTCCACTCGTCCACGAAGGCCTTCGCGAGCTTGCCGTCGGGCATGGCTTCGGGAAACCAGGGCAGGAAGAAGAGGATGTGATAGGTGCCCTCGGCGGCGGGGCCGGCCTGCTTGATGAGCTGGCTCGGCGAAGAGCTGCCGCCGGTGGTGATCACCTTCCGGCTCAGTCGCTGATCCTGCGCCTGCTTGAGCACGAGGGTGATCTGCTCCACGCTCGTGGTGACGAAGAGCGTGTCGCCGCTGCCCGCCTTGATCTTGGTGATCTGGGCGTTCATGTCCGTCGCCGCCTGGTCCATGAACTCGGTGGCGCCCACCGAAGCGCCCGAACGCTTCAGGAGATCGCCGAAGGCGGACGCAGCGCCGCGCCCCCAATCGGTGTTGACGGCCAGAAAATCAGCTTGTTTGATGCCGAAGTTCTTCAGGTACTTCTCGAGGCCCAGCGCTTCCATCTCACTCGGCGGGCTGATCCGGAACACCCAGGGATTGCCCCGCTTGGTGATGCTGGCGGCGCTCGAGGTCTCGACGACCATGGGCACGCCGTACTCCTCGAGCTTCGGCATGGCGGCGAGCGTCATCGAGCTACCCCACGCGCCCATGATCACCGGCACCTTGTCGCGGACGATGAGCTTCTCGGCCGCCGTCGCCGCTTCCTTCGGGTCGGACTTGTTGTCCTCGATGAGGAGCTGTACCTGGCGGCCGAGGACGCCACCCCGGGAATTGATCCAGTCGCGCGCGATCTCGGCGCCCATCCGCACGTAGTTGCCCGAGGCCGCCACAGGGCCCGACAGCGGCTGGATCACGCCGATCTTGATCGCCTCAGCCTGCTGGGCGGAGACCGGACCGGCCGCGAAGATGGCGAGGAAGAGCAGGAGCGCCACAGTGCACACGCGAGTCATTGGATGCCTCCCGAGCGCGTCGACGACACGGAGCCCCGACGCGCCTACTGAGGTGATGCAGAAAACGCCCACCGACGGGCCCGTCTGACCGGCCCCTATAGTACGTTTCCGCTCTCTCATGTCAATCGAGAAATGAAAAATCATTGACGGCACTCGTGCGCCAGGATATCGTTGCGCGCAACGTGGGGGCTGATCGATGACGACACCGTCGATGCAGGAATATTCTCGCGCGGCCATCGACTTTCATGACGGCGTCCTCGCCGCCACCGACGCGCTCGCGCTCACTCGCCAGCCCGAACCGGGGCTGCCTTCCCCGGCACCAAGCAGACGACCGTCCCCGTGATCGAGGTGGCGCCCTTCATCGGCGCCCGGCGGGCGACGCACACGGCATGACAATCACCAGGCGGGAGTGCGACTTTCAGGCGGCCCGGCGAAGGCTCGAGGCCAAAGCCAAATCGGCGGGCGAGAAGCTCGCCTCGCTCGACGAGGCGGTGGCGCGCGTCAAGGACGGCGACCATATCGCCCTGGGCGGGTGCCTCTACTCTCGGACACCGCTGGCGCTCGTGCGGGCGCTCCTGCGGCGGCGGCCCCGCGGGCTCGCCATCTCACGCAATCTCATGTGCTACGAAGGTGAGTGGTGTCTGGTCGCCGGTGCCATCGACAAGATCGTCACCTCCTGGATGGGGATCGGCCTGCCGTGGGGGCTCTCGCGGATCATGCGCGAGTACGTGGAGTCGGGCCGCGTCGTGTTCGAGGAGTGGAGCCATCTCGGGCTCGGCCTGCGCTTCCGCGCGGCGGCGATGGGGCTGCCCTTCCTGCCGTCGCTGACCATGCTGGGCTCGGACCTCATGCGCGTGGGCGGCTCGAAGACCATCGCCTGCCCCTATACCGGCGAGACGCTCCACGCGGTGCCCGCGCTCTTCCCCGACGTGGCGTTCCTCCACGTGCATCGCGCCGACCGCCTGGGTAACTGCCAGATCGACGGCTACCCCCACATGGACACCGACATCGCGCTCGCCGCCTCCACGGTGCTCGTCACCGCCGAGGAGATCGTCCCCGAGGATGAGATCCGCCGGCAGCCCGACCGCACCGTAATCCCGGCCTTCGCGGTGGACGCGCTCGTCCACGTGCCGTACGGCTCCTACCCCCACGAGTGCTACGGCCTCTACGACTCCGAGCCCGAGCACTTCGGCCGGTACGTGGACGACATTCGGGAGCACGGCGCGGGAGGTGTGGCCCGCTACCTCGACCGCTTCGTCTACGGCCCCGCCACGCACGGCGAGTACCTCGAGCTCTTCGGCGCAGCGGCGCTGGCGGCGGCGCGAGACCGCGCGCGGGAGCTCGTGACATGAGCGCTCCCCCATCCGTGGTCACCGGCAACGAGCTCCTCGCGGTGATGGGCGCGCGCCAGCTTTCCGACAGCCAGACCGTGTTCACGGGCGTGGGCACGCCCATGCTCGCCGCGGTGCTCGCCCAGCGCCGTCACGCCCCCAAGCTGACGATCGTGGTGGAAGGCGGCATCGTGGGCCCGCAGTGGAAGCCGGGATGGCTCCCCATCTCGACCAACGAGATGCGCGCCGCGTACCGCGCCCAGATGCTCCCCGCGATCACCGACGTCTTCCTCATGGCCCAGCGCGGCTTCCTCGACGTCGGGTTCATCGGGGGCGCCCAGATCGACCAGTACGGCAACCTCAACACCAGCGCCATCGGCGGCTACGAGCGCCCCACGGTGCGGCTACCCGGCAGCGGCGGCGCCAACGACATCATCTCGCTCTGCCGCGAGGTGATCATCCTGACCGTGCACGAGCGGCGGCGCTTCGTCGACAAAGTCGACTTCATCACGAGCCCCGGATACCTCGCGGGCGGCGACTCGCGCCGGCGAAGCGGGCTCCTCTTCGGGGGCGTCTCCCGCGTGGTCACGACACTGGGCCTCTTCGGCTTCGAGCCGGGAAGCCGGCGGATGCGCCTCGAAGCGCTACACCCCGACGTCACCGTGGACGAGGTGCGGGCCCAGACGCCGTTCGATCTGCGCGTGGCCGACCGCGTGACCACGACGACGGCGCCGAGCGAGGAGGAGCTGGCCATCCTGAGGGCGCTCGATCCCGGGCGCCAGTTCCTCGGTTGAGCCGGAGCATGCCCCGACGGCCGGAGAGATTTTTATGACCCAGTTCGGCCTCGCCCTCCGCAATTTCGTCGGACCGGGCGAAGTGCCCGACGTCCACGGCCTGTACGCCTACGCCGAACGCGCCGAGGCCCTCGGCTTCGAGTCGCTCTGGGCCTGGGACCACGTGCTCCTGGGCGTCGAGCCCGCCTTCCCGATCCTCGACTCGATCACCGTGCTCGGCGCCATCGCCGCCCGGACGCAGCGGATCAAGCTCGGCACGGGCGTGCTGGTCCTGCCGCTCCGCAACCCGGTGACGGCGGCCAAGGCCCTCGGCAGCCTCGACGTCATCTCAAGGGGCCGCCTCATTCTGGGCGTGGCGGCCGGTTGGTACGCCCGCGAGTTCGACGCCGTGGGCGTGCCTTTCAAGGCGCGCGGCCACCAGTTCGAGCGGAACCTCGACATCCTGATGCGCCTCTGGACGGAGGAGCGCGTGACCCTCAAGGTGGACGAGTTCAATCTGAGGGAGGCCGTCATGGTGCCGCGGACGGCGCAACGACCACGGCCGCCGGTCCTCATCGGCGGTTATGTCGACGCCGTGCTCAAGCGCGCCGCCACCAAGGGCGACGGCTGGCTCACCTACTTCTACACCCCCGAGAGCTTCACGCGCTCGTGGGAGAAGGTCCAGGCCTTCGCCCGCGAGGCCGGTCGCGACCCCGCCACGCTCACCGCGACCAACCAGCTCGCGATCTACGTCGGCAGCTCGCGCGAGGAGACGACCGCCGACATGCGCCACTGGCTGTCGACCGAGTGGGATGTGGCGGCGTGGAGCGAGTCCAGCATCGAGCACGCCATCCATGGCAGCGTCCGCGACTGTATCGAGCAGCTGCGGGCCCATGTCAGGACCGACGTGCATCGCATCATCCTGATCCCCTACCGCTACCACCCGGAGCAGGTCGAGCGAATCGCCCAGGAGGTGCTTCCTGCGCTATGACGACCTACATCGACATCAACTGCGATATGGGGGAGAGCTACGGGCGCTGGACGCTCGGCCACGACGAAGAGGTCATGCCCCATATCACGTCGGCCAATATCGCCTGCGGCTTCCACGGTGGCGACCCCCACGTCATGCGCCGGACGGTGGAGCTGGCCGTCGAGCACGGGGTCGCGGTGGGCGCCCACCCGGGCCTGCCCGACCTCATGGGCTTCGGCCGCCGGCGCATGGACGTCTCCCCCGCCGATCTCAAGGACTATCACCGCTACCAGATCGGCGCCCTCGCCGCCTTCGCGAAGGCGTGCGGCACCACCGTGCAGCACGTCAAGCCGCACGGTATCCAGTACCACATGTTCGAGGACGACGTGGAGCTGGGCCGCGCCACCGCCGAGCAGATCGTCGAGCTCGACCCGGAGCTGATCTTGATGACCATGGCCATGACGAAGTACGACGCCGCCGCGCGGACGACGCGGGCGCGCCTCGCCACCGAGGGCTTCGCCGATCGTGTCTACGCGGACGACGGCCAGCTCGTAACGCGCAAGCTCGGCAAGAACGCTCTCATCGCCGACCCCGCCAGGGCCGCCGATCAGGCGGTGCGCATGGTCCTGGAGGGCAAGGTTCGCACGATCACAGGCAAGACCATCGACGTGCGCATCCAGACCCTCTGCATCCACGGCGATACCGAGGGTGCACACCGGATCGTGGCGGCCGTCCGCGAGGCCCTCGTGAAGGCTGGGGCCGCCGTCAAGCCGCTCCGCGACTGGCTCCCTCGCTGAGGCGCGCGCCATGACCACAGCCTGGGACCGCTATGCCGCGGCGCTCCCGTCCATCGCCGCCGCCGTGGGGCGCACCCCCCTCGTCCGCCTGAACAAGATTACCGCCGCCGTGACGCCGACGATCTATGTCAAGGTCGAGTGGTACGGGGCGACGGGCAGCCTTAAGGACCGCATCTACCTTCACATGTTCGAGCGGGCCGAGGCTCGCGGCGATCTTCGACCGGGCATCGGCGTCCTCGAGTGCTCGACCGGCAACGCCGGTATCTCGTGCGCGTGGGTGGCCGCCGTCAAAGGCTACCCCTGCACCATCGTCATGCCAGAGGGCATGAGCGACGAGCGGAAGAAGATCATGCGCGCCTACGGCGCCCAGCTCGTCTTCACGCCGGGCGGTGAGAGCGACGTCGACCTCGCGCTCCAGCGGCTCGGCCAGATCCGGGACGCCGAACCGGGACGCTTCTGGGTGCCCGCGCAGTTCGACAACCCCGACAATGTCGAGGCCCACGTCCTGACGACGGGACCCGAGATCTGGGAGCAGATGGGCGGCGCCATCGGCGCCTTCGTGGACGCCCAGGGCAGCGGAGGGACGTTGACCGGCGTCGGCCGCTACCTGCGCGAGCGCGACCCGCGCGTCCGCCTCTACGCGGTGGAGCCGGCAGAGTGCGCCCTCCTCGCGCGGCGGGAGTGGGGACACCACGGCATTGAGGGGATCGGCGATGGCTTCGTGCCGAAGAACCTCGACGTCTCGCTCCTGACGGGAGTCATCACGACGACCACCGAGGAGAGCGTCGAGACGGCGCGCCGGCTCGCCACCGAGGAGGGCATCTTCTGCGGGATCTCGAGCGGCTGCAACGTCGCCGCCGCGCTCAAGCTGGCGGGCCGGCACCCCGGGGTCGCCTCGATCGTGACCGTCGTCAACGACACCGGCCAGCGCTACTTCACGACGCCCCTCTGCGGCGAGGAGAAGAAGCTCGACATCCCCGAGCGCGACCACCCGATGGACGAGCACACGGCGCGCCAGCTCGATCGGTTCCAGTCGGGCTGGGAGATCCTGACCTAAATCCCCATCCCCTGACAAAGGGTGAGGAGGAGGGCCAGCGCCCGGCCTGCTAGTGCCCGGAGTGGTACGCCTCCAGGTAGCGCTCGGCCTCGAGCGCGGCCATACAGCCCGTGCCCGCCGCGGTCACGGCCTGACGATAGGTGAAGTCCTGGACATCGCCCGCGGCGAAGATGCCGGGCACCGAGGTCTGCGTCGTTCCCGGAATGACCTTGATGTACTCGTTGGGTAGCAGCTCGACCTGCCCCTTGAAGATGCCCGTATTCGGCACGTGGCCGATGGCGACGAAGAGCCCGTCCACCGGCTGCTCCGACTGAGCGCCCGTCTTGAGGTTCTTGAGCTGCACTGCGGTGACCTTCCCCGCCGCGGGATCCTTCACGTCTTCCACCGCGCTGTCCCAGATGAAGGAGATCTTCGGGTTCTTGAAGGCGCGCTCCTGCATGATCTTGGATGCCCGGAGCGTGTCCCGGCGGTGGACCACGTCGACCTTCCGCCCGAGCCGCGAGAGATAGAGCGCCTCCTCCATGGCCGAATCGCCGCCGCCCACCACCATGATGTTCTGGTCCTTGAAGAAGAATCCGTCGCAGGTCGCGCACGTGGACACGCCGCGGCCCATGAGCTTGGACTCGCTCTCGAGGCCGATGAGCTTGGCCGTGGCGCCCGTGGCGATGATCACCGTCTGGCCTTCGAGCGTGACATCGCCGCTCGACACGACGAAGGGCCGGCGGCTGAAGTCCACGCGGGTGACGTCCTCGGCGATCATCTCGGTGCCGAAGCGCTCGGCCTGCTTCTGGAAGGTTTCCATGAGCGGCGGGCCGTCGATGCCCTCGACGAACCCCGGGTAGTTCTCCACCAGGGTGGTCAGCATGAGCTGGCCGCCCGGCTGCGCCCCGGTAAACATGACCGGGGACAGGTTGGCCCGCGCCGCATAGATGGCCGCCGTATAGCCGGCCGGGCCGGAGCCAATGATGATCACCTTTCGCGTCGTGGCCACGTAAGCCTCCTCGAAGTGCCCTCGCCTCTTTTGATGCTCGGGGGATTCAGCGGGATGCCGCCGCTCAGTCCCCCAGGATCGCTTCCAGCTCCTTCAGGTCGCGGATCTCGAAGTCGGGCGCCGTCGCCCCCTCCGGCAGCGCGGCCGCATCCCGATTGATCCAGGCCGTGGCCATCCCCACCGCTTGGGCGCCGGCGACGTCGATATCGGCGCGGTCTCCCACGAAGAGGGCCTCCTCGGCGCCGACTCCCAGCCGCCTCAGCGCCGTCTCGAAGATCACCGCCTTGGGCTTGCGCCAGCCGATCTCGTCGGACACGATCACGGTCTCGAAGAGTCCGCTGAGCCCCTCTCGATCGAGGATCAGCCGCGCCGTGGGCGTGTAGTCGAAATTGGAGACCACCCCGAGCCGCCGGCCGTTGCGAAGCGCCGTCAGGACCGCCGCGTGATGGGGAGGGCAGACCACCGCCTTGGACAGCTCCCTCATGTGGGTCGTCAAGAGCATCTCGAGGGCCTCGGGCGGCAGCATGGAGGATTCGAGCCCGAGCCGCTTGAAGACCATGTCGAAGCGCTCGGGCGCCGAGACCTCACGATGAGTCGCATCGCGGATCCGCTCGGCCTCTTTCCAGCTCCCGATGAGCGCGTCGAAGAAGGCGGCCAGCTCGACGCCGGGGGCGAATGGCTGGAAGACCCGGTGCAGATGGCCGGCGGTGGAGCGGACGGTCCTGCCGTTGATCTGCACCTCGGGCATACGCTCCCGCTCGAAGAGCACCAAAGTGTCGAACAGGTCGAAGAGGACGACGCGCTGGCTCACGGCAGCGGCTTCCGCTGGGCGTAGCCTTCGTCGAGGCCATGCCAGAAGCGCACCCCGGGCTCGCCGTACTTCCAGCAGAGATTCACGGTCTCATCCTCCATGACCTCGGACACGAGCCCGGGGAAGTCCACCAGGCCCAGCTCGAGATCTTTGACCGTTCCGCCCAGGGCATTGATCTCCTGAAGCACCGCGCGCACTTCGATGGCGAGACCGTCCAGCCGCTCGGCGCGCGCTTTCCAGTCGCGCTGGTCCACCAGCCCGCCGCCCGAGACGCGGACTCGCTCCTGCTCCTCCTGGAGCTGGCGTTGCAGCGCCGTAGCCTGGCGGTGGCGGTCCATCGTCGTCTCCATCAGCTCACTGAGCCTGGGGATGAGCCCGTCCACCTCGTCGGGGGTAAAGTGACGCTCGCTCATGGCCGCTCGACGAAGATCGCGTGCACTTCTTTGGGGCCGTGGACGCCGCGCGTGAGCGTCAATTCGATATCGGCCGTCCGGGAAGGCCCGGTGATGAAAGTGATCATGGCGCCGCTCATGCTGCGAGCCGGATCAGCGTGCAGCGCTTCCAGCATGATCCCCACCTGCTCCAGCGACTCGAGCAGCCGCGTCCGGTCGAAGACGGCCACGTGGGTGTCCGGCAGCAGCGAGGTGGAGCGGGGCCGCCCCGAGCCCGAGAGCAGAATGAGGGTCCCGGTCTCGGCCAGGGCGAAGTCGCAGCCGGTCACGCCGAGGCCGGCGCGCGCGGCCTCCGCGCGATGGCGCACGCGCGCCTCGTCGCTCTCCTGCCCCGCCTCGGCCACGGTCACCGTCAGCCCCTCGGCGCCGAGGCTGGGCCGCAGGTCGAGCCCGAGCGGAGCCCGATCCCAGCACACGATTTCGCTCACACCCTTCTCCTTGGCGATGCCGCGGACCACGTTGGGAACCTCCGCCAGGCTCCCGACACGGTGGAATACCCCAGCCACCCGCTCGAACTCCTCGCGGAAGCGCTCGAGCGCCTGAGGCCAGCGCTCCGCGATCTGGCGCCTCACGATCTCGGCAGCCTCGGCGGGATTGGCCGGGCGCGGCGCCGGCGTGGCCGGAAACAGGCCCGGCGTCTTGGCCACTTCCCGCTTGATCCGGTCGAGGAATTCGGCCCGCGCCGCCATCTAGTCGAGCTCCTTCCAACGCTCCCTGAACGTCTTCGCCGCAATCGGCGGCAGGTCCCGCGTCCGGGTCCACTTGGCGAAGAACAGCGGCAGCCGGCGCACCCGCCCGTTGGTGACGAACGGTATCTGGAGGGCGCGACCCAGGAACGCCGACACGTGAAAGAGCGCGGGTGAGAGCAGGATGAGCTTGAACATACTGAAGATCATCCGCTCGGGCCAGGGCGCGATGCGCTCCCGGTCCAGATGCTCACGCAGCTCGATCAGCATCCGCGGAATGTCAATGCGCACCGGGCAGACGTCCTTGCAGGCGCCGCAGAGCGAGGAGGCGTGCGCCAGGTCCTTCACCGACTCGGTGCCCTTGAGCATGGCGGTCAGGAGAATGCCGATGGGGCCCGGATACGTGTAGCCGTAAGCGTGGCCGCCGATCTGGCGGTACACCGGGCAGACATTGAGGCAGGCGCCGCAGCGCAGACAGTACAGCGCCTCGCGCAGCGTGCCCGCGATTTGCCGCGCCCGGCCATTGTCCATCAGGATCAGGTGGAACTCGTCGGGCCCCTCGAGCTCGCCCTTCTGGCGCGGCCCGCGAACCAAAGTCGTATAGGAGGACAGCTTCTGGCCGGTGGCGCTCCGGGCCAGGATGGCCAGGAACACCATCAGGTCGGTCATGGACGGGATGACCTTCTCGATGCCCATCACCGCCACGTGGAGGCGCGGCAGCGAGGTGACCATGCGTCCATTGCCCTCGTTGGTCACGAGCGCCACGGTGCCGGTCTCGGCCACCGCGAAGTTGGCGCCGGTGATCCCCATGTCAGCCTGGAGAAACTTCTCCCGCAGGGCCTTTCGCGCCACGGCCGTGAGCACCTCGGGATCGGCGGCGAAGTCTCCGTGGAGCTCCTTGGAGAAGAGCTCGGCCACCTGTCCCTTGGTCTTGTGGATGGCGGGCGCGATGATATGAGACGGCCGCTCGTGGGCGAGCTGAATGATGTACTCGCCGAGGTCCGTCTCCACGGGCGTCACGCCGGCATGCTCCAGCGCCTCGTTGAGGTCGATCTCCTCGGTGGCCATGGACTTGCTCTTGACGGCCATGCGGACGCCCTTGTCCCGGCACAGCCGCAGGACGATCTCCCGTGCCTCGGCTCCCGTCGTGGCCCAGTGGACGCGGCCGCCCAGCCGCTCGATGCTGTCGGCGAGCTGGCCCAGATAGAAGTCCAGCCGCTGGAGCGTCGCTTCCTTGATGGCGCGAGCCCGGTCGCGGAGCGCCTCGCCCTGCGGGAAGCCCTCGAAGGATTCCTTCCGCAGCTCGATGAACTTCGTCGTCGCAATCGCGAGCGCCTGCTGCAGGAAGGCGTCCTGGAGCGCCGCACCGGCCCGCTCGGGAAACGGGACCGCGAGTGGGCTCTCGCTCACGCGGTGTCCTCTCCCGCCAGCACCTGGGCCAGGTGCAGCGCCTTGACGCGCGAGCCCCGGCGCGTCAGCCCGCCGCCCATCTGCATGAGGCAGCCCGCGTCGCAGGCCACGAGGCAGTCGGCGCCCGTCCTCTCTGCGTTGGCCAGCTTCTTGTCGAGGATGACGCTGGAGACTTCCGGAAGCCGGACCGAGAACGATCCGCCGAAGCCGCAGCACTCGTCGGCGCCCGGGAGCTCGACGAGCTCGACGCCGTCCACCGCCCTCAGCAGCTTCCGCGGCGCGGCGGATTCGCCTAGTCCGCGCAGCAGGTGACAGGAATCGTGATACGTCACCCTACCCTTGAAGGACGATCCGACGCGCTCGACGCCGAGCACCTCGACCAGGAATTGCGAGAGCTCGCGCGTCTTGGCGGCCAGCCGAATGGCCGACGCCATGAGCGCCGGATCATGCTTGAGCAGCCCGGGATATTCCGTCTTGACCATCCAGGCGCAGGAGCCCGACGGCACGACGACGTGCTCCGAGGCTTCGAAAAGCTTCACGGTGCGCGCGGCGACCTCGGCGGCATCAGCATGGTACCCGGAGTTGAAGAGCGGCATGCCGCAGCAGGTTTGGCCGTCGGGGAAGTCGACCTCGACGCCCAGCGCCCTCAGCAGTTTGACCATGGCCACGCCCACCTCGGGGAAGAACATGTCCCCCAGGCAGGTGATCATGATCGAAGCCTTCATGCCTTGGCGCCTCCAGGGCCATGCGGGGGCGGCGGGGCCACCACAACGAGCACCAGCAGCGGACCTGCGCCGTCATTGACCAGCCCGTGCTCCACGCCGGCCGGCGCCACGAGCGCCTCACCAGCCTCCAGCCGCTGCTCCGCGCCTGAGAGAGAGAAGCGCCCCACCCCTTCGAGCACATAGTAGATCTTGTCCTGGGCCTCGTGGCTATGGGCCTTCTGCGATTGGCCGGGCGCCACGCAGTACAGGTCGAGCAAGGTGCGGTCGGTGGAGTGCAGGGCAATCTTCGCCATCTTGTCCGCGGCGAGCTTGACATGGTCCTTGATCCGAATCTTCATGGCTCCCTCAAGGCGCGCGCCAGCAGGGTGACCGGATGCGCGACCTCCACCGCCACGCCCTCGGCGCGGCACTGCTGGGCGATCTGCATGATACAGCCGGGGTTTCCCGTCGCGACGATACGCGCGCCGCTCTCCCTGATCCGCGCGACCTTAAGGCGCGCCAGCTCCTGGGCGATCCCGGGCTCGAGCATGTTGTACACCCCCGCGCTGCCGCAGC
>Ga0070707_100000575_pt1 | contig 36954 bp, 29 predicted proteins | sample KBSK5502metaG_FD_65468 | JGI IMG/M metagenome (GOLD analysis project Ga0070707, IMG submission 65468) | Corn, switchgrass and miscanthus rhizosphere microbial communities from Kellogg Biological Station, Michigan, USA - KBS K5-50-2 metaG | ecosystem: Host-associated > Plants > Roots >... | reverse complement strand
GTGATTGCGGGCGACCGTCAGGGCCAGGCGCGAGCCTGTGCCTCCGCCGCATCCGGTTTAAGGGAGTCGATGGCGGTCAGGAACACCTCATGGGCGGCATCGGCGGCGGCGTCGGGATTTCTGAGGACGCTCCGGCAAAGCCGAAATACGGCAGGGAAATTCGATTGGTACAGGTCTTCGAGCCTCTGCTCGCTGGTGCGGGCTATGGCCTGCTGCTCCCGACTCCTCTAACCCACTCGACCCTGAGCGCGCCAACTCAGCTTTCCCTTTTGGGGCATGCAACGAATTCGGACGCGAAGTCACCGGCAGTGTTCGCACCTTAGTTTGCCCCTTGAACGGGTGTCAAATTTTCGAGCCGCCAAACGTAGGTTTTTACATAACCGCCACTGGTCGGCGGGAACGTTAAGAATACCGATGCGCAGGCCGACTCATCGGAACAAGAAGGAGCACAAATGATCGCCCGTCTGAGGCTCGACGAGTTCACGCAAATCCAGAGAGAAAGCGCGCAGGTGGCGGCCCAATAACGCAGGGTGATCGGTCAGCTCGATGCATTGCCCGGCAAGCCCAAGGATCCAGCGCCCGACTCCGGAAGCTAACGCAACGCCAGCGGGAGATCCTGGAGCTGGCTTCAGCTGGACTCTCCGATAAGAAGATTGCGCAGCGATTGGGTGTCGCGCATCGAACCGTGCGAACCCATCTGGAGAAGCTCTACCGCGATCGAGGCATCCGCAATCGCTCACAGGCGATCGCTATGTGGTCGAACCAGCGGGCCTTTACGCAGCCGCGGCCGGCAGACGAGTGCCCATACCCCAAGCCATTTCCGCCCGGCTTTGGCGACTGCCCAGCTTATCAGGCGACGCAGACGGTTGCGCTGGACCTCTCCCACCGACCGCTAGGATCCGTGTTGACCTGCCGCCACCTGGAGGGTCGATTGATGGCGGGCGCGACGTACCGCTGGTACGGCGCCTGTATGATTGGCGACGCGGAGGCTCGTCGGCGCTGGAGCAAGTCGGTCGGTGTCGACCGGCTGCAGGGGATCAGTACCCTCCGGCACGAGGTATCGGCGCTGAGCGGCCCGTTCGTCCTGAGACTGTGGGAGCTCAAGGGTCCCGAACATGATCAGCGTCACACGGCGGTTCAAAGTCAGATCCAGGCGACGGTCGACGAGTTCATGACCCGGATCACGGCTCTGCTGCAAGAGCGCCGGCAGGTGCTGGAAAGCATGCACCTCCCGCTCGACGCCTGCATCCGACTGGTTCGTATCGCCATCGGGCGCTTTGTCGAGCAGGGACTCACCGAAGCGGACTGGGAGGTACCAGACGAGGTCTTGTCCCTGTTCCCAGACGATATCCGGTCCTACTTCAGGCCCCGCCAGGCAACCGTTGATCCCGCGCCGCGCTACCGCAGCCGCGCCTCGGGCGACACATATATATAGAGGTACGCCTATATAGAGGTACGCCGGTCTGTTATGCAGATCAGCCGCAGCTGAACGCTTGGGCCGGGGGACTGCGAACCGGGGGTGAGGCGATCACCAACCGGTCTGTTCCATTCGGGAACGGCTTCGACTGGTCGGTAAAAACCTGGTGCGAGCTCGTGTCACCGGCTGAAGGCTGGCTCGCTCGACGGCCGGCCCCGCCGCAGTGCCGCATACGCGCGTCGCGCGGGTGGCAGAAAACGAATCGCGCGTGGGGTGACCACGAGCAGCCGTGGAAGGGCGACTCGACAGGCCGCGAACGCCGACCGCTCGATCCATCCCCACTTAAGCCCGTACGCCTCACGCAACGGCGCGGGCAGGAGACCGGCCGTCAGCACGGTCAATGGCGCGAAGGCTGCCGGCGGAACGACGGGAAAGCCGGGACGCAAAACGACCGCGGCCATTCGCCGCGCATCCTCCCCGACCAAAACCTCGCCCTGGCGGATCATGTCCTCCAGGTACACGTCGAGCCCGACGAGGTGCGACGGGAAGATCGCCCGCGGAATCCCCAGCAGGACGCCGATCTCTTTGGTGTCCTGGTAGTAGTGGTCGGCGTCGGCGGCGGTGAGTGGACCGACCAACGCCCGGTACGCCCGAACGGCCGAGTACACCAGCGTGGCGTGCACCCACATCAACAGGTCCGGGTCCATCGCGGAATAGCCGGAGCCGCGGATGGTCCGGTGGCGGATGTTGATCGTGCGCACCGCGTGCAACGCGGACGCGCGCGACCCGAAGACGATCGCCAGCATGAGATCCAGGGTGGCGCGGAGCCGGCTGGCTGGGTCGACCTGGTAGCGACTGTGGTCGTGCACGCCGGCCGCGACTTTCGGATGCGCGAACTGCATCAGGATGGCGCAGCTGCCTCCCAGGGCGACGGCCGCTTCGCGGTTCACCCGCCAGATCGCCGACTCCGGGCCGAACAGGCCGCGTTCCTCGTTTATGCTTCCTGACGCCATCGATTTGAGTCTAGCGACCGGTCCTCGCGACGACACCCACTACATGGAGCGCGCACTGGCGCAGGCTCGCCAGGGCGCCGACGCCGGCGAGGTGCCGGTGGGCGCCGTGCTGGTCCGCAACGGCTCCGTGCTGGCCGAAGCCCACAACCTGATCGAGACCACGCCCGACGCGACGGCGCATGCGGAGATGCTGCTGCTGCGGGAAGCAGCTCGCTTGACTCAGTCGTGGCGGCTGGACGGCATCACCCTCTACGTCACGCTCGAGCCGTGTCCGATGTGCGCCGGCGCCATGGTACTGGCACGGATTGACCGGCTCGTCTACGGCGCGCCTGATCCGAAGAAAGGCGCCGTCGACTCGGTCTACGACGTCCTCCGGCACCCGGCGAACAACCACCTGGTCGAGGTCAGCTCGGGCTTGCTCGCCGAGCCGGCCGGCCAGCTGCTACGCGAGTTCTTTACCGCCCGCCGCGCCCGGCCCTAGTGCTCGCTCGGGGCGGGTTTCGCCGAACGCGTGTCATGCTGGGCGCTTTGCTGGCGGGCCTGCAAATCGCGCTTGCTTCCGTCGAAGGCCTGATCAACCTGCGAATGCGTCCTGGCGACGATCTCGGCCGACTGCGAATCGCCGCCAGCGCTCAACGATCCGGCCATGGCGTCGAGACTGGCGTCGGCGTGGGCCTGCCGCTCGTCGACGTACCGGCTCAGCGCATCGCTGGCCTGGCTGTCGAGCGCGGTGGTCGCCACCGACCGGTCGAATTGCGCGACGTCGGCGTGGTACTCGGCGACCAGCCGCATGGCGTCCTGTTTTCGTCCGAGGGCGAAGAGCCGCTGGGCTTCTTGCAGACGCAGGTCCGCGAAGCGCAACTGCAGGCCCGCCCGATCGGCGGCGTTGAAGGTGCCCGTCAACTGAGCCTGCTCGGCAGCGAGCTTGACGCCGTACAGCGGGTCGCCCGGCAGGCTACTGTCGGAAGCCGCCACCGCAGTCAGACCACCGACCAGCAAGGCCACCGCGAAGGCGGCGGCGAAGGCCAGCCGCAGCGGCGGCCGTGGCCAGCGGCCAAACGGGTCTCGATGCCGTGGCTGGCGCCGACGCGCCGCGGCGCCCAGCATCCGGTTTCGGGCGCGTAGCCGGAACGCGGGGTCGGCGGCCGGCGCCCCCAGCCCACCGAGGTCGACGGACAGGCGGAGCAGCGCGACCAGCTCGTCGCGATCGGCCGGGTACCGGCGGAGCACCTCTGGCAGGTTTCGCTTCTGCTCGATGGCTTCGAGGCACTCCTGCAGCGGACGGCTCAGGTCAGGCACGGCGGGCCTCAACCTCCTCGGGTTCGAGCAGGAAGCGATAGAGGCTGGCGAGCGCCCGGTGCTGCATCGAGTGGATGGCGCCCGGGCGGCGCCGCGTCAGGCGGGCGATCTCGTCGACGTCCAGGCTGTCGATGAATCGCATCGTGATCACCTGCTGCTGCTCGGGCGTCAACCTTCGCATCGCTTCCAGCAGCCGGCTGCGGTCCTCCGAGCTCTGGGCCATGGCCGCCGGGTCGGCCTGCGGGCGGCTGTCGCGCACCTGCGCGGTGAGCTCGACGGCGGTGCGCCCGGAACGGCGGTAGCGGTCGACCAGCAGGTTGTGTGCGATTCGGTATAGCCAGGACGAAAACGCCACGCCGCGGGGTCGATAGCGCTGGATGGAATCGACCATCTTCAAAAAGACCTGCTCCGTGAGGTCTTCGGCGTCCGCCTGGTGGCGCACTCTGGTGAAGAGATAGCGATAAATTCCATCGAAATGCCTGTCATATAGCTCGGCCAGCGCCCCGGGGTCGAAAGCCTGGGCGCGGCGGATGAGGGCGTCGTCGGACGTCTTCAAGTCGCCTACAGCATATAACGAGTGTGCGGCCGAATTTGAACGGGCGCGTATAGGTAACCTCTTATAATCACGGGCGCAGCGGTGGCTTTAGCTCAGCTGGTTAGAGCATCAGATTGTGGATCTGAGGGTCGAGGGTTCAAATCCCTCAAGCCACCCCAAGATTTAGTCAGACGGATAGAATCGGACCGCCATGCCGGGGATCCTCGAGGGGAAGAAGATCCTGGTCACTGGCGTCCTTACGCCGGCAAGCATTGCGTTCGCGATCGCCGAAAAAGCCCAGCAGGAAGGCGCAGACATCGTACTCACCAGCTTCGGGCGGGCCATGAGCCTGACGGAGAAGAGCGCGCGTCGGATGAAACCCACGCCGGACATCCTCGAGATGGACGTCAACAACCAGGATGAGGTCGACGCCCTGGCTGAGACCCTTAAGCAGCGCTGGGGTCGTCTCGACGGGTTTGTCCACGCAATCGCCTTCGCCCCCGGTGACGCGCTGGGCGGGAACTTCCTCACGGCCCCTTGGGAGAGCGTCCAGACCGCCTTTCGTACGAGCGCCTATTCGTTGAAGGCGATGGCGCAAGCGCTGAGCCCGCTGATGGCCGAGCACGGCGGCAGCATCGTGACGCTCGATTTCGACAACTCCACACAGGCGTGGCCCTTCTACGACTGGATGGGCGTCTGTAAGGCGGCGCTCGAATCGGTCACCCGCTACCTCGCCCGCGATCTTGGCAAACATCAGATCAGGGTGAACGCGCTGGCCGCCGGGCCGCTGAAGACGATGGCCGCGAAAGGCATTCCTGGATTCGAACGGTTCGAGGACACCTGGGGCAAACGCTCGCCGCTCGGTTGGGACAGCACGGACCGAACCCCGGTGGCGAAGATGGCGTGCGTGCTGCTCTCCGACTGGAGCTCCGCGACCACGGGAGAGATCGTTCACGTCGACGGCGGCTATCACGCGATGGGTGCGGAGGTCGCCACCGAGCCGCCGGACTAAGGCATGTAGCGAAGCCCGAGGTTCAACAGCTTCTGAACCGAGGCATCGAGCTGGGCCCGATGGTAACTGCCGCTGAGTACGGCCGCATGTATCGCGTCGTAGGTGGCGTCCGCCACCTGGATGTCGTGAGACACGATCACCATATCGCCACCGTTCTCGAGGAAGCGGACCGCCCCGGCCGGCGGTGGATACTGCGGACTGAGCGCGCCCATTTGCAGGTCATCCGAGATGACGACACCCTGATAGCCCAGCTCCGAGCGCAGCACCTGCAGCACGGTGGCCGACATGCTCGTGGGCGCCAGCTCGTCCAGCGCCGGCACGTTGAGGTGCCCGATCATCACAAATTCGACGTGGGCCGCAATGGCCGCCTGGAAGGGCAGGAAGTCGCGGTTCCGGAGCGTCTGCGCCGATTCACTGACCAGCGGAAGGCTGAGGTGCGAGTCGGCATCTGCCGTGCCGTGACCAGGAAAGTGTTTGGCTGCCGCGTACATTCCCACCGCATGAATGCCGGCGATCGCCGCGGTTACGTCCTGCGCCACCGTCTGTGGATTCTGCCCATAGCTCCGCTCGCTCATGAACGGATGGGCGCCATCCCAGACGTCGGCAACCGGCGCCAAGTTGATGTCAAAGCCGAGCGCCTTCAGTCCCTGCGACATGGTGGCCATCTCGCGCTGCACGGCGGCGGGCCCCTGAGGTCCGACCTGGCTGGCGCCGGCAAGACACGGCACGCGCGTCTCCTGGAAGCACACGGTGCCGCCTTCCTGATTGGTCGCCACCAGCAGGGGATGCGCCATGACGCGGCGGACTGACTGGATCAGCCCGCGGATCGTCGCCGGATCTTGGGCGTTCTGGTTGATCGGCACTACAATCAGACCGCCGAACTGGTGCTGGCGCCAGTCGTCAACGACCGCAGGACTCAATGCGCCCTTGAAACCGACCATCATGACGGCGCCGATCTCCTGGCGAAGCGTCATCCCGCCCGGGCCCGGGATCAGGTCCTGGTCGGCGGCGCCGGCAGGCGCGCTCGCGGATGGCGTCGCGACGGAGCTCGAATACGGGGTTCCTGAGGGTCCGCTCGCCGTCGCGGGAGGGGCGCAGGCCGCCAGCAAGATCACGGCAGCCATGCAGACCCAGCGCATCGCAGCCGGCAGTTTACTATGGAACGGAGCGTGAAACTCCGGTAAATCGGTTCCGGAAACTTCACCTCGAGGAGGGAGGAATGCTGTCACCCCAGGCTACCCGGCGCACGCTGGCGGTCGTCCTTGGAATGGCGGCCTTCGGCGGCTTCAGTCCAGGCGTCACCGCCTTCGGCGCCGGTGGGTACGCCTCGAGCAACGCCGGGATCGCGAATACGCAGGTCTCCCATCCCGATCCCTCCGTCTCGCGGACATGCCCGACGGCCGATTGGCTCCGCGACCCAAGCTTGTGCAGTCCTGCGCCGGGCCGCTGGTCCAGGTTCGGCAACGACCGCAGCGAGAGCGACCTCCAGGTCGACCCGACGAATCCCAACCACCTCGTAGGGCTCTCGAAAATCTTCTGGTCCCCGAAGGACTACGTCTTCAACCTCGAGTGGTATGACTCGGAGGACGGTGGCAGTACCTGGACCATGGGATTGCTGCCCGGCTACGACACGGCAGCGGCGCCCTGGGCCGACACCACCGATCCGACGCTGGCCTTCGACAGTCAAGGCAACCTCTATGCGCTCGTGCTGGCCTTCAATTTCGTGATCGAGCCCAACGGCAGCCACAACTGGAGTGTCGGACAAACCGAGCCGCTGCACCTGAACGATGCCATCTACCTGTCGCGCTCACTCAAGGGCAGAGACCGGGTCGGCCGCACCTGGCAGGCACCGATCCAGATCGCCGCCTACAACAGTGCGGGCCTCGGCGTCACCGCTGACAAACAATGGGTCGCCGCCGATTTGTACGGCACCCATCCAGGTTCCGTCTATATGTCATGGATCCTCCTCGACGGCGCATCGTTCAGCGGTCAGGACGTGTTCTCGCGATGGGACGAGAACAGCCAGACCTTTACGCCGGCGCGGGCGGTCACAAGCTTTACATCACCCCACCTCAACGGTGACCCGTATGTTCTGACCGGTCCGGAGGGCAATCTCTACTTCAGCTACGACAACCTGCCGCCGAAGAACCAGTATGGGACGAGCAGCTTCCAGGTCATGGTCTCCCACGACAACGGCCAGACCTTCAGTGCGCCTGGCCAGCCGATTGACAGCACGATCGCGAACCAGAGTGGCCAGTCGCTGCCCGATACCTACCGCGACGGGACGCCCTACACGATCACGGTCAACCCCGTTTCACACGAGCTCCTGATGGCGTACGAGGCTTTCGGTACCACCAGCCCCCAGCGGAGTCAGTGGCTCGTCCGCTCGGCGGACGAAGGTCGAAGCTGGTCGACGCCGGTGCAGGTCGATGACCCCATCATCGGCGACGCGGCGGCTGAGACGACGCAGGCGAAGATCGCGGCCGCAGCGAGCGGGATCTTCGCCGTGGCGTTTTACGATCGGCGGCTAACGTGCCCTGCCGATGATCCGCTGGCCGCCGATGCTGGCCTGCCCGATCGATGCATCGACGTCACCATCCAGTTCTACAACGCCGACGGAAGCGCGCGCGGAGGAAACCAGCGGGTCACCCAGGAAAGCTGGGACCCGAACATCAACCCGGCGTTTCCCGGAGGGCTGGGCAGCTCGACCACCTTCATCGGGGACTATTTCGGAGACGCTATGACTACGACGAAGAAGGGGACGTTCGCCCACCTGCTGTTCGTCTCGACCTCGCCGACGCTGCAGGCCGGGGGGTTCCCCGACGGCGGACTGGTTCCCCCCTACCAGCAACAGGTCTACGCCACCGTTCCAGCGCCGTAATCAGCTGGCTGCCCTGTAACCCGGCGGCGTATTGGGGAGTTGTCGCGCCGACGACGTCAGGAGCGCCGGTCCGTCCCCTTTCCGGCGCTCCTTCCCCGCCCACCACGAAGCCAACGCCGGCGATCTTCGATCAACATGAGCGAGAGGCCGGCCAGAAGCGCGGCGCCCACAGCGATCCCCCAGGCGGCCGAGTCGCGACCTCCAGTGGCGGGTTCGGAGCCGATCGGCGCCAGGCCACGAGCGTGCTGGTCGATCATGGCGGCGACCGCGGGCGAAGGAATCAGCCAGCGCGCTTCCGCGGCGGCGTTGTCCTGACGGAAGCGGACCAGGAGGTAGGTGGTCCCCTCACCGCCCGGGTAGTAGCCAAAGCTCGTTTCCGACATTCGTGCCCAGGGCGTCACGACGTAGGTCACGCCGAAATGGACGCCGATCTGATAATGGGGCAGCGCGGCGGCCGCGCTCTCGATCGGTTGGGCGTCCCCCTGCATGGCGGTCGTCAGCTGCTCGACAAGGAGGTTGGCACCGCGACGGTCCGCCGGTGACAGGGCGATGAAGGCGTGCAGGTCGCCGTTGGCACCGAGGATCTGGATCTCCAACGGACCAAAGAAGGCATACGTATCTTTGGCCACTGCCGGGGTGGCGGTCAGCGACGCCAGCCCCAGGGCCAGCAGGGTGCCCGCCGCGAATCGACGCCATGCCTGGCGCACCTCGCTTCGATTATGGCTGGCTACTGACCCTGGGTAGAGATCTTCCTGGCGCCGCCGCCAAGCACGCAGGGTACGCCGTCGACCAGAGTGTCGGCGTAGGTCAGCTGGTAGGGGTTGTAGCTGCCGAAGCGACAGATTGGCCAACCGAGGACTTGCGAGCGGACGTTCTCGGTGCCGGGCAGGAAGTAATTGACGCCGACCTGGTGCACGCCGGCGGGCTTCGCGTACCACTGGTCCGGCGTGCCGGCCAGCGCCTGCTGCATGAACTTGTGCCAGATGGGTGCCGCGCCGACGATGCCGGTCGAGTTATGGCTGAGCGGCGTATTGTCGGGGTTGCCAATCCAGACCGCGGTGGCCAGCGTCGGGGTAAAGCCAACCGTCCAGTTGTCCTTGAACAACTGGGTGGTTCCGGTTTTCGCGGCGACATGGCGACCGGGCAGCGTGAGATCGCCATGGCAACCAAACTCCATGCACCGATTGCGATCGTCCGACATGATTGACCCGATGATGAAGGCCACCTCGGGGCTCACCGCCCGGTACTCGTTTTTCGACGGATCGTAGCTGAAGACATCGTGGCCGGCAGCGTCCTTGATCGACACGATCGGCGCCGGCATGTGTCGATCGCCCAGCGTGGCGAGCGTTGAGACGCCGGTTGCCATGTCCAGCGGCGTGACTTCATAGCCGCCCAGCGTCAGGCTGAGCGAATAGTGGTCATCCGGCATGGTCAGGTGCGTGACGCCCATCCGGCGGGCCATGTTGAGCACATTCGGGATCCCGACCCGGAGCTCGGTCTTGATCGCGGGGATGTTCAGCGAGTTGCCCATCGCCATCTTGAGCGGCAGCACGCCGTGGTACCGCAGGTCGTAGTTCAGGGGGATGTACGGCTCGAAGCCGCTGACGCCGCCCCAGGTCGGAAACACCAGCGGCGCGTCGAGGATGGGCGTGAGCATGTTGAACCGGCGGCTCTCGATGGCGGCCGTGTAGGTGTAGATCTTGAACGACGACCCCGGCTGGCGCGGCGTGTCCGCCATGTTGATCCAGCCGCCAGGTCGGTTGTAGTTGTCACCGCCGACCATGGCGAGGATCTCACCGGTCTTCGGATCCATGCTGACCAGCGCGGCGCTGTGGAAGTTGTAATAGTTGCCTTTTTGTGCGATCTGGTCGTGGACCACCTGCTCCGCCATGTGCTGGAGGCTGAGATCGAGTGAGGTATAGACGCGATAGCCGCGCCGGTCGCTGGGCAGGATGTGGTACTGCTGCCGCAGCATCTTCAGAACGTAGTCGACGAAATAGGGCGCCTGATACTGGTTGATCGGCGGATAGATCGTCAACTTCGTGGCATAGGCGGCATCGGCATCTTTCTGGCTGATGAAGTGGTACAGCACCATCGCCTTCAGCACGTCGAGCTGGCGCTTCTTGGCCGATCCCAGGTTGACCAGCGGGTTGTATTGCGTCGGCGCCTGCGGCAAGCCGGCGAGCATGCTCGCCTGTGCCAGGTTGAGGTCGTGGGCGTTGGTCTGGAAATAGCTGCGCGCCGCCGCCTCGATCCCGTAGGTCTGGCTGCCGTAGAAGATGGTGTTCAGGTACATCTCGAGAATCTGGCTCTTCGTGTAGCGCCGGTTCATCTCCACCGCGAGGACCGCCTCCTTCGCCTTGCGCTGGAGCGAGTTATCGGGATGCGGGCCGATGAAGAGCTGCTTGACCAACTGCTGGCTGATCGTGCTGCCGCCCTGCTTGATGCCATGACTGGCATAGTCGGCGAGGGCGGCGCGAAGCACCGCGCCAAGGTCCACCCCGTCGTTCGCGTAGAAGCTGTGGTCCTCGATGGCGATCGTCGCGTTGATCAGGTTGGGCGAGATGTAGCTGAGCGGCACGACGACCCGATGATCACCCTGGTCGCCGACATCGGCCAGCAGGGTGCCATGACGGTCGAAGATCAGCATGTCCTGCGGCAGCCCGCTGGAGACCAGACCGGTCACCGCGGGAAGGTCGCCCACCGTCTGGGCCGCCAGCGCCGGGAGCGTCAGCAGCGGCAGGGTGAGCAGCACGATGAAGGCGACGATCAGGTTTCGCTGCAATCCGCGCCGGCGCCGCCGATGCCACTCGTGCAGGTGGTAATTCGCATGGCGGTAGCGACGCTGCCGTCCGTAGTGGCGCCTCACACGTTCTCCAGCAGACCGTAGAATCCGGCCGCAACCAGCCAGCCGAGCACCAGGAAAAGCAGGCACCAGGCCGCGACGCCCGCCAGCCAGAGGGCCGTCGCCCGAGTGATCCGCCGGCGGTTACGGCGCTCCAGCCGGTTGCCGTGCCGATTCGGTGACCGCTCTGCCCCCGCGATCGCCATGGTGCTGCTTACCCTGCCTTGACGTGGAGTGATTTAGTCGCTGCGTCACAACGATGTCACGCAAGGTTGGACGTGTCAAGAGACAAGTTTCGTGATAGTGCCACACTACCGTCCACCGGGCGCACCCGATGAGATCCCCTCGCCCCGGAGGCGAGTTGACCAACTGGAGTCGGCGGTTACCGCCCGAAGGCTTCTCGGTCGACGATGAACTGGAGCTCACCGCCGGCCGGCTGGACGCGGCTGGCCGGAAGCGCCGGATCCCGTCCCAGCACACGCCCGAGCGCCTCCCGCTTGGCGGCACCCTGAACCATGAACAGGACCGCCCGGGCCGCGTTCAGCAGCGGCAGCGTCAGGGTCAGGCGGTCCGGTGGGGGCTTTGGCGCGTCGTGAATGGCGCGGACGAGCGCCCGCTGCTCGTTGAGCGCGTCGCTCCCTGGAAAGAGCGATGCGGTGTGGCCATCCTCCCCGAGACCAAGGTGGATGACGTCAAAGCGGGGGCGGCCCAGATCGTCGCTGGGCACCCGCCGAAGCGCGGGCGTCGGGTCGCCCACCAGCGGGAAGACCTGCCCCGGGGGGATCGGGACCCGGTCGAGCAGCGCCGCCTTCGCCATCGCGAAATTACTCGCGGGATCGTCGAGCGGCACCTGACGCTCGTCCGACCAGTAGACGAAGAGCCGGCCCCACGGTAGCGCCCGAAGAAAAGGCGGCTGCGCCAGCCGCTGGTAGCAGCCCCGCGGCGTCTCACCGCCGGCGAGCGCCAGGTAGCAGGCGCCGCGGTCATCGACCGCCCGCTGCACCCGCTCGGCCGTCCATTGAGCCGCGGCTTCGGCGAGCGCCGCTGGGTCCTCGGCGACCAGCGGTATGATCGCGGCCGCCTTCATCGCAGGCTGGCGGCGAGCGCCTCTTCGAACAGGACGTCGTGACCGGGGAGGGTGAGCTCGGTCGCCAGCAGCTCTTCAGCCGAGCGCCGGCCCATTCGCACCGTGCGGTCGACAAAGTCCTGATCGTCAACCCGGATCTCGGTCGACAGTCGCCCACCGCGCTGGTAGCTGATGCTGAATCGGGCCTGGCCGTCCTCTCCCCGACTGTAGATCAGGAAACGGCAGACGCCATGTTCGAAGCCGTCGTCCGGGCGAAGCTCGACCGGCACGTCGACACCGACGCTGGCCATCCGGCCCTGGATCCAGCCCCCGAGGAGCCGGGCCTGCGTCGTGGATCCATCGCGTCCGTGATAGACGGCCACCCCGTGAATCCGCCCCAGGTGAACGAGCATCCCCGGCATGTCGAAGAATTGCGCGGCGAGATGTCGCCAGGGCATCAGGCGGGCCCAATTGAAGTCGCCGATCGAGGCACTGGCGTGCTCGCGGCGAGCCACCTCGAGCAATCGCCGCAGATCCGGCGTTTCGAAGCCTTCATCGGTATCGACAACCAGGCGATCGCCCAGTTCGCAAAGGTCATCGAACAGCGGGTTGTCGAAGCCCGGACGGCCCGGCCACCAGAGGACGACGGGCAGATCCGGAATCAGCAGCGAGGTTACCATGCTGGCGAGGTGGGTGGCCACCTCACCGTGGGCGTGGAGGAGAACCCGTTCGGTGGTGACCCGGTGCCCGGTTTCGGTTCGGGTCTGGGCGGACACCTCCGCCTCGAGCTTGCCGGTGGAGCGATCGTGCTGGGCCAGCAGGATCAGCGTGCGAGAGGGATTCGTTATAGACAGGGCGTCGAGGACGTGCGAGACCTGGGTCAGCTGCCGCTCACTGCCCACCACCGTGATCAAGTTCAGGACACTGGCTCGAGCCTCGGCGGCGGCGTGCTCGGCCGCCTCGCTGAACTCTCCATCATCGTGCAGCCCCCAGCGCACCTGTTCCAGCTCGTCCTGGATCGCGTGGACGTCGACGAACGTCCGGGTGCTGAGCTCTCCGTGTTCGCCGCTCATGGCCGTCGCCACCGCCGCCCGTCGCGCTCCATCAGGGCATCGGCCGCTTCTGGTCCCCAGGTGCCGGCGGCGTAATTCGGGAAGTTCGGAGGCGGCTGCGTGGCCCACCCGGTCTCGATCGTATCGGCCAGCCCCCAGGCACGCTCGACCTCGTCCTCGCGAGCGAAGAGGGTGGGATCGCCCAGCAGACAGTCGAGCACCAGCCGCTCGTAGGCGTCCGGCGACTCGATCAGGAACGACGACCCATAGAAGAAGTCCATGTTGACGGTCCGCAGCCGCATCACCGGGCCGGGGATTTTGGCCGCGATCTTGAGCGATGCACCCTCGTGTGGCTGGATGCGCATCACGAGCACGTTCGGGTTCAAATCCTGAACCGCGGTCTTGGCGAAGGGAAGGTGCGGCGCATTCTTGAACTGGATCGCGATCTCAGACGCCCGGCTGGGCAAACGCTTGCCGGTGCGCAGGTAAATGGGCGTGTCGGCCCAACGCCAGTTGTCGATGCGAAGCCGGACGGCCACGTAGGTTTCGGTGGTCGATGTGGGTGACACGTTCTGTTCCTGGCGGTAGCCTGGGACCTGCTGGCCGCCCACCCAGCCGGGACCGTACTGTCCGTGGATGACGTCGTTCGCCACGTCAATCGGATGGATCGACTTGAGGACTTTGACCTTCTCGTCGCGGACGGTGTCCGCGTCAAAGTTGGCGGGCGCCTCCATGGCCGCGATGCTGAGCAGCTGCAGCAAATGGTTCTGGAAGATGTCGCGCAACGCGCCCGCGGTCTCGTAGTACTTTCCGCGGCGCCCGATTCCGATGTCCTCCGCCACTGTGATCTGAATGTGGTCGACGTAGCGCCGATTCCAGATCGGCTCGAAGATCCCATTGGCGAACCGGAAGACCAGGACGTTCTGGACAGTCTCCTTGCCCAGGTAGTGATCGATTCGGTAAACCTGCTTTTCGCTAAAGACGGCGTGGATCGCCTGGTTCAACGCTTGCGCGCTCTTGAGATCGTGGCCGAAGGGCTTCTCGACGACCACGCGTTTCCATCCCTCGCCGGCGCGGGCGATGCCGGATGCGCCGAGGCGCTCGACGATCACGGGGAAGAACTGCGGCGCGGTGGCGAAGTAGAAGACACGGTTGCCGTTGGTACCCCGCTCCCGATCCATTCGCTCCAGCTCGGCCGCCAGCCGGCCGTAGCCGTCCTGGTCATCGAACGGCATCCGGACGTAGGCAATGCCTTCAGCCACGCTCTGCCAGACGGCGTGATCGACCGGCTGCGTCCGAGAGAATTTGCGCACCGCCTCGGCCATGTTCGCCTTGAAGTCGGCCTCGGACAGGGCGGTGTCCGCCACCCCGATCACGCTGAATCCGGATGGCAGATACCGATTCAGCGCCAGATTGTAGAGCGCCGGCATCAGCTTGCGGGCGGTCAGGTCGCCGGAGGCGCCGAAGATCACCATTACCGCGGGGTCAGGCGTGCGCGGCAGGATCAGTCCCTCGCGAAGCACGTTCTGGGTCAGCGTCGTGACGGCCTGGGCCATGAGGCTATTCCAGCTTGACCGGATGTCCGCCGAACTCGTTGCGTAACGCCGCCACCACCTTGTCGCTGAACGAGTCATCCTGCCGGGACCGAAAGCGCATGAACAGGCTCATGGCGAGCGCGGGCGCCGGCACCGCGTGATCGATCGCCTCCTGCAGGGTCCAGCGGCCTTCGCCGGAATCCTCGACCCAGCCGCGAACGTGCGACAACTCGGGATCTCGCTCAAAGGCAGCCTGCGCCAGTTCGAGCAACCAGGAGCGGATGACGCTGCCGTGATTCCACAGGCGCGTGAGCTGGGTCATGTCGAATCCGAAGGGCGAGGCTTTCAGGATTTCGAATCCCTCCGCGTAACCCTGGAGCATCGAGTACTCGATGCCGTTGTGGACCATCTTCGAGTAATGGCCGGCGCCGCTCGGGCCGACGTAGGCATAGCCCTCCGGCGGGGCCAGCGTCTTGAAGATCGGTTCCGCCTGTTTGAAGACCGCCTCGGTGCCGCCCACCATCAGGCAGAACCCTACCTTCAGCCCCCAGATGCCGCCACTCACGCCGACGTCGAGAAATTCGATCTGCTTGGTGCGAAGGTCCTCCGCCCGGCGGATCGAGTCCTTGTAATTCGAGTTCCCGCCGTCGACGATGATGTCGCCGGGAGCGACGGTATCCTGCAGCCGCTGGATGGTGTCATCAACGGGCGCACCCGCCGGGATCATCAACCAGAAGACCCGGGGCGCCTTCAACTTCTGCCCGAGGTCCTCGAGACTGCTGGCTCCGGTGGCGCCCTTAACAGCAAGCGCCGTGACCGCCTCCGGTGAACGGTCGTAGACCAACACCTGGTGGCCACCCTGTAATAGCCGCAGGCTCATGCCGGCACCCATGCGGCCCAACCCGATCATGCCGAGCTGCATCAGCCAACCTCGACCGCGACCGCCACGGCCTGCCCGATCTTCATCAGGCCCTGCGCCACGTCGCGGGCCTGAACCCGCAGCACGCGGCGGCCATGGTTGCGCAGTGCCTGGAAGTCGCCGAGCGCTTGCGCCTGCTTGAGGACGCCAAACGAGAAGCTCTGCCCGGGGATCTTGATGTCCTTCGGGTCATCACCGACGAGCTGCAAAAAGACGCCGGTGTTCGGACCGCCCTTGTGCAATTGGCCGGTGGAATGCAGGTAGCGGGGCCCGTAGCCAAGCGTGGTCGCCACCCGATATTTGTCGCGAATCGCGAGGCGGATCGCCGTCAGCGCGCGGTCGTGCTCGGCATCGGGCGCGATGTAGGCGAGCAGCGCGACGTAGTCGCCGGGGCGCACCTGGGTCAGCAGCGCCTGGACCGCGGCCTCGAGGGTCGCCCCTTGCTGGCCGGCCCAGCGGATCCCCTCCCCCACCGTTGGGGGATTGCCCTCACTGAGCACCTGCTTGGTCAGGTCTTTGGCTTCCTGGACATTCGGCTGGTCGAAGACGTTGATGCCGAGGATAGCGCCGGCCACGGCGATCGCATACTCCCAGCGAAAGAACTCGGCGCCCAGGGCCAGTGGGTCGTGGAGCTTGAGGGTCACCACCGGGTGGCCCGCCTTGGCCAGCCGGTTCCACCGCTCATCGCGGTCCGCGCCGCCGTCCGGGAGGGCCAGTCGGACAAAAAGGCGATCGCTCCCGTAGACCTCCGGCGGACCGAGTGCCTCGTCCGCAACCGGCACCAGGCCCTTGCCCTCTTTGCCGGTGCTCTCCGCAATCAGCTGTTCGGCCCAAATTCCGAAGCTCTGGACCGGTGGCGGGGCAACGATCGTGACCTTGTCACGCCCGACCCTGGCGGCCTCCGCGAAGACCGCGCCCAGCCAGGCGCCGGGATTCTCGCCGACCGGCACCGAGGGCGAGCAGGCCTGCGTCATGGTCGCCGCCCGGTCGAGCAGCGCGCCGACGTCGGCGCCGCCCAGCGCGGCGGGGACCAGGCCAAAGTAGGAGAGGGCCGAGTAGCGCCCGCCGATGTCGGGCGGGTTCAGAAAGACGCGGCGAAAGCCTCGCCTGGAGGCCTCGTCGGCGAGCGGTGTGCCGGGATCGGTGATCGCCATGAACTGGCCCGCCTGCTGTCCCGCCTGCTGAAAGAAATACTGGTGATGCGAGAGCGTCTCGAGCGTGGTGCCCGATTTCGAGGCGACGATAAAGACGGATCGCTTCATATCGATCGATTGTGCGAGCGCCGCAATCGCGGCTGGGTCGGTGGTGTCGAGCACATGCACGTCGAGGGCGCCCTTCGGCACGCCGAATGTCTGCCGGAAGACTTCGGGTGCCAGACTGCTGCCCCCCATGCCCATCAGGACGACATCGGTAAAGCCCTCGCTGACCAGCTCCTTGCGCAGCCCCTCCAGCTCGGGGACCCGCTCCTCCATCCGATCCGCCACCTGGAGCCAGCCGAGCCGGTCACGGATCTCCTTCTCGACCGTGCCGTTCGACTTCCAGAGTCCGGCGTCCTTCTCGGAAATCCGCCGAACGACGGCTTGCTGCTCGAGCTGCGCCAGGCGAGCCGTCACGGCGCCGTCGATCGCGCCGAGTTGGGCCTCGTGGGCGCCCACGGACCCGCGCTTGAGCTGCTGCTTCTTGTTGGCGATCTCCTCGAGCAATTTGGTGATCGAATCCGCAAACAGCTTGACCCCGTCGACCTGGAGGTCGTACGTGACCTTGTCAATGTCGATGCCGACGGCGCCCAGGTCACGCAGCACCTGGCGGGCGCCGTCCACGTTCTCGAGCAGACTGGGTCGAACCTCGCCGTGCTCTTTGAAGGCCATCATGGTTTGTTGGGGCATGGTGTTGACCGTCTCCGGGCCGATCAGTTCCTCGACGTACATCACGTCGCTGTACTGGGGATTTTTGGTGCCAGTGCTGGCCCAAAGGCAGCGCTGCACGCGAGCGCCCTGCTGGCGGAGATCGGCGAATTCCGGCTCGCTGAAGATACGTTGGAAGGACTGGTAAGCCAGCTTCGCGTTCGCGATGGCGGCTTTGCCCAGCAGCCGCTGCAAGCGCTGGCGTTCGGCGGGATCGGTGGCAGCCGCGATCTTCTGTTCCAGCAGCTTGTCGACACTGGTATCGACCCGGCTCACGAAGAAGCTCGCGACCGAGGCGATGTCCACGGGTTGGCCCTGCTGGCGCCGGCGCTGCAAGCCGCGGAGGTACGCGCGCGCGACATCTTCGTAAACCTGGACCGAAAACATCAGCGTGATATTGATATTGATGCCGTCCGCAATGCACTGCTCGATCGCGGGCAATCCCTCGTTAGTCGCCGGGATCTTGACGAAAATATTTGGCCGCCTGACCCGGTCGAAGAGGTCATGCGCCATCTTGATGGTGCCCTGCGTGTCGTAGGCCAGACCGGGCAGGACCTCGATGCTGACGTACCCGTCCTTGCGTTTCGTCTGCTCGTAGACGGGCTTGAGCACGTCCGCCGCCATCTGGATGTCTTCGATGATCAGGCTGAGCATGATCTCTTCGTCGGACTTCCCGTTGTCGATCAGGCGGCGGAGGGCATCGTCATAGTCGCTGCTGCCACCGATCGCCTTCTCGAAGATCGTGGGATTCGAGGTCATGCCGACGACGGCGTCCTCGTCGATCATTCGCTGGAGCTCGCCGGAGGTCATCAAGCTGCGCCGGATATAGTCCAGCCAGACGCTGGTGCCGGCTTCGGACAGCTCAAACAGGGGGTTCTTGGCCATCGCTTCTCCTCTGGCGCGAGAGAACGCGCCGCTACTAGGCTCTCATACCGGCCGCCGCCCCTGTGCCGCGTATGTCTCCCTCCCCCCTTGCGGAGGAGGGTCGAGGTGGGGGTTCGCCTAATGCTCAGGTACCAACGCCGCTGAGCGAAATCCGCTGGGTACCTGCGGCGTCCGTGATCGTCACCACGCCGGGCCGGACGCCGGTCGCCTGCGGCGTAAACGTCACGCTGATCGTGCAGCTCTTCCCCGCGGCGAGCGTGCTGCCGCAGCTCGTCGTCATCGTGTAGTCCGGACTGGTAAGGCTGATGCTGTCGATCGAGAGCGGCCCGTTGCCGGCGTTGAAGAGCACGACACTCTGCGGCACGGTGGGATTGCCGACACTGTCACCGCCGAAGTTCAGGAACCCGCTGCTGAGCAACGGCCGACCGGCGGTGCCGGTGCCACGCAAGGCGATCGATTGGGTACCGCCGAGTCCGTCGTCCGCGAGCGTGAGCGTGGCCACTCGTACGCCGTACCCGTGTGGGGTGAAGTTGACCGTGATGGCGCACGAGCCACCGGGCTGGATGGTCCGCAGGCAATTGTTCGACTCGGTGTAGTCGCCGGCCGCGGCCCCACTGATTCGGATCGCGCGGATGGTCAGGGCACCGTCTCCGGTGTTGGTGACCGTTACCGTCTGGGCGCTGGCTGACCCGCCGAGGTTGGCACCCGGCGAGAGCGCCGTCGCGCTCAGGCTGGCGACCGGCTGGTACCCGATGCCGCTCAGGCGGACCGTCTGTTCCGATCCCGGGCTGGCGTTCGCGTCATCCGTCACCATCAGGCTGCCGTGCCTGGCCCCCGCCGCCTGGGGCGCGAAGCTGACGTCGACGGTGCACGACTGGCCAGGCAGTAGCACGGTTGGGCAGCGCGGCGTCGCGTTGAAGTCGCCAGTGGCGGCGATGTCCCCGATGGTCAACGGCCCATCGCCACGGTTGGTCAGCGTGGCGGTTTGCGGCGGCGTGGTGGCGCCGACATTCTGGCTGAAATTCATCCGTTCCGGACCCAGCTGCGCGAGGGACATGGTGCCGACCCCCATCACCTCGATGCGCTGCGGGCTGTCGATCGAATCGTCTGCCACCACGATGTAGCCGTCTCGCTCACCGAGGTTGGTGGGGATGAAGGTCACGCTGATCGCACAGTTCGCCCCGGGTGCGAGCACCGGCGGGCAGTTGTTGGTCTGGGCGAAGTCGCCGTCATCATGGATGCCGCTGAGGTGCAGTGGAACCTCCCCGCTGTTAGAGAGCAGAATGGTTTCGGCTGGGCTCGCCGTTCCGAGGTTCTGGGTAAAGGTCAGCGACTGCTGACTGAAGGTGGCGGCCGCCTGCGCCAGACTGCCGGTCAATGGGACCGACTGCGAGGTCCCGCCGTTCGCGGAGTCGGCGTTACCGCCCGCGTCGTCCTTGACGGTGAGCGTGCCGGTCCGCGTGGTCGTGTCATCCGGACCGATCGGGCTGAGGGTGATCGTGATCTGGCAGCTGCTGTGCGCCGGCATCACGCCCGGACAGTTATTGCTCTGCGAGAAATCGGGGCTCGTTCCCGGGTCGAGGCCGATCGAGTTGATGTGCAACAACCCGTTGCCGTTGTTCGTCATTGTCACAACTGCCGGCGCTGCGGTGCCGTTGATCGGTTGGTTGATGACCACCGCCGGCGGGCTGAGGGTGACGAGCGCGGCCGTTGCCTGGCCCTTCAGGGTGACGACCTGAGGACCGCCGACCGCATCGTTGGGAATCACCACGCTTCCGGTGTGGCTGCCTGGCGCGCGCGGCTGGAATGCAACCGCGAACGAACAGCTGATGCCCGGCTCCAGGCGCGCCTGGGCGCAGGTGTTCTTCGCCGGGTCAAGGTAGAAGTTGTCGCGATCGGCTACCAGGTCGACGGCGCCCATCACGAGCAACCCGCTGCCGGTGCTGCTCACGGTGACGCTTTGCGGCTGACTCTGGGTAGAAAGATTCGTCGGATCGAAGTCGACCTCGGTCCGCTCGACGCCGGCGCCTGTCAGACCCAGCCAGCGCACCCGATTGTTGAGGCTGTCGGCCACCAGCATGGCGCCGCTGCTACCGAGCAGGTTCAAGCCGCGCGGGCCGTCGACTTCAGCTGCGTCCGCGGGGCCGACGTCGCCCTTGAGGCCAGCCGTCCCGACCCCGGCCAGGGTGCTGACGCTTTGAGCGGTCAGGTCGATTCGCCGGAGCCGATCGTTCAGGTAGTCGGCGACGTACAGATTGCTGCCGTCGATCGTCGCGCTCCAGGGCCGATTGAAGTGCGCCTGCGCCGGTGGGCCGTCGGCAAAGGCCGAGGCGCCGTCGCCGGCCACGGTATGGATCAGGTTGGTCGACGTGGAACCGGTGCCAACGGCGTCGACCCGGCGGATCCGGTGATTGAAGCTGTCGGTGATGTAAAGGTTCTGGGGCGTTTGCCCATCAAGGGTGACGCCGTACGGGAAGTACAGGTCGGCCGACCGGGCATCCCCGTTCTCGCCGCTGAACCCCAGCCGTCCGGTGCCGGCCACCGTGAAGATCTGGCCGGTCGCCGCGAGCACCTCCCGGACGCGGCCGTTGTAGGTGTCGGCGATGAAGAGGTTGCCCGACGCGTCCACTGCCAGGCCGGTTGGATAGCTGAGGATGGCGCTGGTCGCGGGACCGCTGTCGCCCGAATAACCCGGCTTCCCCGGCGTCCCGGCCACCGTCCAGACGGTCCGGTTCTTGAGATCGATGGCGCGGACGACATTATTAAAGGTATCGGCGACGAAGAGCAGGTCGCCGGCCGGGCTCAGCGCCGAACCCATCGGGTACGCGAGGCGGGAATTCGAGAGCTTCTCCGGCTGATTCGGCGAGCTCTGCGCTGGCGATCCCCGCACGCCGCCCAGGCCGGCCAGGGTGCTGAGATCGTCGGCATCGTTATCGCCGGTCGTGTGGTTGTCCGGATCCAGGTCACTGGTGGTGAAAGTCCGGACCGTCTGATTGAACGTGTCGACGACGTAGCGCCGGCCGGTCACCGCGGGCACCGCGGCATTCACCGGCGTGCGTGCCAGTTGCGACAGCACGGCGGCAGGCGACGAGAATTGGGCGCGTGCCGGCGGCTGCCCGTCCCCGGCGAAGCTCGCCGTGCCGTTGCCGGCCTCGACGTGAATGTTGTGCCCGGGCGTCGACGAGAGCGTGCCTTCCAGCACCCGAATCAGGTTGTTGCCCGTATCCGCAATGACGACGTCGCCGTTGGGTCGAACCGCCACCCCCATTGGCGAGGCGAGCTGCGCCAGGATCGCCGGTCCGCCATCGCCGAACTCGCCCGTCTTGCCGGTGCCGGCCACCGTTCGGAGCACACTGTCCGTCGCGGAGAGCTCGCGGACCTCGTTGTTGCCGGTGTCCGCGATGTACAGGTTCGCCTTGTCGTCGAACGCGATGCCCGACGGAAGTCGCAATTGCGCGGCGGTGCCCCGAATGCCATCGACCGCGCCCGCGGTCCCGGTGCCTGCCACGGTCGTGAGCGCCCCGCTGGTCAGATCCAGCCGCCGGACCACATTGTTATAGGTATCCGCGATGTAGAGGCCGTCGCCGTTGACCGCCAACGCCCGCGGATGGTTCAAGGGTGATGCCACCAGGGTCGTGATCGTGCCGCCGCTACTGATCGCGCGCACGCGATCATTCAGGGTGTCGGCCACGTAGACGGCATTCCGCTTGGGATCCCAGGCGACGCCGTAGGGCGAGTTGAGTTGAGCGGCGGTCGCCGGACCGTTATCGCCCTGGAGGCCGAACGCTCCGGTGCCGGCAATCGTGGTGATCAACGCGGTCTTGACCGCGTTCGGACTGCCAATCGGCGGCACCGACACGCTGACCTTGCGAACCTGGTGGCCGAAGGTATCAGCGATATAGACATCGAAGGCCGTCACTTGGTAGCCGGCCTGCGTGACCTGGCCGATAGCGACCGCGTACGGTCCGGCCAGCTGCGCCTTCGTCGGATCACCGCCGTCGCCCTCGACGGCAAGCGAACCCGCGCCAGCAAAGCCCAGCTCGCCGTTGTCGATCAGCAAGCGAACAACGCGATTTGTCGGGTCGGCCACGAAGGTGTAGCGGCCGAAGACCGACAGGCCAAAGGGTTGCTGGGCGACATCGGTTGGCTTGCCCGCGGCCGGTGCGCCCGCGTAGGTCGAGAGCTCGGGCCGGGCAGCGCCCGCCGTTACGGCCTGCACCGCAAGGGGTCGATCGAGGGCGACCTGGGGAACCGCGAGGCTGATCAGCAGGGCGGCTGGACCCACGGCGCGCCAGCACCGGCCCCCCCAGCCCCGTCTCTTCATCGGTTCCCCCTTACTTCGTTACCCGCGTGCATCATACGCCGCCGACTGAACCACCTCACCGCCGGAGGGCAAAGTCTGACGGCTGGGACCGGCCCGGCGTGACGAGGAAGGGTGCATCTGCCTCGATCGCGGCGCCAGCCCGATCACCAAATGGGTTGGCGACGATCGCTTGCAGCATGCGGGGCCCAAGCAGATCGTGATACAGAATCAGGATCGGGAGCTGGAACGATCCGCTGGCATCCGTCTTGATGTTCTGTGGCAGCGGTGACAGTAGGGCCGGACCTTGCCAGTTGAGGACCGCGATCGCGCTGTTCGCGGGGAAGCCGCTGCCGACGGCGGTGGTGACAAAGCCTGGCGGACCGATCGGCGGATCGAGCGCCACCGACGGCTGGAAGCACGGCACCTGGTAATTCGTGTCGTCTGCTTCTCGTTGGCGAAAATCATCCGCCCGGATCAGGTGAAGCCCCTCGGCCGGCGCGGTCACCTGGATGTCGCGATTGAAATGGCCAAAGGGATCCGTCTGCGCCTCGAAACTCTGCGGGTGACCTCCGGGACCGGCGTCGAAGGTGATGAGGACCGGACTGAACGGATTGAAATTGTCGCCGCTGACGGTAATGGTGGCGGTCTCCGCTGACGGCGCGGACGGGCTCGCGCTGGGTTTGGGCGTGGTCCGCGGCGCCACGGCTCTGAAGGTGTCGGATGCCGTCCGAGCAGCCGTCGCCGGTTGGAAACAGTTGGGCGTCACCTTGATGGTGGCCGGCGATCGAATCGCCGTTGCCGGCGGACCACTCAGCCAGAGCACGAAATGTCGATTGCTCTTGTGCACCTCGAGGCCGTCGCTGAAGCTCGCCTGGATGACGTCGATTCCGGGCTCGCCTGCGTTCGAGTAGGTGAGCGTCGCTCGGCCGTCGGTGTTGGTCGTGGCGGACGGCATCGACCTGGCTTTGCTGGGGCCACTCAGGATCGCAAAGGCGACCGGAACTCTCGCGATCGTCGCGCCGTGCCAGTCTTCGACCAGCGCCGTGACCGTGGTTGGTCCGGGCAGGTTGACGGTCGATGGCGCCGGGTCGACCTGGATCCGAGTCGCCGGGAAAGTGGCGCCCAGGCCGACCTGCCCGGCCAGCGCCCGCCCACCGAACAGCGCCGCGACTAGGAGTCCCGCTCCGATAGCGCCCGCGGCCAGCTGGACGCGCCGCATCAACTAACTGCTCGGTGGGTTTTTGAAATACCCGCTGTAGTAGACGGCGGCGTCGCACTTACTGGTGCTCGGATCCGGACTGCAGCTGAAGGTCATCGTCTGGTTTTCTTTGAAGACCAGCGGCGTCACGAAGTGAAAATCCAGGTCGCGGAAATTCTCGAGCCGGATCGTCATCAGCACCTGGTCGTCCTTCCCGCTCTGCCGCCGCACCAGGTAGACCGTGCCGCTGTTGCCGTTCGGATTCTCGAAGACGAGATCGGTCACGGCCAGGCCGCCGCCTTGCGGCACCGTGATCGAGCTCTCGAGTGGCTTCGAGCTGGGATTGATCGCCAGCCGCGCTGACCACGGATCACCACCGACGGGGTTTGCCCCAGCGACGCCGCCGCCGCCGGTCGGGGCCTTCTGGGACGCGTTGCTTGCTGCGGTCGAGGCGCGGGCTGCCGCCGACTGCGCGGCGGACGCCTGGGGTGCAACGGCCGCCGTCGCGGCGCTGGTGATCGCCGGCTTCAGCAGCGTGATCCACAGGATCGCCAGGATGATCAGGAGCGCAGCCAGCGCAATCAGGGCGGGGACCAGCCATTTCGGGATCAAGCCTTCCTGCTGCATCGACCCGTCGACGGTGATCGTCGGAAGGCCGTCCTGGTGGACGTGGACTTTGTATGGATTGAGCCTTGGTGGGCCGGTCAGGAACCGTTGCCTCGGCCTCAAGCGGATCGAGGCGAAGCTGGCGGTCCCCGGCTCCGCCGTTAACGCCGCCGGGGTGATCACGAAGTTGAGCTTTCGATCCGGATCGGCCGCGGTCAGTCGGGCATTGATGCGGACGTTGCCTCGGTTGTCGAGCGCCAGCTGCGCCCGGGCCCGCGAGCTGCCCTTCGCCGTGCGAGGGATGAGCTCGGCAAACGTGTCGTTGAACGGGCCGACTTCGACGACGCCTTCTTCCACCAGCGTGGCGCGAGCGTCTTCGCGGGATCGGACTCGGACCGCGAACGGGATGGCGCGCGCTTGGATGCTCGACGCCTTGGGCGGCTTGAACTTGACCCGCGCGACAGCCTCGGCGCCTGGAAAGAGCGGGATGACAGCGGGCTCAACAATGGCCCATGCGGACGCGTCGCCCAGCACTTCGAGGGTGAACTGGTCGACGACGGTGCCGGAGTTTCGGACGCGAACCTCACAGCTCGCCTCGCCACCGGGAGTGACGGTGACAGCGTTGCTGGCAAGCGTGGCAGTAGCAGCCATGCGCTCGGATCATAGGTAGCGCTCCGTGGCCGGGCCATAGCCGGAGAGGAAGACCTGCAGGCATCACGTCCTGCCCGTTAAGTCCCCGTTAAGTGCCCGGAAAGTCGAGGTTGTCAGACTGCCTCTTGCGGCGCGGAAGGCAGCAGGAATGTCGCGCCGACCCATGAGGAGGAAGCCGTGATCGCAACCCGCCCGAGCATTCTCACCGACCGCACGCGTGTTTACGTCGCCGCATCCGACCCAGTCTCGCGTGCCGGCATCGCCAGCCAGCTTCGAACGCATCACGGTCTCGACATGGTGGACGAGCGCCAGCTCGACGCCGATGTGGTCGCGCTCGTGATCGCCGACCAGGTGGACGAGGAAACCGCCCAGGGCATCCGCGCGTTGAAGCGCCGCGGCGTCGAACGCGTGGTGCTGGTCGTGACGCGCGTCGACGACACGGGCTTACTCAGCGCACTGGAAGCTGGTGCCCGTGGTGTCTTGCGCCGCAACCAAGCGACACCTGACAATCTTCTCGAGGCCATCCGCGCCGCTGCGGGTGGCGAAGGGGCGCTGTCGCCGGATCTTCTCGGCCGCCTGCTCGACCAGGTCGGCCGGCTGCAGCGTCAGGTCCTCAATCCACGCGGCCTGAGCTTCGCGGTACTGACCGATCGCGAGATCAAGGTCCTCAAGCTGCTCGCGGACGGACTCGACACGGCGGAAGTCGGCCGTCGCTTGTTCTACTCCGAACGGACCGTCAAGAACATCGTCCACGACGTCACCAGCCGTTTGAATCTGCGCAATCGGACGCAGGCCGTGGCGTATGCGCTGAGGCAGGGCTTGATCTAAGGATCGTTCGGGGGGCTGATCGTGCCCGCTACCGCGATCGAGCACGAGGCCGAGGAGAAGACTTCGGCACGGGGGGCCGAATCCCAGCCGAAACACGGCGCGGCTCCGGTCGCCGAGCTGGGCGGCGGCCCGCTCGGCCCCGAGCTCGCCGCTGCGCCACTGGCGGAGGGCGAGGCACGCGCGCCGCAAGCCATCTTCCATCCGCGCCTTCTGCTCGGTCTCCAGGCGAGAGCCGGCAATGCCGCGGTTGCGCAGCTGATCGAGTCGCGCCGCAAGCCAGCTCCGTCGGCCGCCATCCAGCCGACCACATTGCCGGCGGCCGCTGCAGCCCCTCAGTCGCCACAGCCAGCCGAGTCTTCCCCGGCTGGCGCGCTCGCGACCGACGCTGAGCCTCCGACGGAATCCGCGACCAAACCGCGTGCTGGCGAGACCGATGACGCCCTGGTTGCCCTCGACGCGGCCGCCGACATGATCCCGGTCGCCGGTGAGTCTGAACCGGGAGAAACCCAGGAGCGTGTCGCCAGGGACGCCCAAGCTGAGCTGGCCGAGGCACAGGCCCCTTCAAGCAGCGAGCCGAGCGAAGCACCCGGCGGCGCCGCCGAACCGGGAGTCCCCATCGAGGCTCACCCGCCTCCGGTGGCCCGCGACGTGAGTACCGCCGAACCATCCGCCGGCCTTGCCGCAGTCGCTGGTCTTCCGCCGGCCCAGCTGCTGGGCTCGCTCGGTTCGGTCGCGGCCGCCGTCGATCGGGATGTCACCCATGCGCACAAGCGGCTTGCTGCCAGCCCTCCGGAACGCCCACGTCATCCCGGCGCGCCGCCAACCGTCGAGGCGCCGGCCTCAACCCGGATCCCGCTTGTCGACCGACCAACTGGTGACGTTCCGAAAGTACGGGAAGGCCGCGACGCCGAAGTACGACGACCCGACGCTCCACCGGTCGTGCCGGAAACAACGGCGCCAAACGGCCAGCTTCCAACCCACGATCCGGGCCTTGAGCTGAAACCGGGTCCCCTCCCCCATTTACCACTCGAGGGCACCGCCGATCCGGCGGTCGTCCAGCAGCAGCACAGCCACGTTCTGAGTGGCATGGAGCGCGAACACGCCGCCGGTCAGCGGGACGCCGCGCAACCGATGGGCGAGGATGAAATCTTCCCGACAGTGCCGGCTGAAACGCTGCGAGCCGCGGTCGCCGAGGCGCCGGGCGCGAACGGACATGGATCACCGCCGGCGGCTGAAGACGATGACGCGGCGTCGATCGTCGCCCAGCAGGAGAAAGGCGGCGAAATTCAGAGCGCGGTCAGCGGCGGCCTGGCATCGCTGGCTGCTCAGCGTCAGGAGCACGCGCAGCACACCACGCGTGAGCGAGCGAAAGCGGATGCGGAGATGGCCCAACTCGAGCAGGCGAATGCTGAGCTGCAGACAGGTGAACGTGCGGTAGCCAGGCGCGAGGTGCGGGGCCTTCGTCAGGAATGGTCCGGCGCCCAGCAGGAGCTCGTGGCGGGCGCCCGGCGAGACGCCGACGCGAAAACGAGCGAGACGGCACAAACGATTACTCAGGAGCGGGGGGCCGCCGAACAACAAGCCGCCGCCCACTACGAGCAGGGCAAACTGGAGGCAGACCAGGCGCGCCGCGAAGGCGAACAGCACGCGGCAGCTGAGCGGAAGAAGGCGGAGGGCCAGAGCCCAGCGGGCTTGCTCGGGGCTATCGGTTCGGCCGCGCAATCATTGTTTGACAAGGCCAAGCAGGCCGTTCAGGGGGTCTTCGATAAGGCGAGACAACTTGTCCGCAGCGCCATCGAGCGAGCCCAGCAGTTGGCCACCGACGTTATGGAGCGGGCACGGCAGGCCATCGTTGGCGCGATTCGCCTCACCGGCAGCGCGCTCGTGGCGATCGGCGATCGGGTCCTGGTCGCCTTTCCAGCGCTGCGCGACCGATACCGAAAGGCGATCCAGGATCGGATTGCCGCCGCCGAAGCCGTGGTCAACAAGCTGGCCACTGCGCTCAAGCAAGCAGTCCAAAGTGCGCTGAATCTGCTCGGCGCCGCGCTCTCAGCCGCCATCGGCCTGCTGTCCAAGGGCATGCAAGCGGCGATCGACGGCGTGCGGCCAACGGTCCGAGGCGCGCTCGACTTTGCCCGCAGCGCAATTTCGGCCTTCGGCACGTTCGCAGTGCTGGTCAAAGATATTGCCGCCAATCCACGGCGCTGGATTTCGAACCTGGCGGCATCAGCGCACGACGGAATCCGCAACCACCTGTGGCCTGACCTCAAGGCGGGCGTTCAAGGCTGGTTCAACGAGAAAGTAGATGCGATTCTGGGCCTTGGAGCCGCCACCTGGAATCTATTGCGGCGCGGCGGGGTCCAGGCAGCGCAGGTTGCGAACTTCGCCTGGGAAGCAATCAAATCGATGATCCCGCAGACCGTCGTCTGGGTGCTCATCGAAAAGCTCGTCGCTCTGATTGTGCCGGCGGCCGCGGCGGTGATGCTGATCATTCAGGCCCTGCAAGCCGCCTGGGGCAGCCTCGGCCGCATTCTTCAAGCCTTCGACGCCTTCATCGCCTTCCTCAAAGGCGTCCGTTGGGGGAATGCTGGTGGCCTGTTTGGCAAAGCGCTGGCTGCCGGCGCTGTAGCCGTTATCGAATTTATTTCGCAGTTCTTGTTCCAACGCTTGATGGGCGCCGCTGGTGCGGTTGCTGGCAAGCTTCGCGCACTCGCCAAGCGCATCGGCTCAAGGCTCGCGGCGGCAGGCCGCGGAATCGCGCGGGCAGGTAAATTCCTAGCTCATTCAACGGGCAGAGCTGTCCGAGCGTTTGGGCGGGTTGGGAGAAATGTCGGTAAGACGTCAGCACGGGGGTTGGCGGCTATCGGTCATTCGGTGAAGCGTGCAGGCACTCGCATCGCCGTCCGATGGCATGTCTGGCGATTGGAACGCGAGCTTCAGGGTGAAAAAATGGCCCTGATGAAACTTGGCCAGGTGAAGGTTGACGCCCTTGATCCGGCTGTCAAGCTCGACTATGTTCGAATGGTCCGGGCTAGCCTACGGAACGAACCTGAAGTTCCGCCGCGCGATCTGATGTGGAAGGTAATCCTTCAGAATTCCGAACGGTTCTCGCTCAAAGGTCGGCAACTAACAGCTGACGAAATCAAGTCGGTGCTCCCACTGCGACGGCTCACAAGCCTGCGAACGCAGGTTTATCCCAAGATGCTCAAGGATGAAATCAGGAAGGCTTACCCCTCGTTTGAGGCATGGAGAGACGCGGTTCGACGAGGTGATATCGCATTTAACCCGAGCACCGACCTTGATGATCGTGCTGAGGTTGGGCGCTGGCTGTCTCAGAATCGCATCAAAGCTGAAAAGGATCTAGAAACCGCAATCACGACTCGACAGCTGACAGGTCAAGGATATGAAGATGGAGCCGTGTGGTTAACGGTCAGGGACGAGGCCGCGTTAAAAGCTGAATTGCACAAGCCCACCGCTCTCGATGGCATGTTGAATGATTATTTCCAGCTGCACCCTGAGGAGAGAACCTGGGGGTTGATCCTGACGACATCCGATGGGGAGTCGGTCATATTGCGCGAAGCGGTAACTAAACCGGTAGCCGTTTCGGACTGCGATCTGAGCTCTTCCGAGGTGCTTTGGCCGTCAGACCAAACACTCCCACCGACTCGGACGCCATCGAATGCGACTGCGCTAGCTGGAGGCGTCGATTGAGCGAGACAATTCGGGTCGGGAATACGGACGTCGGGCCGACGACAGACTTCGAAGGCCTCCTGCGCCGTCAGTTCAGTGGCGGCACTCCGTTCAGCGGTCGCTACGATGAAACACCTGATCAGGGAGCGCTAAGCTTATTCGCTGCACTTAAGGACACAGACCTAGCGTCGCGCGCGGCAGATGCTGTGACGCGTCTGTTGAAAGATGACAACTTGGACGTGCGGGCTGGCGCGGTCGCCGTAGTTGAGGATTTCCCAAAGTACTTCGATGCAAGACGGCTTCTGGGCCTTCTGAATGACCACTCGAAACTTTATGAGGGTATTGGTGCCAATCATTTCGGTCGGAAGCAACCAGACTTGGCCTGGGCGCTAATGCGAGGTATGGCCGCCTCGCGAACGACTGATCCCGCCGTACGTGATCGACTTCGGCAGGCCGCGCAGGATCCAGTCAACGGGAGTTGGGTCCTTGCCGGAGTAACCACTAATGACGCCGATTGGGTCATTACTCATCCAGCCGAGAGCGTCCAGGGCGATGCAAGCCGCGCGTGGATCGTCCTTCTAAATCTGGGCGACCATGACCGCGAACGGTTTGTGCGTATGGTTCCTAAGGAATCCCCAGAGCTCCGCGACGCGATAAGACGTGGGGTTGAACGTGCAGTTCGCAATGAGACGGCGCGTAATCGCTTAATAAGCCAGATGGGAAACTAGCTCGGACTATCGTGGCTCTGATTGTTGGCGTGCCTTTTTGGGCACTTTGGCTTGCCCGGAGACCTGCGCCGTTGAGCGTTGACCCTCAGCTACCTTTGGAGTCTGATAGCCGAGAAGGATTCTCCGCGCCCTTCGGCAGCAACCTGAGCTCGCGCCGGATGGAGGTATGGGCATGCAATCGCACGAAACCGATTTCCTGGTAAATCCGGAGAGCCATCAGGCGCCGGCGCGGCGCAAAGACGAAGCCGAGGCCGCCGGACCGGAAGCCCTCATGCATGGGCGGACCGAGGCCTTAACCCCCTCGGCGGTGATGAACCTGCAGAAGACGGCTGGCAACGCGACCGTCGCCGCCGCGCTCGAGGAGCAGGAACCGTCGCCGGTCAAAGACGTCGTCAACTCGGGCGCGGGTGCCCCCCTCGGTGACGAGACGCGCGATTTCATGGAGTCACGGCTCGGCGCGGACTTCGGCGACGTACGGGTCCACACGGATTCGAAAGCGAGTGAGTCAGCGCGCTCGGTCCAAGCGCATGCCTATACGGTCGGCAACGATGTCGTCTTTCAGTCAGGCAAGTACGAACCCGAGAGCGATTCGGGCAGGCGCATGCTTGCCCACGAACTGACCCACGTCGTCCAGCAGCGCTCCGGACCGGTCGCCGGAACCGCTGCTCCTGGCGGCATCAAGGTCAGCCATCCATCTGACGCTTTCGAGCAGGCCGCCGAGAGCTCTGCCGATCGGGTGATGGGAGGCGCAGTTCCGATGCCAGGCGCGACGACTCCGGCATCCATCCAACGTGAGGACGACGACGAAGCGGTCCAGGGCATTTTCGCGCAACGCGAGGCCGAGGATGAAGACCAGGACGAGTTGCAGGGTTTCTTCGTTCAGCGCGAGGCCAGCGAAGAAGAAGACGAGACGGAGGGTTAATTACCCACTCCCTCCCTCCCCACAAGGGTAGAGCCTAGAGCAAGTGGTAGTAGGGGCCGAATTCTGACTCGACGCAGAGCCGACCCATCTTCACGTACTCACGCTGGGTAGCCCGGATCAGGTCGGTCATCGAGAGGGCGCGGCCTCGTTCGGCTGCTGTGTAGGCCGCTGCCACCACGATGTTCCGGATGCCACCGCCGGCCAGTTTGAATGATTGCGCCAGGAACGGCAGGTCCAGGTCATCGGCTCTTGGCATGGCCGACCCCAGACTGCGTTGCCAGAGTTGCAACCGGTACTCCTCCTCGGGCTCAGGGAAGTCGACGAGCGAATCCAGCCGGCGCGTAAACGCTTCGTCGAGGTTGGCGCGCAGATTCGTGGCCAGGATAGCAATGCCCTCGAAGAGCTCCATCCGCTGGAGTAGGTAGGCGACCTCGACGTTGGCATAACGGTCATGCGCATCGCTGACCTCGCTTCGCTTGCCGAACAACGCGTCGGCTTCATCGAACAGGATCACGCCGTTGATGCGCTCCGCTTCCGCAAAGATTCGATCGAGATTTTTCTCCGTCTCACCGACGTATTTGTCCACCACGGTCGCGAGGTCGACCGTGTACAGGTCGAGACCGAGCTCACCGGCGAGCACCTCAGCCGCCATCGTCTTGCCGGTGCCGGAGGGTCCGGCGAATAACGCCGTCAATCCCCGACGCCGCGCCGACGGTCCGCCCATCTTCCAGACGTCCAGTACTTGCTCGCGATACCGCGCCCGCGTCAAGAGCTCCTTGAGCTGCGCCATCGTATCGGGCGGTAAGACCAGGTCACCAAAACCAACCGCGGGCTGGATGCGGCGCGCGAGCCGCTCGAGCCCGGCGGCATTCTGCGCGCGGGCGCCAGCCTTCAACTCATCCTCGTCGAGCGGCGCCTCGCGGGCGCGCGCGTCCATCCGGGCGGCGTGCGCGGCTCGCCGGACTTGCTCCGCCGTCAACCGAAACTGCGCCATCGTGCCGGCCAGGTCGAGACCCGGCGGTGTGTCGCCATTGAGATTGCGTCGCCACAGTTCTGCGCGGTGCGATGCATCCGGGACCGGCGCCTCACAAATAAAGGGCACGTCGCGAGCCCATGCCGGGTCCCAACTGCGCGCGCCCACCAGCACGATCGTGGAAGGCATTTCGGAAAACGCTCGGACGGCCGGCAGGCCCTTCGCGATCAGGACCTCGATGGGACCGGCGACGACGCCGGCGCCCGTCAGGCCAGCTTCGCGAGCCGTCAACGCTGCAACCGTTGGCAGATCGTCCTCGGATCGCAAGCGCTCGAGGTCCAGGGCGAGAGTCGGGTGCCCATTCTGCTGAAACGCACTCGTAGCCAGGCCTGCGCCCGATGCGCCCGGCCGCTCGCGCACATACGCGAGTTTCGACCCAGACGCGTCACGCATCCAGCGCACCAGCGTCGCCGCCTGCTCAGGCATCGCCGTCTCGCACCAATAGCACAGCGCCGCAACGACCGGATCTGGCATGTCGCCGCCGAGGAGGTGCGCGGCGACACGATCGGGCACTCGTAAGGAGCGAGTCAGCAGCGGCCGGTCGCTTTCTTCGACGAGCACCAGGCACTCATCCACCAGCGCGGCGCCGGCTGCAAGCCGGCTCCGAGTGAACGCGCTGCTGGACGGTAGCCCGCACAACTCGATGCCGAGACCAACGCTGGCGCGACGTCGCGAGACATCGTCCTGGAGGTAGCCATACAAGCGCTCGAAGCGCACATCGACGTCGGGCGCCATCGCGATCAAGAGCAGCTCGATGTCGATCTCCTCGAGCCGGAAGCTCCGCGCCAGGCGCCGCAAACGAAGATCGGCGCCGTCGCGCTCGGCGGCATCCGCTGCCGCTTCGATCTCCTCACGAGCCTTCGCCGCGCTCGCATCGGGGGCCACCGGCCCAGCCTTATCGGCGAGCAAGCGATCGACGTGCGCTTGCGAGATATAGAGCCCGCGGAAGCGATCATCGGTTTCTGGATCCGCCGTCCGACGTCGCGCCACCGCGGCTCGCACGCGGGCCTCGATCAGCTCGAGCCGCCTGAGGACATGAACGACGGAAGCGTCGGCGACCGCAGTCAGGCCAGGAGCCGCCATCAGCTCAGGAGCGGTTGATGCCGCGGATGCGCAGGACGCGACCGGGCTGTTTCTCTTTCCCGGAGCGGACCATCTCCTCCTGGTCGGCTATAACGCCGGGTTTGCCGACCGGTTCCCCTGGCTTGAGGCGACCGGAGGCCTTTGGTCCACCCGGCCCCGGCGCACCGACGGGCTTCGCGTCCTCTAACGAAACGGCTGCCGCAGCCCGCTTGCCACGACCGGTCCGCGCGGCCACCGCGCCAGCTTCTTCCGTTTCGGCCTCCGGTTGCGCAAAGGTGAAGCGGGGCTCTTCGAGCACCGGCGGTCCGGCGGGCACGGTGACCTTCACCTCGAATGGCGCGTTGACCACCAGGTCAAGCGATGGCTTCAGCTCGCCACCGAGGGCCGACCACACGTCGGAGATCGATCGATCCTGCGGCGGCGGCAGCGCGATGTTGAGCAGAATCGGTTGCCGGGCCTCGACCAGCGTGCCGCTCAGCGCATCGACCGGAATGGTGGGATGGCGCAGGAAGCACGCCAGCAGGGACGAGAGCAGCCGATGCTCGTCCTCCGGTCGCTGCGTCCAGGCTGTCACCAGGTAGGACAGCTTGAACCGGCGGGGCGGCGGGCGGCGCTCGGTGACGAATCGAGGGTCGCGCGAGTCACCCCGAATGTTCTCCCACATCACCTCGCGCTGCTCGAGGTCTTCGCGAATGTCGTAGAGGTAGAGATCAACGGTCGGGGTATTGCGGCGCGACGACCATTCCCTGGTGGGCGCGTCGAAGGCGACGTCAGCTTTTGATCCGTTCAGAGCATCCTTCTTCACGAGGGCGCGCAGGGACTCATCCACGTCCTGGATCATCGCCATCTACAGTCGGCGACGCCGCGGTCGCGAGCAAGCCGCAGGGGGGCAGTCCTTGGGGTCAATGTCCTGCCTGAATGGGCAACCCCAGGCGCGGCCGTGCGTCCCTTCGGGCATCCCCGCTTACCCGTTCACTGGCCCGCTCGTCCCTTGTGGCGAACCGGCCCCAATGCGACGCTCGCTGCGTTCCTGACCCCACTTCACCAGGAGGAGATTGCCCATGCCCAATTACCTGTCGCCCGGTGTATACGTCGAGGAGGTCGAGGCCGGCTCACGGCCGATCGAAGGCGTGGGCACCGCGACCGCCGCGTTCGTCGGCCTCGCTGAAAAGGGGCCGGTGAACGCTCCCACCCTCGTCACCAACTGGAGCCAGTTCGCGCAGACGTTCGGTGGCTTCCTGGAAGGCTCGTATCTGGCGCATTCCGTTTACGGCTACTTCCTCAATGGCGGCGGCTCGGCCTACATCGTCCGCATCGGCGCCGATGGTCACGCTCCGGCGGCGCAGGCGGAACTTCCCAGCGCCAAGGACAAGTCACTGGCCGGTTATCGCGTGCTCGCACTCGAAGGCGGTCAGCCCGGCAATGACATCCAGGTGGAAGTCGCCGAAGCCTCGCAGCCCTCCGAGGACACCTTCAAGCTGATTGTCACGCGCGGCAAGGATCGCGAAGAGTACGACAACGTCACGACGCGCAAGGGCAAGAACAACGTCCTCACCGCTGTCAAGACCGTGTCGAAGCTAATCCAGCTCGAGGAGATCGGGACCGCCGGCGCACTGGAAAAGGTCCCCGCCCCGGGCAAGGTTACGCTTCAGGGCGGCGGCGGCACCATGCCCGCCCGGGTGACACCGGACGAGTACGTGGGCGATTCCGCCGATCGCACCGGGTTCGCGGGTCTCGAAGCGGTCGACACCGTCACCATGCTCTGCGTGCCGGACCTGATGGCCGCCTACCAGCGCGGCATGATCGACGCCGACCAGGTCAAAGCGGTGCAGCTGGCCATGATCGCCCACTGCGAGCTGATGGGTGATCGGGTCGCCGTTCTCGACGCGCCCCCCGGCCTGAACGCGCAGCAGATTCGCGAGTGGCGGGTCGACAAGGCCGGCTACGACTCAAAGTACGCGACCCTGTACTGGCCGTGGGTGAAGGTCTTCGACCCGCTGGCGGGCCAGGCCAATTTCGTGCCGCCGAGCGGTCACATGGCCGGCATCTGGGCGCGCAGCGACGATAGCCGCGGCGTGCACAAGGCGCCGGCCAACGAAGTCGTGCGCGGCGCCATCTCGCTGGAGTTGCAGGTCACCAAGACCGAGCACGATTTGCTGAACCCGCAGGGGATCAACGTGATCCGCGCATTCCCGGGCCGGGGCATCCGGGTCTGGGGGGCACGCACGCTCTCGAGCGATCCGGCCTGGCGCTACATCAACGTGCGGCGCTTGTTCAACTACATCGAGGGCTCCATCCTGCTGGGCACCCAGTGGGTCGTCTTCGAGCCGAACGACATGGCGCTCTGGGAACGCGTCAAGCGCACCATCAGCGCCTTCCTGGTTCGCGTCTGGCGCGACGGCGCGCTCTTTGGGGCGACGCCCAGCGAAGCGTTCTACGTCAAGTGCGACGGTGAGAACAACACGGCAGAGACGATCGACGCCGGCCAGCTCATCGTCGAAATCGGTATCGCGCCGGTGAAGCCGGCCGAGTTCGTCGTGTTCAAGATCGCCCAGTTCTCGGGCGGCACGTCACTCACCGAATAAGGAGGGATAGATGGCAACCGGCGTTCCGAACGTTTCGAACAACGATGCAATCGCGGCCCGCAACTTCGCGATCGAGGTTGACGGCACCACGATTGCGCAATTCACCGAGCTGAGCGGTCTCACCTCCGAGATGGATGTCACCGAGCTCAAGGAAAACGGCCCCGACGGCAAGCTGATCATCAAGAAGATCCCGGGGGCCCACAAGACGCCGACCTTGACGCTGAAGCGGGCCAAGAACGTATCAATGGAGCTCTACAAGTGGCACAAGGCCGCGCTCGATGGCAAGGTCAAGGAAGCCCGGAAGAACGGTTCCGTGATTCTCTATGACTACGAGGCCGGCGAGATCGCGCGCTGGAACTTCATCAATGCCTGGCCCTCCAAGCTGACGACTGGCAGCCTCAAGGCGGGCTCGAACGATGTCGTCACCGAGGAGGCCACCATCGTCATGGAGGGCTTCGAGCGAGTCAAGTGAGTCCTGTTTCCAGCATGGCGGAGGTCGGGCGCCCGACCTCCGCGCAAACCCTGCACACGGAATTTGCTTTCGTCCTGCCGCGCGGCTACGTCGACGAGACCGGTACGGTCCACCGCGAGGGGGTGATGCGGCTCGCCACCGCCCGCGATGAGATTCTCCCGCAGCGCGATCCGCGCGTGCGCGAGAACGAAGCGTATTTGACGGTCCTCCTGCTGTCCCGGGTGGTCACCAGGCTTGGCACCGTGCCACAGGTGACCTCCGGGACCATTGAAGGGCTGTTCGCCTCCGACCTGGCGTTTCTCCAGGATCTCTACCGGCGCATCAACCAGGAGGGGCACACGCAGGCGGCCGTGACCTGTCCGGATTGCAAACATCAGTTCACCGTTGACATGGCAGGTGGTCGCCTGGGGGGGTCGTGACGTACGCGACCGACCGTCTCTTCGAGGAGATCGCGTACGTGGCTTATCACCTGCACTGGTCGTTCGAAGAGAT
>Ga0070707_100000574_pt1 | contig 36986 bp, 33 predicted proteins | sample KBSK5502metaG_FD_65468 | JGI IMG/M metagenome (GOLD analysis project Ga0070707, IMG submission 65468) | Corn, switchgrass and miscanthus rhizosphere microbial communities from Kellogg Biological Station, Michigan, USA - KBS K5-50-2 metaG | ecosystem: Host-associated > Plants > Roots >... | reverse complement strand
CGCCTCATTGAGCGCAAGAGCGCTCCGGTCAAGGAGATCGTGCTCAGGACACCGAAGCTTGAAGGCGGTGTCGATCGCTTTCCGCATCTGATTTCGACGCCCGGATTCGATCCCGCGCCCTTCATCACGGCGGGCGTCTGGGTGACGCGCGATCCCGAGACCGGCTCGTACAATCTCGGCATCTACCGCGGCATGATCAAAGCGGAAGACCGCATCGGCTGCGCCACCGACGTGCCGACGCAGCATCTCGCCATCCAATGGGAGAAGGCGCGGCGGATGAAACAGCCGCTGCCCGCCGCGGTCTTCATCGGCGGACCGCCAGCGTTGCTTTTGGCCGGGGCGAGCAAAGTGCCTTACGGCGTCGATGAATATGGTCTCGCGGGCGCACTCAATGGCGCCGCGATTGATGTCGTGCAAGCCGAGACCTTCGACGCGGTCGTTCCCGCTCATGCCGAGATTGTGCTCGAAGGCATCATCCGTACCGATGTGCTGGAGCCCGAAGCGCCATTCGGCGAAGCAAGCGGCTATTTGGGCCCGCGCAAAATGGAGAAGATTTTCGAGGTCCGCGCGGTCACGCAGCGCGCGCGGCCGATCTATCAAGGCATTATCAGCGAATTTCCGCCAAGCGAAAGCACGGTCATCCGCAAGGCGGCGTTCGATGCGATCTATCTGAAGCACCTGCGCGATGCCTGCAATATCCCGTCGATCAGGAAAGTCGCGAGCCACGAAATGGCGAGCTGCAACATGATGTTCGTGATCCAGCTCGATCGTCCCGCGCCGGGACAGCCATGGCAGGCGCTGCGCGCAGCGGCGGCGTTCGATCCCTCGCTCGGGAAAATCTTCATTGCGGTGGATGCCGATGTCGATCCGGATTCCATGGACGCGGTCTTATGGGCGCTCTCCTACTCCATGCAGCCGCATCGCGATGTCGAGATCGTGCGCGGCAAGGTTCCGCGGCTTGATCCGTCGGTGTCGGCGAGCGAAGGCGAATATCCGGACGGACGCGGCGCCTCGGCGATTCTGATCAATGCCTGCCGCGAGCATCCCTATCTTCCGGTTTCGCTGCCGCGGGAGGATTTCATGCTGAAGGCGCTCGCACGCTGGAAGGAGCTTTCGTTACCCGCGCTCGATTTGAAGACTCCGTGGCACGGCTATCCGCTGACCGAATGGACGGAGGAAAACGCAGCGGAAGCAGATCTCGCAGTGACCGGACACTATTTCGAAACCGGCGCAAAGCTTGCAAAGCATCGGGAGCCGTTATGATCGAACACCACTCTTGCACCTCGACGCTCTCTACCGCCTGATTACCGTCGAGTTGATTTCAACTCAGGATATGTATCGATAAGCTTCTGGGGCAGCTCCGCCTTCACTGGAATATCCAGCTGAGCGCGCAGCATGACCGCATTCGCGACGGCTTTGGCGCCGGGGTGGTTGTTAAAAAAGATGTAGGCGCGCTGAATGTTTTTGTCCTCCAGGATGGACTTCAGCCGGATGGCGTAAGGTTGGAGTTCTTCGCGCGTGTACAGGTAGTCGTAGCGCTCGTTCCGGTGTTCGTGGCGCCACCATTTCTCGAACTTGCGTCCGTGAAAGCGAAGATACAGCAGCCGGGTGCCGGGAGCGGCGATCTCCTGCCGGATCGAATCTTTGAACTTCGGTTCGTCGATAAACGTCGGAGCAGCGCCAAGCGACTGCAGGGCAGGCACAACATCGGTCCAGGACCGGTGGCGTAATTCAACCGCCTTGGGATAGTCCCCGAAAGAACCCAGCAGGGCCTTCAGCCGGTCCATCGTTTCGGGTGTGTGCTTGAAGCTTGCGGGAAACTGAAACAGGAGGCATCCCAGCTTGTCCGCCTCGATCAGCGGCAAAATGCCGGACTTGAATTCCTCAATATCCTCCTTCGTCCATTCGCCTTTCTTGTGCGTGAACTGCTGCCAGACCTTGACCGTGAATTCGAAATCATCAGGCGTGCGCTTGGCCCAGGTTTCGGCAGTCTTCGGATTACAGGGACGATAGAACGTGGAATTGATCTCGAGGACGTTGAAGTATCGAGAATAGAACTTCAGCTCGTCGGTTTTGACGAGCGGATAAAAAACGCCGGTCCAGGAACCCGGGCCGGTGCCGGGCGGATAACTCCAGCCGCTCGTGCCCACACGAATGACGCCAGTGTCATCGTGAGGTTCGTTGAAAAGGTTATCCGTTGGCGGAACTCGTTACGCCGTCTTTTTTCCGGCGGGCTTCAAGGGCTCAACCGGCGCGGGTTTTCGCGGCTTATCCAAAACCATCAAGGCGATAAACGCAATGACCATGAGCACGTCGGCTGCAACAACAAACAGTGTGAAATTATCCATAGATTGAAATATTCCTGAGCGTCCTATGATACCGGACGCCGCCTAAATTTTGAAGCCGCCCGGTTCGTCGGGGTCTTCGACGCCGAGTTCGGGCTCGCCTTCCTCCAATTCGTCTTTTCCGACAGGAGTGAAAAACGCTTCGACCAGCTCATTCGCGCGTGCGACGTCCTCGGGTTTGACGAAGATACGAATTTCATCGAGATCGCTCTCCGTGGGCCACGGTGTGGAAACAACATCGCCTTGAAGGCTGCAGTCGATGCCGTTGTTCTTGAGCATCTCTTCGATCATCTGCGCTTCAGCGGGGCCGCTGACGGCAATCATTTTGAGCGGTTGATGTTCCGGCAGGTCTTTTTCATTCGTCATCGTTCCACCTTTCTTATTAGCGTCGGGCCCACCGTCCGGATTGCTTCGGTACACCGCCTGCGGCGGCCTCTTTACTACCGGCCGGTCCCCCCACGCCCTCTATTAGCGTCGGGCCCACCGGCCAAGCCATAGTTGGTACACCGCTTCGCGGCCTCTTTGATGGCTTTTTGGCCGGTCCCCCACGCCCTTCCTACTTATTACGCTGTTCTCCAATCAGCTCTGCATAAGTTCGACGGACAAAATCTTTTTCCGAATATCCCAGTTTTTCTCCCAGCTTCGTAATTTCCTCATCGGATGGACCTTCTACCTCCAGGTAGGTCCCAGCTTCTGTTTCATCGAGGGAAATATTGAAGTTTTCTTTTTCAAATACGGTCCTGTACTTCGAATACTGCGTCCGAATCCGGTAACCGACGCCTTCGAGGATTCGAATCAAAACATCGGCGTCCTCGACGCGGCATTCGATCTCTTCGCGATGCTTCAGCTTGGAAGTCGTCGCGATCGGTCCTTTATATGTGATTGTCTGGCTCGATGGAGTCTTCCGAACGCGCAGGAGTTTGCCCGCGGCCTGCAGGTTTCCGGAAGGATCATCGAACAGATAATTCTTTTCGCAATGGCGGCCCACGGCGACACGAAATCCCAGCTTACGAAGCTTTTCCGTGATGGCCTTCGTATCCTTGACCGCGAATTTGATCTCAATCTCTTCCATGCAACCGTTTATCAAAGGCAGCGAGGACGTCTTCGGAAAAGAGAACGAAGAGAATCTTCTTGAGAGACGTCGCCGTTCCACTGTTAATGAATGAGACGCATTCCTCAATCATTGCTTCCGCAGCCCGGTCTGGCGGGAAACCGCCGACACCTGTGCCCAATGCTGGAAACGCAATACTCGTTATAGCAAGCTCGCGTGCGCGAATGAGGGAATTCCTGGTAGCTTTTCGGATTTTGGACTGATCCGTCTGGAGATCCTGTCCCATGACGGCAGCATGAATGACGTATTTGGCCGGCAATGCACCGCCGCTCGTCACTACTGCCTCACCAATTTCGACAGGACCTTTCGCGACGGCTTTCCGTTCGATCTCCGGACCGCCCGCCCGCTTCAGCGCGCCTGCAACGCCGGCGCCCATCCACAGGTGATTGTTTGCAGCATTCACGACGGCGTCGACCTTCGCCTGGCTGATATCTCCGCGCTGGGTCTCAAGCGAAACCTGCCCCATCGTGAGGACCATACTTTGATTATACGCCGCTGAAATCTGTTAAAATTCGCCGCTATGCGCTCGGCGGCCGCGATAGTCCTGATTTTTGTGCTTCCTGTGTCTGTTTTCGCCTGGGGCGAAAAGGGTCACTTCATGATCAATCGGTTGGCCCTTGAGGCAGGGGCACCGAAGTTGCCGGAATTTATGGAGGCTGCCCGGGAGCAGATCATCCTCAACGGGCCCGAACCGGACCGCTGGCGTCAGGAAGTCGATTCGCCGCTCAGTATCGCGCAAGACCCCGATCATTGGTTCAATTCCGAAGAATGGGGTCCAATTTCGAGCATACCCACCGACCGATATCAATTTATCAAGCAACTCGTTGCCAGGAATGTCAATCTCGAGGTCGGCTACATTCCATACGCGATCATTGAAAACTATGGGCGGCTGGTGAACGCGTTTCGAAACTGGAGGAAGGCGAAAACCCCCGCTGAACGCGAAACATTTCGCGCAAACGCTGTTTATGTCGCCGGCCTGATGGGTCACTACGTAGGCGACGGGTCAGAGCCGATGCATCTGACGATTCATCACCATGGCTGGGGCGCAACGGCTCCCAATCCCAAAAATTTTACGAAAGAGTTTGGCATTCATGGGCGGTTCGAAAGCGCTTATGTAAATGCCGCGATTGATATATCCCAGGTTCGACCGAAGGTTCAGTCGCCACAGCGGCTGCCGAACGTCTGGGACGCCATCAAGCAATATCTCACTCAAACCTTCTCCGAAGTTGAACCGTTGTACGAACTCGAGAAGGCGGGCGAGTTCAATCCCGACAAACCGCGTGCGAAAGGAACGGACTTCATTGTTGCGGAATTGTCCCGCGCCGGCACATTTCTCGCAGCACTCTGGTATACCGCCTGGTTGGAAAGCGGCGAGGCCGTTCCGACACGCAACGCCAGGTGATGATCACTGCCCGAGAGGTCATCCAGAAAAAAAGAGATCGAGGAACACTCACCCGGCAGGAAATTTCATCTTTCATCCGCGGCTACATGTCTGCGCAGATCACCGATTACCAGGTGGCGGCCTGGTTGATGGCTGTCTACCTCAATGGCATGACGATCGATGAAACAATTGCGCTCACGCGTGAGATGCGCGATTCCGGCACGGTTTTGGATTTATCGTCGATCCGTGGAAGAAAGGTCGATAAACACAGTACTGGGGGTGTAGGCGATAAAACCTCGATGATGGTCGCGCCGATCGCCGCAGCCTGCGGTGTGACGGTCCCGATGATTACGGGTCGCGCGCTCGGACACACCGGCGGAACCCTGGACAAACTGGAGTCCATCGCAGGGTTCAACGCAAAACCATCGCCGGGAAAAATCCTTCAGATTCTGAAGAGCACCGGCGCCGTCATCATGGGACAAACCGATGACCTGGCGCCCGCTGACAGGCGGATTTATGCATTGCGTGATGTGACGTCAACGGTCGAGTCCATTCCTCTCATCACCGCAAGCATACTGAGCAAGAAACTTGCGGAAGGGATTGACGGCCTCGTCATGGATGTGAAAACCGGTTCGGGCGCATTCATGTCGACCCTGGACGCGGCCACTGCTCTTTCGCGATCGATTGTGGATGTATGCCGCGCGATGAAAACGAAGATTGTCGTGGTCATTACGGACATGGAGCAGCCGCTTGGGAGGGCGATCGGCAACGCTCTGGAGATTCGCGAATGCATCGAATTCCTGAAGGGCCGGACCTCGGACGACCTTGAAACGATTACCATCACCCTGGCGGCCCATATGATCGTGTTGGGAGGGCGGGCGCGATCGATCGACCATGCGTCAAAGCTGGCATATGAGGCGGTCTCGAAAGGTGAGGCCGCCCGCCGGTTCCGGCAGATTATCCGGGCTCAAAGCGGAGACGAACGCGTGATGGACGACCTCGATCTGTTGCCGCGCGCTGCGCACAGCAGGGATCTCCGCGCACGAACCTCCGGGTTCGTGACGAGATGTGACGCAAAGCTGCTGGGTATGGCGTCTAACGCTTTGGGTGCCGGCCGTAATCGCGTGGATGACTCCATCGATCCGGCCGTTGGCCTGTATTTGCAGAAAAAAGCAGGTGACCGCGTGATAAAAGGCGAGGTACTTTGCCGCATTCATTGGAACGATGAACGCCGGCTGAAGAGCTCGTTACCGCTTATCGAGCAGGCCTATGAAATCAGGCCGCGACCCGCAAGACGCCGGCCGCTTATCCACGGAATACTTAAAGGATAGTCATGAAATATGAATTCGTAGAACAGGCCCGGAACTACCTCCTCGATAAGATGGGCGCGGAGCCTGAAATTGCGGTGATTATGGGGAGCGGCTTGTCTGCGGTTGACGAGATCCTGTCCGGACCACAACGCATCCACTACGTATCCATTCCGCATTTCCCCGTTCCTAAGGTGGCGGGTCATCGCGGCCAGGTTGTATTCGGCAAAGTCGGCAATCACCAGGTGGTCGTTTTCGAAGGCCGAGTCCACTATTACGAGGGCAATACGATCGCAGAAGTCACGTTCTGCACCCGCGTCATCGGCCGGCTGGGGACGAAGAGCCTGATTCTCACCAACGCCTCCGGGGCCATCAATCCGAATTTCGCCCGGGGCCATCTGATGATCATCACCGATCACATCAATCTGCTCGGGAAAAATCCTTTGACCGGCCCGAATGAAAATCGCTGGGGGCCGCGCTTTGTCGACCAGACGCAGGTGTACGATCTCGAACTCCGGCAGAAACTCAAAGCGGCCGGCGAATACTGCGGCATTCATCTTTGTGAAGGTGTGTATGCCGCCATGCCCGGCCCGACTTACGAGACACCGGCTGAGATTCGGTTCCTTCGAACGATTGGAGCCGATGCGGTCGGGATGTCGACGGTGCCCGAAGCCATCGTGGGCAAACATATGGGCATGAGGATCGCCGGTCTGTCGATGCTTGCGAATGTTGCCGCCGGAATTCTCGGCAAACCCATCGACCACGCCGAGGTCCTGGATACTGCTACTCAAATGAATGCCGATCTCGGCATGCTCATGCAGCGCTTTTTCGAAACGTATGCCTCCTGACCTCGTCGCCAAGGCAGCGGCTGCTCGCGAGAACGCCATCGCTACTTATTCCGGATTCAAAGTCGGCGCTGCACTGGAAGCAAAGGATGGCCGCATCTACACCGGATGCAACGTCGAAAACGTTTCCTATGGACTGACCGTTTGTGCAGAGCGCGTGGCCTTGTGGAAAGCCCTGAGCGAAGGCGTGCGGGAATTCACGAGGATCGCGATCGTTACAGATGCTCCCGTCGCCACCCCTCCATGCGGCGCGTGCCGCCAGATCCTGTGGGAATATTGCGGGGATATCCCGGTCCATCTGCACTCACTCAGGCAAATCGACGAGTACTATCAGCTTGCCGATCTCTTACCTCACCCCTTTGATCGCTTTTAAACAATGACTAATGACCATTGACTATTGAGAATTGAAAAAGCATGCTTTGCCAATTCTCAATGGTCAATAGTCATTAGTCATTTAAAAGACAAGCTTCTCACGCCGACACGAGCACCACAATGCTGCGTCCGCCCACGGAACAAATGTGCGAGTTAAAAGGGGGCTCCGTGCCGGCGTCCGCAATATCGTGAGGAGAAATGGCGGCTGTATCGATTGCTTTAACCCAGCCCCGATCCGGTAGCAGTGGGACTTCGAAATCCAGGGCTTCCCAGTACATGTTCATCATCACGTGGATGTTGCTTTCACCCTTGAAGCCGCCGAGCGTCAGGGCAAGAGCTCTCGCATCGGGATCTGACCAGCCGGGGCTGTTCAGCGTCGTGCCGTGCCAGGACACATCGGGAATCCCGCTTTCGTTGACTGCACCGTTGAAGAAATAGCGGTTGCGCAGTGTCGAATGTTTCTTTCTGAACTCGATCATGCGCTTCCAGAACCGGAACAGGCCGGCGTGCTTCTCGAGGAAGGTCCAATCCAGCCAGCTGATCTCATTATCCTGACAATACGCGTTGTTGTTTCCCATCTGCGTTCGCCGGATCTCGTCACCCGCCAGGATCATTGGCACGCCGCGCGAGAGCAGCAGAATGGTGGCGAAATTCTTGATCTGCCGTTCTCGTAAGGCCTCAACAGCCGCATCGCCGGTTTCGCCCTCGATGCCGCAATTCCAGCTCAGGTTGTCATCGATGCCGTCGCGATTGCCTTCACCATTGTGTTCGTTGTGTTTCACGTCATAAGAAACAACGTCATTGATCGTGAAGCCATCATGGCATGTGACGAAATTGATGCTATTCACAGGGAGTTCGCCGTCATCTTCGTAAAGATCGGCGCTGCCTGCGAGCCGCGTCGCCACAGCGCCCACGATTCCCGGATCGCCCTTGACGAAGCGCCGGATGTCGTCGCGGTACCGCCCATTCCACTCGGCCCAGCGATCACCGGGAAAATGGCCGATCTGATACAGTCCAGCAGCGTCCCATGCTTCAGCAATCAACTTTGAATCCGCAAGCTCTTCGTCGAGTTCGATCTGCCAGACAACGGGCGGATGAGATAACGGCGTTCCATCTTCACCGCGCGCCAGGATCGACCCTTCGTCGAAGCGGAATCCATCCACATGTGTCTCCCGGACCCAGTAGCGCAAGCAATCCACAATCAATTTCCCGACGATGGGATGGTTGCAATTCAGAGTGTTCCCACAGCCCGTGTAGTTGGCGTAGAAGCGCTGATCGTGTTCGAGGATGTAGTAGCTGCGATTGTCGATTCCCTTGAAGCTGAAGACCGGGCCGAACTCATTGCCCTCGTCGGTATGGTTGAACACGACATCCAGGATGACTTCGATACCTGCTTTGTGAAGCGCCTTGACCATGTCCCGAAATTCATTGAGCTGATGCCCAGTTTCCGGAGCGATGCAGTAGCTCGATTGTGGAGCGAAAAAACCGAGCGTGCTGTACCCCCAGAAATTGTGGAGCGCCTTGCCATCGACAAATCGCAGAACATCCGTTTCATCGAAGTCGCAAATCGGCAAAAGCTCCACTGCCGTAATACCGAGTTCCCGGAGGTTTGGAATTTTCTCGATGATCCCGGAAAACGTGCCGGGATGATCGACTCCGGAAGATGGTGAGCGCGTGAATCCACGGACATGCATCTCGTATATGGTCGCGTCTTCCATCGGCCGGCACAGCGGTCGATCGCCTTCCCAGTCATAATTGCCGGTGTCGATGACGACGGAGCGCATAGATGTCGCGAGATTGTCCTGTGGACCGCAGGCGTCTGCGCGTATCCACAGCGTGTTGGTGTTGCCTCGCGCATATGGATCGATCAGAATTTTGTTCGGGTTGAAGCGCAGCCCTGCGCCAGGGTCGGCGGGACCATCCACGCGGAAAGCATAGAGAGCGCCCGGCCGCAGGCCGCGAACGTAGAGATGCCAGAAATGGAATGTCTTGTTAACAAACGGATCGAACCGGATGACCTGGAAGGGTTCCAGATCATCGTGACTTTGAAACAAGTACAGTTCGATGCCAGTGGCGTTCCCGGAAAACAACGAGAAATTCACGCCGTCGGCATCAGCAGTCGCACCCAATGGATGCGGTGATCCCTTTTCGACGCTAAATGCCATTTTCGTCGCAACGCTGGACATGCTGCCTCCTCTCGATCTAGTGAAGGGAAGGAGCACAAAAAGCACAAAACAGAACACAAGAGGCACAAACAATCGAATCCGAACTGCTATTTCTTGTGCCTTTTGTGTTCTTTTGTGCCTCTTGTGTTCCGTCCCCGATTTCGTTGGGCAGAGCCGATTTTACGCCACGTTCAGGGCTTGACGACGCCGATGTATGGAAGGTTTCGATAACGCTGGCGGTAATCGAGTCCATAGCCCACGACGAACTTATCGGGAATCTCGAAACCGATGTACTTCAGATCGATTTCAATGATCCGGCGGGCCCGGCGATCCAGCAACGCGCACACTTCGAGAGATTTCGGATTTCGTCCGGCAAGCGTGCGCAAGAGATATTTGAGCGTGAAACCCGTATCGACAATGTCCTCGATAACGAGCACATCCTTGCCGGCAATATTTTCTTCGAGGTCCTTTGTAATTCGAACAACGCCCTCACTGTCTTCGCCGTAGCTGGAAATCGACAGGAAGTCCATCGACAAGGGCAACTCGATCTGGCGCGCCAGGTCGGTCGCAAAGAAGACCGAGCCGCGCAGAATCGAAACCAGCACGAGCTGCCGGCCTGCGTAGTCACTCGTGATCTGGCGCGCGAGATCATGCACGCGCGCTCGAATGTCCTCCTCTTTGAAGAGAATTTCCAGGATCTCGTCCGGCATTGTGAGATCTTGACACAAAAGCTGAGAGTGCTAGACTGAAATCAGGTCCCGAGAGATTCGGGTTTTTTTCAAAGTCGAACTCGTGAAGACGGAACGAGCCGCTATTGACGTACCCTAGAAAGTACCGAGGCGGTTTGTGATTGAACGCGCAATGCGATCAAAAACGTCACTCCGAGATGGGCACCCGCCGCACGGCGGAATTTGAGAGAAGCTGCAAGGGTCACTCGGGACCTTTGTCTTTGAATGACTAATGACCATTGACCATTGAGAATTGGCAAAGCATACTTTTTCAATTCTCAATGGTCAATGGTCATTTTGGCTCGCCGTTCCCGTTCGACTCGTCGTCCTCCCCACTGCTTAAGCCGTACTTCCAAATCAAATTCTTATAATCGCGCTCATAGAGGATCTTGATGTTCACATCGGGGTAGAGCTCGCGTAGGCGGCGGACCTTGCGGTTTTTCTTTGTGACGAGGCTTTGCTTCATTGTCGTGAGTTCGATGAACAAATCCAGATCGGGCAGATAGAAGTCCGGCGTGAATGCCTTCACAACATTTTGGTTTTCGTCCCACTCGATCGGAAAGGTCCTGGGCTCGTATTGCCATCGAATCCGGTAAAAATCCATGACGCGCGCGAACTCGCGCTCGCTGGGATGCGCGAACTCCGGAAGCCTGTCCTCGACGGGTTCGAGGTCTGCCATTTGCGCGACGTCCAGCTTCGTTGTCAGAATCTCCTCACGCAGTTGTGCAGGCAATTCAACGGTCTTCGCCTCGATTCCCTTTGCCTGCGCGGCCCTCACGATGATTTCCACCGCGACTTCATTCGAAAAATGGTCGATGTTCAGAACCAGGTCGTAATATGCCGGATCGCGCCAGTCTTTTCCGTAAAGCGTTCGAATGAAGGTCTCCTTCTCATGATCGCGCTCGGCAATGATCTTCTCTGCCGCGCTCCGATCCACCTGGGCGGTTCGCATGATGCGCGCGATGCGATACGGCACCGGCGCCACAATCTGAACGTGAAGCGATGCGGCAACTTTCGCAAACAGGAATTGCGCCCCGCTGCCCAGGATGACGACGTTGTGGCTTGCCGCAACTTCCGCAATTGCCGATCGCATCATTTCGTCATAGACCCGGCGATCCTTCTTGATTCTCGACAATTGCTCCGTCCGGACTGGAAACTGCTGGTCGATGACAACATCCATCGCGTGGCGGTCTATGAGCTGGAAGTTCAAAGCTTCGGCCGTGGCGGTCGCGATTTCGCGGCCGCCGCTGCCGGTCAGACGGGAAATCGTGATGATAGCCATAGGTGCTCAGGTGCTATATTCAGAAGTTTATGTACTACCTCGGGTTCGACATCGGGGGCACAACGATCAAAGCCGGTCTCATCGATGAAAAATGCAACGTGCTGGAATCACGTAAGGCAGCCACGATCATTGATGACATCAGCGGCTTCATTTCCAAACTAACAGAACTGATCCGCGATTTTCAAAAGTCCTCGGCAATTGACGGGATCGGCATCGGAGTTCCGGGCCTGCGTTCCTCGAAGACGCACGTCATCGAAACGTCCCCCAATATTCCATGTCTCAAGAATGTCAATTTAGAGCAACGGGTGGCGGATAAGGTCCACATCGAAGTTGTCACTGAAAATGATGCCAACACCGGCGCCTACGCCGAGTTCATCTGTGGAGCCGGAGCCGGGCTGAAGCACCTGGCTTATTTGACGCTGGGGACCGGTCTCGGGTCGGGACTGATTTTAAATGGCAGCTTGTACACGGGAGCGTCAGGATATGGCGGCGAATTCGGGCACACGGTGATCAGTCCGGAAGGGCGTGTCTGTGGATGCGGCAAACGCGGCTGTATCGAAACACTTGCCTCAGCGACAGGCATCGTGACCACGGCAACGGAAAAACTGAAAGAGGAACGAGGCAGTCTCCTGCGAGATGTTCCGCCGCCACTGACGGCCGAACGAATCTATGACGCTGCAGTTCGCGGCGACGAGATCGCTCGAGAGGTATTTCGGGATACGGGGCGCTGGCTCGGCATGGCGTGTGCGAACCTCATTAATCTGCTGAATTTGGAAATGATCATCATCGGCGGAGGCGTGATGGCGTCCGGCGAGGTCCTGCTGGGTAATGCCAATGAAGTGGCCCGCCAGTACGCGTTCGCGCCATCGTTTGAGGACTGCCGGATAGTACAATCAAAGTTGTGGCCCAATGCAGGAATGATAGGAGCCGCGTTGCTGGCGCGAGACCGCTAGCCCGTTGCAGTACAAAATATGTCCCTCTCGCACATTCGTAATTTTTCCATCATCGCCCATATCGATCACGGCAAGTCCACACTGGCCGACCGTCTGCTCGAACTCACCGGCGCGCTGACGAAGCGTGAAATGTCGGCGCAGGTTCTTGATGCCATGGACCTCGAGCGGGAACGCGGCATCACGATCAAGGCGAAGGCCGTCCGGTTGAATTACCACTCGAAGGACGGCAATGACTACATCCTGAATCTGATCGACACGCCGGGGCACGTTGACTTCAGTTACGAAGTTTCGCGAAGCCTTGCAGCGTGCGAAGGCGCCCTGCTCGTGGTGGACGCCTCTCAGGGCGTCGAGGCGCAGACACTGGCGAATACGTATCTCGCTATTGACCACCATCTCGAGATCCTGCCGATCATCAACAAAATCGATCTTCCGGGCGCAGACATCGGGCGCGCGCGCGAGCAACTGAATTCGATTATCGGAATGAATCCCGAGGATGCGCTGCTCATCAGCGCCAAGTATGGCAATGGCGTCGAGGATGTTCTCGAAGCCATCGTCAAACGAATCCCACCGCCAAAGGGCAATACCGACGCGCCGCTGAAAGCACTGCTGTTCGACTCGTGGTTCGACGTCTATCGCGGAGTTCTCGTGCTGGTGCGACTCATCGACGGCGAAGTGCATCGCGGCATGAAGATCCGGCTGATGTCCAACGGCCAGGTCTATCCGGTCGAGAGCATTGGCGTGCTTACCCCGAAGATGAAGGAAGTCGATCGGTTGTCCGCCGGCGAAGTCGGTTACCTCATCGCCAACATCAAGGTCGTTGCCGACACAAAAATCGGCGATACGATCACGGAACACGACAATGCGACGGCCGCGGCGTTCCCCGGCTTTCAGGAAATCAAGCCGATGGTCTTCGCCGGCTTGTATCCGGTCGAACCCAATCAGTACGAGGCACTCCGCGATGCACTCGAAAAGCTGCGCTTGAACGATTCCTCATTCTTCTACGAGCCGGAGACATCGACTGCCCTCGGTTTTGGTTTTCGATGCGGCTTCCTGGGCCTGCTCCACATGGAAATCATTCAGGAGCGGCTCGAGCGCGAGTTTGAGTTATCGTTGATTACGACAGCGCCTGGTGTGCGGTACCGGATTACGCGAACGAATGGCGACGTCGAAGAGATCGATAATCCGACGAAGTTCCCCGACCCGCAGCTCATCTCGCAAATCGAGGAGCCGATCATCACGGCGTTGATTCTCAGCACCGACGAATTTGTCGGAGTGATTTTGAAGCTGGTCGAGGAAAAACGCGGGGTGCAGAAGGGATTCGAATACGTGGCGCCGGGGCGCGTCCTGTTTACCTATGAAATGGCGCTGAATGAAATCGTATTGGATTTCTACGACCGGCTGAAGTCGGTCTCCCGCGGCTATGCCTCGTTCGACTACCACCTTGCCGGATACCGGCCGGCGGATCTCGTCAAGCTGGACATCCTGGTCAGCGGTGAACCGGTGGACGCACTTTCGTGGATCGTTCATCGCGATTTCGCGTACGCGCGCGGCAAAGCGCTGGTCGAAAAGATGAAGGAGCTTATCCCCCGCCAGATGTTCGAAGTCGCTATCCAGGCGGCCATCGGCCACCGGGTCATTGCCCGGGAAACGATTCCCGCCATCCGCAAAAACGTTCTCGCCAAATGCTATGGCGGTGACATCACCCGCAAGCGCAAGCTGCTGGAAAAGCAAAAAGAAGGAAAGCGCCGGATGAAGCGGGTCGGAAAAGTTGATATCCCGCAGGAGGCATTTTTGGCCGTATTGAAGGTCGGTTCCTGACCCATCCAGACACAAGCCATATGCCAATGGGCCATTTCCCAATTCCCATCTCCCATATCGGAAATGGGAATTGAGAAATGGCCCATTGGCATATGGCTTGTGTCTTCCTGTCTTTGTGGTTACGTCTCCTTGTTATAATAGGAAGGCCATGAGATCGCAGTTAAGACGCTACCTCGGTTCGCTCGTATTCGTATTCCTGTTGTGCCTTGCGGTTGCCGTCGGTGCGACCGCCGGCGTGCTTTTCGTGTACAACAGCGACCTGCCGCAAGTGAACGCGCTCGAGGACTACCACCCCAGTCTTATTACGGAGGTCTACTCCGACGATGCCCAGGTCATCGGGTCGTTTGCTCTCGAGCGGCGAAAGGTTGTTTCCTGGGACCAGATTCCGGAAGTCGTCAAAGACGCCATCATCTCGGTCGAAGATCAGAATTTCTACTCGCACTGGGGTATCGATTTCCTGGGCGTGGCCCGCGCCAGTTTGAAAAATCTGATGGCGGGCCGCGTCGTCGAAGGCGGCAGTACGCTGACGCAGCAATTGAGCAAGAATCTGTTCCTCACGCCGGAGCGCAGCTTCCGCCGCAAGATTCAGGAAGCCATGCTCTCGATTCAGATCGAGCGGTATTACACGAAAGAACAGATCCTGACCATGTACGTCAATCAGCACTTCATGGGTCACGGCCAATACGGATTCGCAGCGGCCGCGGAATTTTATTTCGGTAAAGACCTCAAGGATCTCAACATCGAAGAGGCAGCGCTGCTGGCGGCGCTTCCCCGTTCGCCGATCAACTATTCACCGATTCTTCATCCCGAGCGTGCGTTGATGCGCCGCAATTACGCCATCGATCGCATGGTTGCGGAAAGGAAGATCACTGTCGCTCAGGGCGAAGAAGCGAAGTCGCATCCGATCAAGCTGGTCGAAAAACAGCGTCCTGACGAGCTGGCGCCATATTTCGTCGAAGAGCTTCGACGCTATCTCGAAAAAACGTACGGTACGTCCGCGGTTCATGAAGGCGGCCTGAAGGTATATTCAACCCTCAACGTTGAAATGCAGAAGGCCGCGAATGCCGCCACACGCGCTGGAACGCGCGAGTACGACAAACGTCACGGCTGGCGCGGCGCCGATCGCAATCTGGTCAGCGAAGGCGTGGAAGATCTCGAATCCGTCGAGCTGCCCGACTGGAAATTGCCGATTCGCACGAACGACATCGTGCCCGGCATCGTGCTCGATTTCAATCCCAAGAATGGCGGCGCCGTGGTGAAGATCGGCGGCTATCAGGCTCAGCTCACGCCGCAGGACATTGCGTGGACGAAAGCCAAGGCCGCCTCGGATATCCTTAAACGCGGCGATGTCGCTCTCTTCATGATTCGCTCGATGAATACCGCGGATCGCAAAGTTGAAGTGACGCTGGAGCAAAAGCCGAAGGTCCAGACTGCAATGGTTGCCATCCAGCCGCAGACCGGCGAAGTGAAAGCAATGGTCGGCGGATATGACTTCGATGAAAGCAAATTCAATCGTGCCACGCAGGCCATGCGGCAGACGGGTTCGTCATTCAAACCGTTGTTGTACGCCGCGGCGGTGGATAACGGCCTGCGGCCTGATGACACCATCGTCGACGCTCCCGTCAGCTTCGGCGCGTATTCGCCGGGTAACTATGATGGCGTGTTCAAAGGGACCATCCCGATTCGCCAGGCGTTTGCCGAGTCGCGTAATATTCCAGCCGTAAAAATTCTCGCAAAACTTGGCGTGCAGAACCTGATCCCCTACGTCCGCCGCTTCGGTATCACTTCAAGAATCGAACCGGTACTGCCGATCGCCCTCGGCGCCGCCGATGTAACGCTGATGGAGATGGTATCGGCCTATACGACATTCCCGAATGACGGCGTTCGCGTGGTTCCGCAAACTATCCTGCGCGTGACGGACTACGAAGGAAATGTTCTCGAAGAGAATCTGCCGCAGCTTCGCGACGTCATTCCGTCTGAAACGGCCCGAACTATGGTGGACCTGATGCAGGAACCCGTCCGGCGTCCCGGTGGAACCTCAGTGAGGGCTCAGGAACTGAAGCGGCCGGTTGCCGGAAAAACAGGAACCACGAACGATTTCACGGACGCGTGGTTTATCGGCTACACGCCGTCACTCGTTGCCGGCGTCTGGATCGGATTTGATGAAAAAGTGACACTCGGCGATAAAGAAACGGGCGGGAGAGCGGCTCTGCCGATGTGGATCGATTTCATGAAAGAAGTTTACAAAGATAAGCTGATCGAGCAATTCGATACGGCACCGAAAACAATCACGTCACTGGTGCAATGAGATCGAAACTCCAACTTGCGTGGCTTCTTGCGATCGTGTTCGCCGTCGATTGCTCGGCGCAGACGCTCGGGGATATCGCGCGCCGGGAACGTGAACGCCAGAAGCGCCTCCATAGCGAAGTCATCGTTGCGAATGGCGCTACAACCACGACGGCGGCATCGACATCGTCAACTTCAGCGGCTCCAACGCCGCCGGCCGAAGCAGCTAAACCGACGGGTCCTACGGACAACAAAGGCCACGACGAAAAATACTGGCGAGCCCAGTTCCAGAAAGCGCGCGATGATGTGAAGCGCGCTGAAGAAAAGGCCCAGCTTCTCGACCTGAGGGTCAAAGACCTGAACAGCAAACTGCTCAATCGAAGCGACATCTACAATCGGGAAAACCAGCTTCTTCCTGAGATCACCGCCGCTCAGAACGACCTCGAGGCGGCCCGCGCACAGGCCGAACAGGCTAAAAAGAAAATCACCGATCTGGAAGATGAGTTGCGACGCGCCGGCGGCCCTCCTGGCTGGGCGCGCTAGTGCGATACCTCGGAATCGACGGGGGCGGCTCGAAGACAACATTCCTCCTCGTCGACGAGTACTACAACGAAGTTTGCCACGTGCAGAGTGGCCCGTCGAATTGGCTGTCGGTTGGCGCCGACGCCGCCAGGGAAGCCATCACTGAAGGCATTTCTCATCTCACCGAACGGCCAAACATTGTCTGTGCTGGATTCGCCGGGGCGGCAAGACCGGACAGCGCAGCGTTCTACAAAGAAGTCCTGCAGTCTCTGGTTCCCGGCGCTCAGATCATCATTGAAAGCGACGCGTTTATCGCCTCGATCGGCGCCATTGGCATCGATCCCGGAATCCTGCTGATCGCCGGGACTGGCTCAATCGTCATCGGCCGGGATAAGGACCGGAATATGTTCCGAGTCGGCGGGTGGGGACCCTACTTCGGCGATGAAGGCAGTGGCTTCTGGATCGGACGCGAGGCCGTTCGAGCAGCGCTTCGGTCCCTCGACCTGCAAGCCTTTCCAGATTTTGCGATGCGTGTCGCCAATCATCTGAGTTTGAAATCGATCTCCGAAGTCGTCAGCGCCTGGGGTTCGGGCAGGATCGGCGTGCCCGATATCGCCGGGCTTTTTCCCGAAGTAGTATCGATGTATCCACAGGAGCCCGCGAATCGCATTTTGACAGAAGCTGCATCGCACCTGCGTTCGATGGTCGATATTGCCGCAAAGCGAGTCGGGATCGACAACTGTAGAAAGTCACGCAGTGGTTCGGTCGCCAGCCATCCGGTCATGCGGCAGCTCATCGGACTCGAGTTCGAAGAGCCGCGTCATTCACCCGAGTGGGGCGCCGTCATTTGGGCCCGTCAGCACCTCAATCAGGCGCTCTAGGTTTTTCACCCCGTAGATGTCCGTCTCGAATTGCGGAATCCACAGCGCTGGATATTGGGCAAATCTCCGGCGGATCTCTTCGCAATACGCCTGCTCCTGCCGGCGGCGCGCCTCATAAAAGGCATTAATACTTAGCGTCGGGGTTTTGTTCACGGCTGCGCCCTGCCGGGCTTGCGCTTCCCGCGGCCGGCCCACTGTCGGTACTATCTCCTTGATGGCATCGGCCGGTCCCCCCACGCCGCTCAAGTTCTCCGGCAGGATGCGATTCACAATGATCCCGCAAACGTTCACATTCGATTCGCGCAGCATCTCCACTGCGCGCGCGCTCTCCTCGATCGGAAGGCGTTCAGGAATCAGAACCAGAACGAAGCCGGTAAAGTTGTGCTGCATCAGGCGCGCACGCACGAGCTCGAGTTTTTCTTTGCGCTGTTCGAGTGTGGTCAGGATGGGATCCGGCTCGGACGATTCGCCCCTCTCGATGTTGTGGCTGAGCGTGAGGAGACTTTTCCGCCGTTTCGAGAGCGCTTCGATCCACGAGCTCATCAGCTCGGGCATGCGAAGCAGCCGCATGGTGTGTCCCGTGGGCGCCGTATCGAACACGATCAAATCGTAAGAATCGATTCGCGTCACCAGCAGGTCGCCCATGCGATCGAACAGCGCCACTTCCTCGACTCCAGGCATCGTCGATACCAGCTCGATCTGGCGCTCGGCTTCTTTCAAAATGGATGGACTGAAGAGCCTGGCGATCTGGCTCTTCACCGTTTCGATGTAGCGTCGCGCTTCGAAGTCGGCATCGACTTCAATTCCGCTGATACCGGGATAAACCTCACTTTCCTCCCGGCTGAACGCCCGCTCGAAGATATCCGATGTCGAGTGCGCAGGGTCCGTCGATACCACGAGCACTCGCTTCCCTGCCTTCGCGGCTGCCAGAGCCACCGCTGAGGCGCACGTCGTCTTACCGACACCACCCTTACCTCCGAAGAAGAGAATGCGTTTCTTGAGAAGCTCTCGCATTTCAGCAACAGGGGAGGCTGCCTAACGGAGAGCGATCCATCCCCATCCTTCGATGCCAGAGATGGAATTCCTCGAGGAAGTACGGATAAATCTCCATCAGATAAATCGTGGCAGGATTCGGCAGGCCGACCAATTCCATGAAGCACAGCAGCATGAAGAGATCGTTGAGTTCGGTGAGTTCGTGGCGCAGCTGCTTCTCATACCCGGCGAGAGCCATCCCGTGAAAAAAGTCTGAAAGATTCTTCAGGATTTCGTCCAAACCCATCGGTTGGATTTAGCCACAAAAAGGCACAAGAATCACAAAAAGTTTTTATGCTTTTTGTGCCTCTTTGTGGCTATTCCTCTTAGTGGCTCAGCGCGTAAACGACCGCGTTCGTGAAGATCTTGTATGAATAGGTCGAAAATCTTTGCGGATACAGCGGATCGTCGGCCCACTCGGAGGCATCCATCAGATCCGTGTTGTGGTTGATGAACACGAGAAGCCGGCCGTTGTCGTCGAGGATACCGCGCACGTAGGGTTCGTAGCCATCCTGTTCCCAGGTCGGTGTTCCGGGATTGTACGCATAACCGATGTTCGGCACCTGCATCTTTTCTTCGATGTCGTAAACCACGTGAAAGATCGGATGACTCAGCGGGATATCGACGATCTGCCGGCCCGGAAAAACCTTCTTCATCTGCTGCTCGAAATTCCGCCACTCGAACGTGCCCCAGAAGTCGTCGATCATCCAGAAGCCGCCGCGCGTCAGGTATTCGCGCATGACGGTGGCGTCACTGTCGTCGAAGACCATCTGTCCGGCCTCTCCGGAATAGATCATTGGATAGTTGAACAGGTCGGGGTGATGAATCGGAACAACGCGGCTTTCTCCAGAGACGTCCATCCTTGTGATGCGGCGCAGGATGTCGACCAGATTGCGATCGCCCGTTGGGTAATCTGTATACCAGTTCTTCAGATATCCTGGAATGCGCCCGTTATACATCAGCCGGGCGAACGTGTAGTCGTGGTTTTGCCTGGTTTGTACTGGTAATTTGCGGATATCCTTCGTGTTGCCTTGGAAATCGAACTCTTCCTGCGCAAGGAGGATCGCGCCTGAAAGAGCGAGCAGTGGAATCAGGGTGCCCAGCAGCTTCCGCATAAATACGCTCTTTCCAGTGTGCAAGTGCTGTGCCAAAATTGAGAACCTCCTATGATCAACGGCCAATCAGTTGAAAAGGCTTGCTCCGAGGTCGGTGAATATTCCGACGAAAAGATGGTTGATGAGTTCGATCGTTTTTTCCGGGCGCAGCCTGCGATCTGCGATTTCGTCGTCGAATTGACACATGAGAGTGGACAAAAAGTTCAGGAACTATCTCTTTTTCTCTCCTATATGGTCTTCAAGGCGATTGAAACCGACACGTCAGGTTCCCCCGACAAGGTAACCCCGGAGATCATCGAGGCGGGTTATCGCGAAACCGAATCGTGGATGGAGCGCATCAGCGAAGCTGAAGGGACCGAGTTGCAGTCGGCGATTACCGCGAGCCTCCAGCGGGATGCCGAGCCCCATTTGCTCCAGTATGTGATTTCGGAATTGAACGAACCGATGGAAGACGGAACCGAACTCAACGACGAGGAAAAAGGCGAAGTGTTCTTCGTCGTCAAAACCGTGATTGAATCGCTCAAAGATCAATCCAGGGGAAGAATCATTGACCTCGAATAGCAAACAGAACCTGTGGCTGACCGTAGTGGCCATTGTGATCCTGGCAGGTATCGCATGGGTGTCCTTGCGTACCACCGGTGAGCCCTCCGACGACCAGCAGGCACCCGCCAACGATGCCAAGAGCGCCAGCGTGTTGTCGCCGAGTCTGTTCACCGATGAAAAGACACGCGCGGCATATCAAGTAGCGAAGGACATTCCCGAGGTGCTGGAGCAACTGCCCTGTTTTTGCGGGTGCATGATGAATATGGGTCATAAAAACAATCTGTTCTGCTTCAAGGATCAGCACGGTTCAGCATGCGACATTTGTCAGGATATCGCGCTCGATGCGCGCAAGTTGCATGATCAGGGCCTGCCCATCGCTCAGATTCAGGAGAACATTCGGGCGAAATACGCTCGCTATCAGCCGTGAACTGCCTCGATCAAGGGAAAGGGCCCCCCGTACTCCTGATCCACGCGTTCCCGTTGAATCACGCCATGTGGGAACCGCAGCTTGCCCCGCTTTCGAAAGCATTTCGTGTACTCGCCCCGGACATTCGCGGTTTTGGTGCATCGCAACCCGCTTCTCCGTGGACCATGGAGGAGATGGCCGATGAACTGAACGGACTTCTCGAGGAACTTGGAATTGACGACTGCACTGTGGCCGGCGTGTCGATGGGAGGCTACATCGCACTTTCGTTCTGGACGAAATATCCAAAGCGGGTTCGCCGGCTGGTGCTGTCGAACACGAGGGCGCGAGCCGACAACGAAGCGGAGAGATCGGCCCGGAATGACATGATCGTCGCTCTCGAAGAAAAAGGCGCGACGATCCTGCCGGATCGAATGCTGCACCGGCTCCTCAAGCCGAATCCGCTACCCGATGTTCTCGCCAAAGTTCGTCGAATGATCGAAGAAACCAGCGCGGCAGCCGCTATTCACGCGGTCATGGCCATGCGCGATCGGCCGGATTCGTCCTCATTGCTGCACCGGATGGCGTGTCCGGCGATGGTCATTACCGGCGAAGACGATGTCATGATTCGCGTCGACGATTCTCGCGCCATGGCGGAGGCGATCCCCGGCGCACGTTTCGTGCGCGTTCCGAATTCGGGCCACCTCAGCAGCCTCGAAAATCCCGACGAATTTAACTCGGCATTGCTGGAGTTTCTGCGCCGCTGAGGAACAACTCCATGGCTTGAAAGTCGAAAGGTTTGGAAAAATAGGCGAGCGCTTCCTGCTCGAGGAACTGAATCGTCGCAGGATTGCTCGTATCGCCCGTCAGGAACAGAACGCGGTGACGATACGACGGCTTCAGGGCGCACAATTCTCTGTACAAATCGATGCCGCTGCCGCCCGGCATTTTGATATCCGTGATAATGAAGTCGTACTCATTGGTTTTCGCGAGCTTCAATGCTTCTTCGAGACTTGCAGCAGTGTCTGCGCTGCTGCCGCCGCGCACCACCAGTCTCTGAAGGATCGTGGTCAGCTCGACTTCATCGTCCACGATAAGGAACCTGCGACGCGACATCGAGCGACGAAGTACAAAAGGCTGCGGCGCCGCCTGACGCGGCAGCGGAGTATAGGCAGGTAAGGCGATCGACACCTGAGTTCCGCGGCCAGGCTGGCTTTGAATTTCGATATCGCCACCGTGCTCCCGCACAATGCCGTAAGAGATCGACAAACCAAGGCCGGTACCTTTACCGATAGGCTTCGTCGTAAAGAACGGGTCGAAGACCTTCTTGATGTCGTCCTTCGCAATTCCCGAGCCGGTATCCTCGACTTTCACCACCACCTGTACACCGGACAGCCGGGTCACGATGCGAATCCACCGGCGCATTTGAGAACCAGCCAGGACGGCATCCTGCGCGTTGTTGAAGACATTCAGCAGGACCTGCTGGATCTGGTTGGGATCTGCAAAAACAGGAGGAAGATTTGTCGCCAGATCCTTATCGATGAGGATTCCGCTGGTTCGCAGATCGTATTCCTTGAGTTGGAGCGCCGCTTCGACAACGCTATTGATCTGCGTCTCGACCCGGACCGGTTTTCGTTTTCGCGCAAATGCAAGAAGGCTGTGGACGACATTTGCGGCCCGGTGGGCATTCTTTCGAATCGATTCGATCTTCGCCCGTTGTTCCTTGTCGAGGCCCTTCTCATTCAGGAGGAGATCCGCGTAACCGGTGACGATGGCCAGAGGATTGTTCAATTCATGCGACGTGCCGGCAACAAGCTCGCCCAGCGTGATCATCTTCTCCGATTGCGCCATCGCTTCGCGCGCGGCTTTCTCGCGCGTGATGTCCTGAATGATGATGATGGCCGAAGTAAACTTGCCGTCCTCGAGAACGGGCGTGCTGCTCAGGAAGCCGTCGAATGTGCTTCTATCGCTCTTCACGACAACAGCGTCACCCTTCCATTCCTTCGGCGTCTCCTGCCGCAGGACGTGAAGGAACGTTTCCTCCGCGATAATCTCTTTCAGCGACCGGCCGATGACCTCTCCGAACATCTTGATGCCCGCTTGATTGACCCATGTGATCTGCCCATCGGGGCGGGCAATCAATACTGCATCGGCAACGCGAGAGACGGCCTCGAACTCGGCGAGTCGCAGGCGGGCAGTCCGGTCGATGAGGTTGTTGAAATTTCCGATCAGACTGCGAACTTCGCACGGATAGAGTGCAGTCTCCGAGAGCGTGATGGGACGCAGATCGACGGCGGACATGGCCTGAACCTCCTGGCCGATCTTATCGAGACCCTTCACCGTCGAGAACCCGACGAGGCTCGCAACGCCTCCGCCAATCACAGCACATACCAGCGCGATGAGCATGGCGTTGTAGATCGCCTGCCTCGCCCGGGCCATCACGTACTCGTGAGGAAAACCGACAATCACCTTCCATCCGATCGGCTTCACTTCCGTCAGGTACAACTCACTGTCGGTTTGACCCATCTTGAACCGGCTGTGGCCGGAAGCCGACCTGGCCATGTCGGCCGCGAAGCTTTCGACCCGCTTCGCATTGATTGTCGAAACAGGCTCACCAAACGTATCGAGAATCATCGCGAATTGCTCGGACGCCAGTTCGTAGCGTGTGCGGAATTGCGCGGTCGGTACGCCGCCGCCGAGGAAACCCTTGAGGAACCCGTCTGCCGTCATGAGAGGAACCAGGAACACGACTGCAGGCGTGTTCGCGGTTCGGCTTTGGATAGCGCCCGAAAGTACCGTCTGTTGCGTGGCTAACGCTTGCTTCACATAAGGCCGGTCGCTGTAATCGATGCCGACCGGAATCTGGCGATCGCCGGCGTATGCAGCTACGGAAACGGCATGCTCATTGAGAAGAAGAAACGCAAAGCCAGGATACGACTTCAAGACCTGGGTAACGCGGTTTTCATCGACGACGCGCAGCTTCTCGGGATCGACGTTGAGAGCCAATCCTTCGGTGAACGCCTTGAACTCCTGAAGCGACAACGAGATGTCGTGCTCGATCAGGAGAGCGGCCTGACGATTCATCTCGCTCGCCTGCTCGCGGGCCTGGCGCACGCCGCTCTGAGCCTCGAAATATCCAAACAGAAGAACAGCAGGAACTGTAAAACTGATGGCGAGGAAAACGAGGAGCGAACGTATGGAAAAATTAATCTTCATCAAGCATTGCGATTCAAAATGAACTCGGGAATTCTTACAATCGCGTCACGATATATCGAGGCCGGAAATTCCTCAAGCATTTGAATCGCGCGGCGGGCATAGTCTTCGGCGAGCTTCCGGGTCCGGTTCAGACCGTCGGAGCGCTCGACCAGCCTTAAGATTTCAGCCCGGTCGACGGACCGGAAATCCCGCTCGTCGAGAACACGCTTAACCTTCAGCGTATCTTCACAATTGCCGTCCCGGATGGCAAAAAGGACAGGCAGGGTCAATTTCCCTTCCTTAAGGTCGTTGGCCACGGGCTTCCCCAGAACGTCCTGTGTCGAGGTCAGGTCCAGCAGGTCATCCACAAGCTGGAAGGCCATTCCCAGGCTTTTTCCGATCTCAGCAAGCCGCTCCGCCGAGCCATGATTCATACCGGCAGCGAGCCCCGGAAGCTTCGTGCAGCCCGAAAACAGATACGCCGTCTTACGCTCGACGATATCGAGCAATTGAGCCTCGGTGAGCTCAGACCGACCCAGATAGGTCAGCTGCAGCAACTCACCCTCGACCATTTTCTGCGTGATGTCGATCAGCGTATTCAAAACGTCGAGATTCTTCTCGCCCAGAGCCACGGCAAAGGACTGCATGTAGAGCCAGTCGCCCGCCAGGACCGTCATGGAATTTCCCCAGTGCGAATTCGCGGACGGCCGTCCACGCCGTGTGTCGGCAGCGTCGATGATGTCGTCGTGCACCAGAGTGGCGTTGTGGATGAACTCCACGACCGCGCCCAGGCGGATGGCCATGGGAGAAACTTCACCCAGCATCTTCGCCGTCAGAAGAAGCAATGCCGGCCGGAGCCGCTTGCCTCCGGCATTCAGAAGGTATTCCCCGATTTCAGAAATGGGAGTGATGCCGGAACGCGTGTACGTCAGAAGCTCTTCTTCCACCAGTGCGAGTTCCGGCGCGACGAGCTGGTAAATGTCCTGCGGAGTCATCTCCATACGGCATGCCGATTTTACGCTGATTTGATAGCAAAGAGGCTGTCGAAATTCGTTGCTGCCGTCAGAGCAGCGTTGTTCATGACACAATGCGCCCGGACAGGCGTATTCCGAGGCCTTCAGGGCTATCGTTTGTATGTCGCACAGCTTCTCACTGCTGTGCTACATTAGGGTACATGAAGGCTTACATTCATGCTCGCTTGACCAGGAGCGATTGCGAAGTTCTGGCAAGGTTGAAAAAATCGACGGGTCATTCTGAGTCTGAACTCGTCAGGCGAGGTCTGCACCTGATCGATAAGGAACTCGGCCGCGCTCGCACCGCACTGGAGACGGCAGGTTCAAGTGTTGGAAAGTTCAAGAAGGGTCCCCGGGATCTTGCACGCAACAAACGGCACTTGACCGGCTTTGGTGAATGAACCCCTCTGGAATCTTATTGGATACCGGTCCGCTCGTGGCCCTTCTCTCGACCAATGACGCGGATCACGAACTCGCGAAGAACCTGTTTGCCAAATGTCGTGCGCCCTTTCGCTGTTGTGAAGCCGTGATCGCTGAAGCCTGTTTCCTGATGCGAAAGGTTGATCCCGACGGGCCTGCCGAGGTCATCGCATTAGCACGCAAAGGAGTTTATGAAACCTCATTTTCTGCCAACGAACACTGGCAGCGGATCGAAGACCTGTTGAAGAAATATGCCAACCGGCCCGCCTCATTTGCCGATGCCTGCCTTATCCGCTGCGCCGAAGTCCACCAGGAACAGCGAATTCTCACATTCGACACCGATTTCGCTATCTACCGGTGGGCGAGAAATAAAAGGTTCGAATTTATCTCTGATTGAACTTCGGTTGCTAACAGCTGACCGACTTTGTCTCATCTCACAAGTCTGACCGAGTCACAACCCCTGAAAGGAGTTCCCTTAATGGTGCTTCCGGTCAAACACGCTTCTGTTGTACCTTCCGGCAGATTCAGGCCCGAAGTGTCGAAGTGGAGTACCACATCAAGGAGGCCATCGCCGTTGACGTCCTGAGGCGTCGACCCAATACTGAGCGCAGTTGCTCCAGCAAAGGATATCGTCGACCGGTCTACTCTTGTTGCGTCAAATGTCGCCGAACTCAGCAAAGCCACAGGCACATTACCTTTGCTCATTCGGTTGATGCTATTGGGGAAGCTACCGGGTTTAATATCGATGCTCACAGGCAGAACAAAGGGGGGAGAACACTCAAGCGTTCTCGGATCGCGGATGAAGATCGTGCCGGGGACGTTTGGAGGGCTGAACGGATCCGGGTCAGAAACTTCTGCGATGTACAATTGTGAGCCAACCATAGTCACACCGCCCATTCCTTGAATGCCAGGGTCGCGCGGGCCATCGCATGACCTGACGAGCCGGCCGTCCGTTGTGATTTGTGAAATTTTCCTGTCGAACTCACTGATCACCCAAATCAGCTTACTTACGGGATCGAAAACCATGCCGGCGGGCCGCAGTCCGGAAGAGAAGGCCCGAATAGGAATGCCGGAGCGATTTGTGACTAATATCTTGTCTCCATCAAAGTCACTGACGTAGAGATTCACACCGTCGAACGCAATCGCGCCGCCTCGAAAGGGCACCAAAAAGGAGTTAAAGACTGTAGTCCCGCCGGAATCAATCTCATAGACAATTCCAGATGTCCCGGGATTGCCGCCAATATCGACCACAAACAGTCGCCCATTTCCATCGCTGGCCAAGTCGTTCGGATTGCTTCGGCCGTCGAATCCACCAGGACTTGGGGCAAGGAAAGACCCCATCACGTCACCAGTCGCTGGATTCAATTTGAAGATTGTTCGAAATCCTGCCAAATCCGAAACGAATAGAACTGCGCCGTCATAGGCCATTCCACTCGGCTGAAAACCCGGTGCCGGAATGCTGCCTTGCGCAAACGCTTGTTTCTCGGAAATTAACGGAAGCAGAAGAACCCCGCACAGACCAATTACAAGTATGGATCTCTTGTGAGTTGTATACATTTGCTCCTCCCTCGCTTTTTCGGCTTCACCTTCATAAAGCGATATCCACCGAAAAACGGCATCAGCGCCGGCGAGACGTATTTCCGAAAATTTCCCGGAGCAGGGAAAAAGAGTGTCGAGGCTGGAAAATGATCGCCACTGGCGGTGCCGAAGCCCCTGACGCGGCCGACCCTTTCGGATCTCATTTTGGGGATTTTTGTCTGGTATCGGTGATGAAAGGACTTAGCTCGCGTCGATGTTTCACTCAGCTGCGCCATCTTTTGCTGGACATGCGGCAAAAGATGACGCGCCTTGGACGCCCAACAGCGGTTCACCCGTCGTGTCCGTTACCCGGCCACTGACTGCTCCTGCGGGAACGAGGCGGAAGACAATGTTCAGTCCTGACCCGCAACAACAGTCACGGGTGTGCCACCGCGGCCAGACCCACGTTCTCCATATTGTTGCCGCGGGAATCCATTACGTTGAGCGGCAAGCATATACCTGCCCGCACTAAGGTCCTTGAAGACGAAGCGGCCCTGATCGTCGCTGCTCACAGCAGGAATGCGGTCGCCAGGACCGTCTGTTCGAAGAATCGTAATTCGCACTCGCGGGATCGGTTCATTGGTTCCCGCACGAACCACAATCCCGGCGATGCTCGCAGGCGCGGATGCCGGCGCCTGGAGCACCAACAGAAGAGCAATTGCGGGAAAGAAACTCATAGTCTTAATTATTCTGCGCAGCGATCCACTGTTCCAGTCTAGATCGGTAAGCCGATATTCGATCAGGTTCCCGATCCGACAGGTCCTTCGTCTCATCCGGATCTCTGCAGACATCGTACAGCTTCGAACGGCCGGAGTTCAGTTCAAAGAGATACTTGGCGCACGCGTCATAGAGCCCGAGCCAGCCCAACGAATAATCCGTAAAAAACAGCGACATCCGCGGAGCCGGATCGAGCAGTGATGTTCTCTGAAATTCTTCCGGAATACGAAGGCCGAGTAGATCAAGGATCGTCGGCGCTGTATCGATCAGGCTGGCAGCACTGGAAATGCGGATCTTGTCTTCAATCAAGCCTGGAGCCGCGATCACATACGGAACATGAACATTTTCGTCATAGATGAAAAATGTATGACCGAAGTTCCCCTCGTGCTGGCCGAAAGCTTCGCCATGATCGCCAAAAAGAACAAAGAGTGTGTTCCTGTCCAGATTTCGCGTCCGCAGCCCGCTCAACAACTCGCCCAGTGCCGCATCTCCATAATGCAAGGCGTTCAAATAACGGTTTAACTCGCCGTCTTGAGTCGAAATGGGGAAAGGTCCTGGCTCCGGGGTTGCATAAGGATGATGACCCGCCACTGGCAAATACGTGATGAAAAAACGTTCGCTCGGTCTAAGTGAATCGATCCATGAGAGCAGCCTTCGGGCAGTCGACGAATCGTCCACACCAAAGCTTGAATGAACATTGCCGCCGATGGTTCCCGCGTCCTCCAGAACCTCGAAGCCCCGCTTCTCGATGATCGCCGGCATTCCCAGATACATGAAGCGTCCCGAATGAAACATGGCCGTGCGATAGCCGGCCGCTCGAAGTTGTTGCGGCAGAGCAGGACAACTGACGGCGGAATATCGTTCAGGCGCGACGTCGAATGCCGGATACCGCGAACACAAAACCGAGAAGAGTCCCTTGATGCTTTCCGGATACACCGCATAAGCGTGTTCGAAAGAAATTCCATGAGACGCAAGCGCCGTCAGATTCGGCATCGGATCGATCGCCAAATCGCGGTTCGGCCGGCTGGGCCGGCTGGGCCAGTAGCGCGCTGCAGTGGATTCCAGCAATATCAGAACGACATTGCGTCCCGCCGCAGCTCCCCGATATCGCGACAGTTGATTGACCTCGTTCGAAGAGGCCGGGAACGGACTTGAACGCCAATCCTGATTGTCCGGACGATCAGTCCGCAGGCGAAGATGTGCCGGCCACAGCGCACCAATCGCATTGCGGTATCGCCCAGCGGTATCGACTCTGGAAATCGCGTAAGGACCTGCCAGTGTGACACTGAGCGACACAACAATCAGAGCGGCGGTGATGCCAGGACGCCGCGGTTTCCATTGAGCGAAGCACATCGGCAGTAAAGTCCCTGCTGCCAGAATCAGCGCAATGCTTCCGAGATTCTTCGGTGTGAGGTAATACCTCACGGAATCCGAAAGCGGGCCGCCTGCGGCTCGTATCATTGGTAAGGTCAGCGGAGAGGACAACGCCCGGGCAACAGGCACGTTGAACGAGACGTATGCAACAATGAGCGCGTACAGTGTCCATCCCAACCAATCACGCCGGACTATGTAGTCCACGATTGTGAACGCCAACACGACGGCCACGTCCTGCCACAGATACGCGATGGGAACCCAAAAGGAAAAGGGCACCGATGTGCCGGGCTGCGTGAACAGCCGGGCAAGAAGCAGCACACCCAGAAGGCCGGCAGGCCTCATCGCTGAATAAGGTTCAGTCTCTTTAAGAGCCAAGGAGAGACCACTACACCTTTCCTGCAGAACGCACGACGTTTTGCCCAGATCCAATCGTGTACCAGGACAGTTGCGGCCGGAGGGTTCCTGTATACGGCACCGCGATCGCCAATGAAAGAGAGCGGGATAACGACCAGATCGGCATTCACGGACTGAAGCGGCTTAAACGACCCTTCAACCAGCCTGATGTCGCCCGCGATAAAAGCCTTCGCGGTTTGTATGCTCTCCGCGCTGGCATCCATGATGGTGATTTCCGCTTCTGGCAACAGCCGCCGGAGAAGAATCGCTGTCCGCGGAAACATGCCGCCGCCCACGATCTGTACCGCCCGGACATGCTGCAGCATCGGAAGAAGCCGGCACAAGGCTCGTTCGTGCGTCGTCAGGAGAAACCACTGGAGCGTTGATGATCGCAGCGCGACGCGCTCGAGCATCTCCACCAGATTCACTGCCTCCATCCATCGAAGCACTGCGGGCCAGCGGCTTATCCTCGCACCCCGCACGATGCGGCCGGGCAACCGCGACCAGTGTTCGGCCGGCCATGAGTGATGCTCGACGTGGTACCCGTCGTTGAAAAACGGCCCATTGTAGAGAATTCCGTAATTGCTCTTCGTTCCGTGAGCGTGCTCGAAATATCCGTGAACGTAGCAAAGCGCTAATCCGGCGGCATACCCCGGCAGATAAACGCCGAGATAAAATTGCGGCGAATGCGCGAAGAGGAACATCCACAGGCAGAACACGAGAATTGCTTCCTCCAAAACGTTCGAAGAAATGCGGATCCGGTATGGCATACCCGAATGATGCGCGAGATGGCGCTCTCGCCACACGCTCTGCGGGTACCCGAGGAGCAACGTTAGATATGAGGAATAGAGACGATTCGCGGCAACCGATCTGAAAAACGGTAGATGGATGAAGTTGTGCGAGATCGTGTTCGAGTTCCACCACAGACCCAATGCAACAATCGGTATGGATGGCGCCGACACCAGCACAATTCCATGAACGAACGATAAGGCGATCAGCAGGGCATCCCACCTGGAGTGACGTAATATCCCGTCGTATTGCACGGTTATCGCGCTTTGAGCGCCTCCCGGAGTTGCCTCACGATATCGGCGTGACTTCCCTTGTCCGGCAATTTCACAATTCCCGCATTGGTCGAGTAAACGGCGGGTGAGGCTGAAGGATCATAGTCTCGCCGCACACGGACGTCGATCTGCCTGCTCCCGCCCAAAAAATAAGGAATGCCGTTGCTGGAGCGCGAACCGAAGTCTTGAACACTGCCGACGAAACCCCAATTTCCAAAGCCAATCGCCTGGCCCGTCCCAGCGACGGACTTGAGATCCATCCATTCCGTTCTTGCGGCCGCTCGATCACTTCCGTCCGGCAGCTTGAAGTAAAGATACCCGCGGAGCGGTTTGGATGTCGCACCTGGACGAGCGGGTCCGCCATCCACGACCGCAAACGCGCCCCAAATCTGAATCCGTTCCGGCGCCTTTTCACTCGGTTCAAAAACAACCTTCTCGATGATCCCGTAGAATCCGACCGGTCCGCTGGCGATAAGGTCCGCTGCCGCAAACAACAGAACTCCAACAAGGCCTGCTTTCGCTGCCTTCATAGATGCACCAACCTTTCCAGCAATTGGACGTACGAGGGTCAGACGTTCTTCCATTTAATTTTCACTTGCAGGAACAAACAAGGAGAAGAACAAAACGTTGCATGCTCAGTGGCTTGATGCAAAGAGTCGATCGAAATTCTTCGAAGTTTGTGTCGCGAAGTCCTCGGGAGAGCTTCCACGCAGAGCAGCGAGGAACCGGGCGGTGTCGGCAACGAAGCTCGGTTCGTTGCGCTTGCCGCGATGGGGGACGGGCGCGAGGTAAGGACAATCCGTTTCGACGAGAATGCGATCTGCGGGAATGCGCCGCGCGATTTCGGCAAGCGGTTGAGCTTTCGGAAACGTGACGATACCGGAGAAAGAAATATAGAAGCCGAGATCGATGACGAAATCGGCAAGCGTGTCCCCTGACGTGAAGCAATGGATCACGCCTCGCGAAGGTGTCTCGGTCTCGAGAAGCGCGATCGTGTCCTCGTCCGCATCTCGTGTGTGGATGATCACCGGCAGATCGAGCTTCTTCGCTATCGCGAGCTGCCGGCGGAATACTTCGCGTTGAATATCGCGCGGCGAATTGTCGTAGTAGTAATCGAGGCCGGTTTCGCCGATCGCCAGCACGCGGGGATGCCGGGCCAGTTCCTCCATCATCCCGTAATGCCGTTCTTCGACTTTCGAAGCATCATGTGGATGGACACCGGCGCTCGTATAGATCCAGTCGTGTTTTTCGGCGATTGGAATTCCACATCCCATCTCGTCGGGACCACCGCCGTTTCCGATCGTCAGTATCTTTCGGACTCCCGCATCCCAGGCGCGCTGAAGTACGGCATCGCGATCGTCATTAAAGCGCGCGTCGTCGATGTGAGCGTGGGAATCAACGAGCATTACTTCAGCCGCGCGCCGTTCTCGACTTCTTCGTGAAAACCGACAAGGACCGGCTTGTCTTCCGGCCCAAGGGAGGCAGCGACGATCATGCCGTTCGACTCGAGGCCGCGGAGCTTTCGCGGCTGGAGATTCGCGACAATCACGACCTTGCGGCCGATGAGTGATTCGGGTTGGTACGCCAGAGCAATTCCCGCAACGATCTGCCGCTTCTCGAATCCGAGATCGACAACGATCCGGAGGAGCTTGTCGGCGCCCTTCACACGCTCGGCCTCGACCACGGTTGCGACACGCAGATCCACCTTCGCGAAGTCATCAATCGTGATCTGCGGAGCAAGCGGAACCGTCGATGTCGCAGCCGGTGCAGCCTGCGACTCGGGTTTCTCTTCAGTGGCAGCTTCCATCTTCTTCATCACTTCTTTTGGATCCAGACGCGGAAACAGGGACGGTCCGCCGCGGATGGATTTCCCCACGAGCTCGTCACTCCATCGAAGATCCCTCAATCGCACACTTGTGACCTTGCCATCCAGGCCAAGCTGCTCCCACAGTGTTTGTGCTGTTTTTGGAATGACCGGCGCAAGCAACGCCGCAATGACCCGCAGCGATTCGGCCGAATGGAAGAGCACGCTGTCCAGCTTCCCTGCTTCCGAGGGTTTCTCCGCAATGGCCCAGGGTTCGTTTTCGACAATGTACTTGTTCACGCGAGAGATCAGTTCCCAGACGTTCTCCAGACCGCGCGAAAAGTTGTAGTCGTCAAAGTGCGTACGATAGCTTGCGATGACGCGCGCGACGAGATCACGCACTTCCGAATCGCCTTTCGCCTCGCGCGGCGCAGGCACACGTCCCGCGCGATACTTCGAGACCATGGCCACAGTCCGGCTGAGCAAATTCCCGAGGTCGTTCGCGAGATCGCTGTTCGCCCGTTGAATGACGGCTTCGATCGAGAAGTTGCAGTCCTGGCCGAACACCATTTCACGCAAGCAGTAATAGCGAAGAAGCTCCGAACCGAACACTTCATTCAGCACGTATGGATCGAGAACATTCCCCCGGGATTTGGACATCTTTTCTCCCGAGAAAAGCCACCATCCGTGGCCGAACACAGTGCCCGGCACCTGGACGCCCGCGGCCATCAGAAACGCCGGCCAATACACCGCGTGGAAGCGCAGGATATCTTTACCGACCAGATGCATGACACCGGGCCAGTACTTCGAAAACTTTGCGTCGTCGGTGTGGAAGCTGACACCGCTCAAATAGCCAATGAGCGCATCGTACCAAACGTAAAATACGTGGCTCGGATCGTCTGGAAGAGGAATTCCCCACTTCAGCGTCTTTCGGCTGATCGATAAATCCTTCAAGCCGCCTCGGACGAACGACACGATCTCGTTGCGGCGAGACTCGGGCCTGATGAAATGCGGATTCTTCTCGTAAAGCTCCAGCAGCTTGTCCTGAAACGCCGACAGTTTGAAGAAATAACTCTCCTCGGAAAACCATTCCGTCTGGCGGCCGCAATCCGGACACTTGGCGGGCGTCGATGGATCCGTCTCCGGTGCGTACGCTTCGCAGGACACGCAATACCAGCCCGAGTACGTGCCTTTGTATACATAGCCGTTCGCTTTCTCGCGCCTGTACAGCTCCTTCACGCTTTCGTGGTGGCGCTGTTCCGTCGTTCGCACGAATTCGTCGTACTCGATGCCGAGCAATTTCCACAGATTGCTGTATTGCGTGTAAACGCGATCCGCGAGAGTCTTAGGGTCGACGCCCTGAGCCCTGGCGGAACGCTCGATCTTTTGCCCGTGCTCGTCGGTCCCGCAAAACAGCTTTACATCAAAACCCATCATGCGTTTATATCGGGCAATGGTGTCGGCCACGATCGTCGTATAAGTGCCTCCCAGATGCGGCGGCGCGTTCACGTAGTACAGCGGTGTGGTGATGTAGAAAGTATTGGCCATAGTAATTTAGTATATCGCGTCGGCGGACCTCGCTTGACCTCGCTTACTATGGACATCATTTCAACCCTGAAACACTGCGTCCCCCGGCCGCTCCGTCCACCGCTGCGGAAATGCGCCTATGCTCTTTTTCCTTCATTGCGATATGCGGTGCGCGTAGAGAAGGAAATCCAGACCTACACCGACATCGAAAATGTTCACGATCTTCCGCCGATTGCCCATTACTGGTCGGAGAAATATCTCGTCCCGATGCTGGAGCCATTCGGCTTCAGGAACTCCATTGAGTTCTTCAGGATCTATATCGCGCAAATGTGCAAGGCCAGGCCTGGCGAAACGGTATGGGTTCTCAGTATCGGCGCAGGTAATTGCGCGAGTGAGATCAATATCGCGGAATGGTTACGCGAGAACGCCATCGAGAATTATGCGTTTGAATGTGTGGACATCAACCCCGAGGTCTTAAAGCGCGCGCGGGCGTCGGCGGCCGAGAAGGGCTTCGCGGATCGTTTCACGCTGGGTACGTTCGATATCAATACCTGGAAACCCCCGCGGCAGTACGATGTGATCCTTGCCATTCAGTCGCTGCATCACTTCGTCGAACTCGAAGTTCTGTTCGACAAGGTCCATCAGGCGCTGCAGCCCTTGGGTTACTTCCTGTCTGACGACATGATTGGCCGCAACGGGCATCAGCGATGGCCCGAGGCGCTGAAGTTCATCAACGAGCTATGGCGCGAGCTGCCCGACAAGTACAAATACAACCACGGCATGAAACAGATCGAGAAGAAGTTCCAGAACTGGGACCACTCGGTCGCGGGCTTCGAAGGAATCCGGGCTCAGGACATCCTGCCGTTGCTGACGCGGCGTTTCAATTTCGACTTGTTCATCGGGTTCGGCAACCTTATCGATCCGTTTATCGACCGCGCCTTTGGGCCGAACTTCGACCCCGCCAGTGAGTGGGATCGCGCCTTCATCGATCGCGTCCAGGCGCTCGATGAAACGGAACTCGCCAGCGGCCGGATCAAACCCACGCGTATGATCTCAGCAATGACGAAGCAGACGGTTTCAGCCACAAAAATGCACGGGAATCTGTCGCCGAAGTTCTGTGTAAGGCGTACGCGGCGGTGGATTTAGGAATACGCCTTGATCGCGAGCGTCTGGATCTGCTTTAGCGGCACGCCGGTCTCGCGGGCGATGCGCGCGCAATCCTCGTATTCGGGAGCAACATTGACTACCTTGCCGTCGAGCTTCGAGACTTTGATCTTCACGGTCCCGTAATCGGTTTCGACAGTGACGAATTCCCGGGCGAGCGTTGTGCGATCGACCGTGTGCCGGCGAATACCGATGGTCGTCGTTTCCTGAAATATGATTCTCGACAGGCTTTCCGCTGTCTCAGCCGGCGCCAGCACCTGCAACAGATGCCCCGGACGGCCTTTCTTCATCTGGATGGGAACTGTAAACACGTCGAGAGCGCCGGCGGCTAACAATTTCTCCGTCGCATAGCCGAAATTCTGCGGCGTCATGTCGTCGATGTTGGCTTCAATCACAATGACCTCTGCGGAGGCCGGCTGGGCCGGCTGGGCCGGCTGCACCGCCGCTCCTCGTTCCTCACCAAGCATCAAACGGAGACAGTTCGGAAAATCCGGAAATTGCTTGGTGCCGGCGCCGTAGCCGATGCGTTCCGTGACAAAACCCCCGAGCGGCCCGAACTCATTCACGACAGCGGCGAGAATCGCGGCGCCGGTCGGCGTCACTAATTCCGTTTGGGCGTGTTTTTGATAGATCGTCGCCTGCCTGAGAAGATCCGCAGTAGCCGGAGCAGGCACCGGCATAACGCCATGCTGGCAGTGGATGAATCCGCTTCCAACGTTAATGGCTCCGCACAGAAAGCGTTCGACGCCAAGCGAATCGAAACCGATCGCTGTCCCAACTGTATCGACGATCGAATCGATCGCACCGACTTCATGAAACTCCACATCCTCCGGACGCACGTCATGAACCTTGCCTTCGGAGATTGCCAGTTTCGTGAAGATATTCGTCGCGAAACGCTTCGCGCCTGCGCTGAGCTTGCTCCCCCCGATCATCGACAGGATTTCTGATGCCTTGCGATGGAAATGCGCGTGCGAATGCCCATGGTGATGATCGTGGTGGTGGTCATGCTCGTGACTGTGACCGTCATCCATCAGCACATCGAACTTCGTTGCGCTCAGATTCGAGCGGAGGGCCCGCGAAGCTTTCAACTCGTAGCCTTCCACCGGCAGCTTCCGGAGCTCGCTTTTCAAATATTCGAAATCCAGGCCGAGATCGAGAAGCGCACCGATGGTCATATCGCCACTGATGCCGGAAAAACAGTCAAAGAAGAGCGTCTTCATACAGAAGCCGAATGTTAGCACGTGCTAACATTGGCGGTTATGTTATTGGACCTCCAGGCGCGCCTGAAGGACGTGCTCCGATCCACAATCCGGTCTCAATGGAACATCGAGCCGCCCGACATTGTTCTGAACCAGACTCCGAAAATCGAATTCGGCGAATTAGCCACACCGGTGGCTTTCGAACTCGCGCGTACGCTGAAGCGTCCTCCGCGTGCGATTGCGGAAGAACTGATTATGCGCGCCGGCAAAATTGACGGCGTCGAGCGGACGGAACCCGCCGGCGGAGGCTACATCAACTTTTTTCTCGATCGCGCCGCCATCGTCCGGGGGAGCCGTTTGCGGGGCTATCCAGGCGATGACGGAAAAATCATCGTCGAACATACGAATATCAATCCGAACAAGGCTGCGCATATCGGCCATCTGAGAAACGC
>Ga0070707_100000573_pt1 | contig 37000 bp, 26 predicted proteins | sample KBSK5502metaG_FD_65468 | JGI IMG/M metagenome (GOLD analysis project Ga0070707, IMG submission 65468) | Corn, switchgrass and miscanthus rhizosphere microbial communities from Kellogg Biological Station, Michigan, USA - KBS K5-50-2 metaG | ecosystem: Host-associated > Plants > Roots >... | reverse complement strand
AAGCGCCATCTGGTCGCCATAGTCGATGACCTCCCGCTCGGCCTTAGCCGCGGCATAGGCCCTGATCAGCGGCAGCAGCTGCTCGCGGACCCGCTGGCACTTCAGGACGGCCTCAGCGAGCCGGGTCTTGCCCGCGCGGACCTCCGCGTACCGCAGCCTGAGCCAGTCACCGGCCGCGAGCACGTCGTCGGGGCCGCGCAGGTGCTCCGCGAGCTCGCCGGACAGCTCGATGACGGCCGCCGTGACCGTGACCGGCGCCCAGTCCACGGCATCCATCGGCCCGTCGTACGCGGCCACGACCCTGGCCGCGAGCTGCCAGGCCACGGCCGGCGTGATCAGCCGCATCGTCGGTTCCAGCGCCTCGCGCAGCGCGTGATCGGCGATCAGCCGCCCGGCGTAGGCGTGGTACGTCGCGATCACCGGGTCGCCGTCCAGGTCGGGCGCGCCGCCCGCCGCAAGCCGGTCAGTCGCCGACCTGACCAGGCCGACCCGGCGGAGCCCGTCGAGCCGCGCCCTGACCCGGTTCGCCAGCTCGGCCGCGGCCTTGCGGGTGAACGTGAGCCCGAGGACGCGCTCGGGCCGAACGGAGCCGTTGGCGACCAGCCAGACCACCCTGGCGGCCATCGTCTCGCTCTTGCCGGAACCCGCCCCCGCGATCACCGCCATCGGCGCAAGCGGCGCGCCGATCACGGCCGACTGCTCGGGCGTCGGCTCGTCGATCCCGAGCATCCTGGCGAGCTGCGCGGGGCTGAACCGGGGGGCGCCGCGGGCCCCCGCCGCGGCCGGGGCCCGCGGCTGCTCGTCTTCCCAGAGCGTCAGTTGAGTGAGCGTTTCCGGTTCGCCCGGCTCCGGGGCGTCCTTCGCCTCGCTCACGGGGTCACCTGGCCGCCTCGTTCGTCGACCGGGCAGCTCGTCGCCGCCGGACACTGCCGGCAGCGATCGTTGACGGTCGCCTTGAACTGAGGGCCGGGCATCGCCGCGGCGACCTCCTTGACGAGCGTCTGCGCCCAGCCGGGATCGGGATCGGTGGCCAGCGCGCGCTGGCTCTGCACGGACGCCTGCTTCGCCTTCGCGGCCTTGCCGACCTGGACCAGCTCGGCGCCGCCCGGCTCGGCCGCGCCGAGCTCGGCGAACGCGCCGAGCAGGACCGCGAGCTGGTAGACGCCGAGCTGCGGGTTTCGGTCAAGCTCGGCTGCCGACGGCTTCGACGATCCGGTCTTCAGGTCGACGACGACCGCCCGGCCGTGCTCGTCCCGCTCGAGCCGGTCGACCTGCCCGGAGATCAGCACGTCGTCGATCCTGACCCGCAGCTTCTGCTCGACGGCGACGAGTTCCCTGTCGTCGCGGCGCTGCCAGTCGATGAACCGGTCGATCATCTGCTGCGCGTTCTCGCGCTGCTTGACGGAGTACCAGACGCTGCCGAAGTCCAGCCGGTGCCAGATCTCGTCGATCCGCCGCGCGATGTCCGCCTGACCAGCGCCCTCGGCGACCAGCGCCGCGGCCGCGTGGATCACGGTGCCGAGATGCCCGGCGACGGGCGGCGAGCTCGCGCCGACCGCCGACTCGATCAGCCAGCGCAACCCGCAGGTGACGAACTTGTCCACCTGCGACGGCGAGATCCGCACCTCGCCGTCGCTGATCGGCCCGGTTCCCGACCACCGGGTGAGCGCGTACCACTGGTCCGGGCTCGCCCCGTTGACCCCGGCCGCTGCCAGCCTGGCCAGTTGGGCGGCGGCCGCCCGGCGGACCGAGGCCGGCAGCGCCAGGTCGGCGGTTGCGCGGCGGAGGTCGGCGGTCAGCGCGGGCAGTGACAGCCAGCGCCGGCCCGTCCTGGCCGCCTCCTCGATCGGGATCTCGTCGCCGGCCAGCTCTGCCAGGAACCTGGACGGCCGTTCCTCGCTGTCGTCCCCGCCGACCGCGGTCACGACCAGCGACCGGCGTGCCCGCGTGATCGCGACGTAGAACAGCCGCCGCTCCTCGTCAAGCAGCTTCGAGGCAAGCGCCGCCGCGGCCGCGTCGTGGCCCGGCTGCCGGTCCTGGCCCGCGGTGAGGCCGCGATCCGCCGCGTCGACGAGCTCGTCCATGCTGAGCAGGGAGCCGCGCAGTCGCAGGTCGGGCCAGACGCCCTCCTGGGCGCCCGCGACCACGACCACCTCCCATTCCAGCCCCTTGGCGCGGTGCGCGGTTGAGATCGTCACGGTTTCGCCGGGCTGCGCCCGCTCGGCGAGCGTCTCGCCGGCGATCTCCTGGCTGGTCAGACCGTCGAGGAAGAGCGGCATCGAGCCCGGCGGCATCCGCGTATCGAACCTGGCCGCCGCATCGAACAGCGCGAGCACAGCATCCAGGTCGGCGTCCGCGGTCGCTCCGCTGGTGCCGCCGACGGCGCTGGCCTCCTGCCACCGGCCGGCCAGGCCGCTGGCATCCCAGACCGCCCAGAGCACCTCCTGCGCTGTGCCGGTCGCTGCCGCTGTTCGCGCCACGTCGATGAGCCGGGCAACGTGCCGCGCGGCGGCCAGCGCGTCGGTCGCGGCGGCCAGTGCCCTGCCCGGTCGCCAGCCTGCCGGGGCGAGCCGGCTCGGATCGCGCAGCGCCGCCGCCAGCGGCCCCGGCTCGGAATCTTGCCCCGACTCGGCGTCCGGCCCCGACTCGGCGTCCGGCCCCGGCTCGGCGTCCGGCTCGGACCTGGGCTGCCTGAGCAGCCGCAGCAGCCGCCGCACGCCGAGCGCATCGGTTCCGCCGAGCGGCCCGGTCAGCAGGTCCGCCGCGACCTCCTCGGTCAGCGCGCGCTCGTCGAGCGCACAGCCGATCAGCCGCAGCAGCGGCCGCGTCGCCGGGTCCTCGGCAAGTGGCAGCTCGTCCCCGGCGACGGCGACCGGGACCCCGGCGCCCGACAGCGCTCGCTGCAGCGCGGGAACCTGGCGCACCGCGGAACGGACCAGCACGGCCATCGACGACCAGGGAACCTGGTCGATCAGGTGAGCTCGGCGCAGGACGTCGGCGATCAGCGCGGCCTCCTGCCGCTCGCTCGCGGCGATGGCGACCCGCGCCTCGCCGAGGCCGGCCGAGGGAAGCGGGACCAGCGCGCGGTGGTCTCGTTGCGAAATCAAATCTGAGCTGGCCCTGGCCTCGGCAAGCCGCACGGCGGGCAGCCTGGCGGCCACCCGGCGCGACGCCGCGAGCAGCACGGCCCCGCTGCGACGCGAGGTGCGCAGCGCAATCACCCGCGCCGGACGGCCGTCCGCGGTCAGGAACCTGGCGGGGAACCGCCCGATCGCGTCGGAATCGGCGCCGCGGAACGCGTAGATCGACTGGTCGGGGTCGCCGACCGCGATCAGCTCCCGGCCGTCCCCGGCGAGGGCGTGCAGCATGTCCTCCTGCGCCGGGTCGGTGTCCTGGTACTCGTCGACCAGGACGACGTCGTAGGCGAGCCGCTCGCGCTGCCTGACCTCCGGCCTTGCCAGCAATTGCGCGGCGATCCTGATGATCTCGGCGTAGTCATACGCAGGGACGGGGGCCAGGTCGAACCGGGCCGCGTACCTGGTCAGGAACCGGCCGGCGGCGACCCAGTCGTCGCGGCCTGACCGCTGGCCCACCCGGGCGAGGCCTGGCCCGTCAAGGCCGCGCTCTGCGGCGCGGAGCAGGAAGTCGCGCAGTTCGGCGGCGAACCCGCGGGCCGCCAGCAGCGGCCGGAGCCGCTGCGGCCAGCGCGCTGCGCCGTCGGATGCCTCGCCGCGAAGCAGCCGCGTGACCTCTTGCAGCTGCTCGGGCCCGGACAGCAGCACTGGCGGCTCCGCGCCCGCGAGCACCGACTCCCGCCTGACCAGGGCGTACGCGTAGCTGTGAAAGGTCAGCGCCAGCGGCTCGGTTGTCGTGCGGTCAAGCCGCAGCGTGATCCGCTCCCGCAGTTCCTGCGCGGCCTTGCGGCTGAACGTCAGCACGAGCACGCGGCCGGGGTCGAGCGCGCGCCCGGCGATCCTGTCGACCACGGACTCGACGATCGCGGTCGTCTTGCCCGTACCGGGGCCGGCGAGCACGAGCAGCGGTCCGCCGGCATGCCCGACGACCTGCGCCTGGGATGGATCGAGTGCGGGCGGCTCGGCGGCGCTGACCGGTCGGCGAACCAGCCGATAAGCGCGGGGGCGTTGCCTCTCCATGTCGTATCGCATTCCAGCACCCCGCACTGACACTGCGCTGGCGAGTTCGGCAGACAGCGACCCCTGGGGCTAATGGTGCACGGACACCTGGCTCAGCGCGTGATCGGCGCGCCGCCGTCGCTCACTCAGGCAGCCGGCTCGCCCGGCCAGCGGGCCCTGCGCATGTCGAGCGTGCCGGGCGAGCCGTCGGCTCCCGCCTTGAGCGGGGTCCCTTCGAACCGATAATGACGGAGCGCCTCGCGTTCGTGGCCGTTAAGCAGGCTGCCGTCGGCGTGCACGACCCGCCACCACGGGACGCCGGCGCCCCAGAGCGCCATCACCCGCCCGACCTGCCGCGGCCCGCCCTGGCCAATGTACTCGGCGATGTCGCCGTACGACATCACCCGGCCAGGCGGTATCGACTCGGCGACGTCAAGGACCCGGCTCGCGAATTCGCCCATCTCCGCCTCGGGCGGGACGCCTTCACCCTTGGTCATCACGGGAATCTTGAACGGGCGACGAAGCGGCCTGCTCGGCGCTCCCGGCCGGCTGCCCGACGTCCCAGATGCTCGGCAGCGGCTGCGACGGCTCGGCCTGCTGCCAACCGGCCCGCGGCGGCCGCGGGCGGCGCAGCGGCGCTGCCAGGTGCGTCTGCGGCTGCCGGCGCGGCAGCGGGGCCGGCCCGGCGGACGTCGACGGCGGGGAAGCCTGCGACGAGTCCTCGCCCGGCTGCCTGGAGATGCCGGTCGACGGGCTGTACCTCGGCAGCGTTGGCGAGCCGGACGAGTCCGCGGCAGGCTCGGCGGCCGCCGGCGCCGGCTGCCCGCCCCGGTCGGTTCGCCGCCACGTCGCTGGCAGATGCGACAGCCCAGGTTGCCAGGTCGGGGCCGAGGAGCCAAGCGGCGCCGGAGGCGGCGGGCCCGGCGGGAGGTGTGGTTCAGCCGCTGCCGGGCTCGCCGAGGCTCCCGAGTTCCTGACCACCGGCTCCCACACGGATCGGTAAGCAGGCTCAGCGGGCTCGGCGGCCTGGCCGAGGTCGGCCGGGCTGGCCTCGTTGCCCGTGCTGGCCTGACCCTCGTCGTCGCCTGGCAGGCCGAGCGGCATCCTGGCCGGCAGCACGGACGACCGCCAGGACGGCTCGCCGGGCGCAGGCCCGGTCACCGGCCGGGTCACGCTCGTCCAGCTTGGTCCGTCACCTGGCCGATCGAATGCCCACGATCGGGTAGCACGCTCCTCGCCATCCAGCGGCAGCCGGGCGGACCCGGCTGGCAGTTCCTGATTTGCCGCAGCCTCCCCGACCCCGGCACCGGCGCCGGCCTCCGGCGCAGCGCCGCCGACCGCGGGCTGAGCATCCGCGTCGGGCTCGGCGGCGGGCTCGGGCCACGCGGCGACCGACGGTTCGCCGGCTACCTCGGTCGCCGCGGCGTCGCGTAGGGCGTCCGCCTGAGCCTGCTGCCTGGCCTTCGCGGCCGCCTCAAGGCGGTCTGACAGGCTGGACGACCAGCGGCCGACGGCAGGCGCCGTCGGCCGGGTCTGGCCCGGCTGAGCGGCGGCGCGATCATCCTGGTCGAACCACCACTCGTCGTCACCGGGCGCGGCAGGCAAGCTCGGAGCTGCCGACTGGTAGGACGGCGTCGCGGCTGCCTGGCCCGGGGAAGCCGTGCCCGGCCAGGGCGGGACCCGATCACCGAACGCGGCCGCCGGCCCGAGCTGGCCAGGCCCCCGCGGCAGCGGGTCCCTGTATCCGGCGGGCGACTGAACCGGCCCTGGCGCGGTCTGGCCGGTGCTACCTGGACCGGGCGGGAACTGCCCTGAGTAGCCGATAGCGGGCGGGAACTGCCCTGGATGGCCGGATGCCGGCGGCTGACCTGCGCCGGGACCCGGCAGGCCATATCCCGCGTAGCCAGGGCCCGGCGGGACCTGCCCGGCGTGCCGGCCCAGATGGCCGGGGTCGGGCCGCCCCTGCCGGTAGGGCTGAGCGGGGTAGATCTGGGTCGGGTAGAGCCCAGTTCCCTCTCCGGCGCCGGAGCCTGGCGATCCGAGCGTCGCCGGCGGCCCGGTCGGCGCGGGATTCACGGCCGCCGCGGCCCGCCGCCGGCCGCGGCCGGCGATCAGCCGCCACAGCGCGGCGATGACGAGAAGCAGGCAGGCCGCGGAGATCCCGAGCAGCACGAGCAGCTTGTCCCGGCTGCGCCGCGGCACGGGGAAGGGCGGCACCCCGGCCTGGCCGTGCCCGAAATGGCCGGACGCCGCCGCCTTGCCGGCCGCGGTGCTCCCGCCAGGCACCTGCCTGGCCAGGCGGCCAGCCGTCCGCAGCGCCGCAGCGGCATCCACGGTGCCGAACCCGACGTGATCGTCATAACCCGGCTTGGGCTGATGGGACGCCGACAGCGTGATCGCGCTTCGCACCTGCGCCGCGTTCAGCTGCCGGTACTTTGACTTGATGAGTGCCGCGACGCCTGCGGTCAGCGCGCAGGCCGGGCTGGTCCCGCTGACAAGCCAGTACTTGCTGCCACGGCCCTGCGCGGGAACGTCGACGCCCGGCGCGGCGACCTGGACGGACAAGTTCTCGCTGGAGAAGTAGGCCGACTGGCGGGTCTCGCTGACCGCCGCGACCCCGAGGACGCCGGGATAGTCGGCAGGGAAGGAGTAGGGCGCGACGTGCCCGTGCGTAGTCTGCGAGGTTCCCGAATTGCCGGAAGACGCGACCACGACCACCTTGCGCGCCAGCGCGTACTGGAGCGCGGCCCTGACAACCACGCTCGACGCCTGGTAGCCCAGCGACATGCTGATCACCGCGGCCTTGTGGTTCACCGCGTACCTGATCGCCTTGGCCAGCTGGAGCTGTGCCCGCGACACCGCTTCGGCGCGGTACTCGTGGTAGCCGGGATCAGACGGATCCGTGATGACCCTGATCGACAGGATGTGGGACCGGGGGGCGACCCCCAGTATCCCGTCGCTGTTTCCCTTGCCGTGGCCGTGCCCCGCGATCAGCGACGCCATCCAGGTTCCGTGCGCGCCCCAGTTCGGGTTGGACGGTGACGTGTTGACGCCGGTGAGGTTGGGGCCGGACGTCACCGATCCGGTCAGGTCAGACACGTTCGGGTCGACGCCGCTGTCGATGACCGCGACGGTCACGCCTTGCCCCTGCGTGATGTGCCACGCCGCCGGAACGTCAAGCGCGGCGAGCACCCACTGCTCCCGCTGCCGCGCTTGGTCAGCGCTCGCGGGGCCCGCCGCTGCGAGCGGCAGGCCGATCGCGCCGGCCAGCGCGACGGCCGGAGCCATGCGCCGGAGAAGGCGACGGGCGGTCCTCGCGACGCGGCGGCCGCCACCAGGCACAGTGTGCTCGAAGTCTGGCCTCGAGCCGTGGATCAGCATGCGGGAACTCCAGGGCAAGCCGGTTCGGGCGGGACGGCAGCCAGCGGCGCGGCCACGCGAACGGCGACGCGACGGGCCAGGTTCATCATCTCCTGCCAGACATAACCGTCGTCCCTAATCTGCACGCGCGGCCTGCCGTCCGCGTAACCGACGGTCGCCATGACGAGGTAGGGCCCGGCGGCCACCACCCAGGAGAGCTGGCGCTGCGCGAGGCCGAACAACACCGCTGGCGTTCCGCTGACCCGGAACGGCCTCAGGACCAGCCGCCTCGACAGGCCGCCTTGGCCGACCGCCGGGCCGCCGGTCAGGTAGCGGGCCGCCGCGACCGCGCGTGACTCGCTCTTCAGCACGACGATGCCGGCGGTCACGACAAGGCTGCTTGACGCGTCCGTGTACGTCGAGCGGAGCACTGCCTGGCAGCCGTCGCCAGCGAGCCTTGCCCGGAGTTTCTTGCTGCCGCCTGCCGCCTTCGCGCAGCTGGCCTGGCGCGCGATCCCGACGCGCGTCGCCTTCAGGCCGAGGCCGCTCTTCGAGCCGCCCTGGCCGTCCTGCGCGGCGGTCAGCCGGTAGCGGATCACGGCGGGGAACAACACGGCCTTGGGCGTGATGCGCCAGCGGCTGGCCACCTCCCAGCTTTTGATCTGCCGTTGCTGCGGCGGCGTGAACGTCCGTGGCCTGAGCTGGCCACGAATCCCCGCACCGGCCACGACGAGTCCGCCGAGCCCGAGCAGCGCGAGCAGGATCGCGACCAAGGGCCTGCGCCGGCGGCCGCCAGGCCGCAGCTTCAGCTCGGCAGTGTCACCGCGCGCTTGGTAGCCCCACTGGCTTGGGGGTCCCGGCTGAATCGCCACCTGATGATGTTAAGGCCACGAATAGCCCGCGCCCACCAGAACTGCGCGTCCGGCCCGCTCCGACGCGGACGGATCGCCATGGATCGCCAGGAACGAGCGCTTCAGGGTCAGTAAACCGGCAGCGAGGGATCGACGGTGTGCACCCAGGAGATCACGCCGCCGCCGAGGTGCACGGCGTCCGAGAAGCCCGCGCTCTTGACGACCGCCAGGCACTCCGCGCTGCGCACGCCCGTCTTGCAATGCAGCACGATCCGCCGGTCCTGCGGCAGCCGCTCGAGCGCCGCCCCTGACATGAACTGGTCCTTGGGGATCAGCACCGCGCCAGGGATCGACACGATCTCGTACTCGTTGGGCTCCCTGACATCGATGAGGAAGATGTCATCGTCCCTGTCGAGCATCGCCTTCAGCTCGGCGGCCGTGATTGTCGAGTCCGATGCGGCCTCCTGCGCCTCGGCCGAGACCGCGCCGCAGAAGGCGTCGTAGTCGATAAGCTCGGTGATCGTCGGGTTCTTGCCGCAGATCGCGCAGTCCGGATCCTTCTTGATGTTCAGGGTCCGGTAGCTCATCTCCAGGGCGTCATAAATCATCAGCCGGCCAACCAGCGGCTCCCCGATCCCGGTGAGAACCTTGATCGCCTCGGTGACCTGGATGGAGCCGATCGACGCGCAGAGCACTCCGAGCACGCCGCCCTCGGCGCACGACGGGACCATCCCGGGCGGCGGCGGCTCCGGATACAGGCAGCGGTAGCAGGGGCCGTACTCCGACCAGAACACACTAGCCTGGCCGTCGAAGCGGAAGATCGATCCCCAGACGTACGGCTTGCCGAGCAGCACGCAGGCGTCGTTGACCATGTACCTGGTCGCGAAGTTGTCGGTACCGTCGACGATCAGGTCGTAGCCGGAGAAGATCTCCATCACGTTGTCGTTGGTCAGCGCTTCGTCATGCACGATCACCGTGACGTAAGGGTTGACTTCCTTGATGCTGTCGCGCGCCGACAGCGCCTTGGGCCTGCCCACGTCCGACTGGCCGTGGATGATCTGCCGCTGCAGGTTCGACTCGTCGACGATGTCGAAGTCGATGACGCCGAGCGTGCCGACGCCGGCCGCGGCCAGGTACAGCAGGGCAGGCGAACCGAGCCCGCCGGCGCCGACACACAGCACCTTGGCGTTCTTCAGCCGCTTCTGGCCCGTCATCCCCACGTCAGGGATGATCAGGTGCCGCGAGTAACGCTTGACCTCATTGACCGTCAGCTCCGCGGCGGGCTTGACGAGGGGCGGCAATGGCACGAGTCATCTCCTGTAGTCATGGCTGTCCAGCCACTTATCTTGAACGAGGCATCCGAGCCAGGCATTCCTTCGCCGCAGCCGGGCAGGCAGCCCACGCCGCAACGGTCGCCGGTCCACCAACCGGGCCACGAAAATGTCAGCGGCGCGCGGTAGAACTCAACCATGCCAGACTCGACCGCGCCGCCGCCCTCGGTACCGGCGTTCCCGACATATCCTGACCCGGTGCCGCTGATCCCGCGCACGCGATCCGGCCGCAAGCCGCTGCCGGATGCCCAGGCGATCTGCCGCTTCACGGTGCCGGAGATCGCGCCGCCCTACGACGACGCGGCCGCAAGGCGTGCCGCGAGCCGACGCCGCCTGGCCGTCGTGCCTGCCGCCGGCGGCGACATGCGTGACGCCGGCGGGCCGCGCCGGCGGGCCGCGCCGCCCGGCGCGATCCGGCGAACGGAGACCGCACGGACCACGCCGGGTCCAGGCGGCGAATCCCGGCCGCCGCAGCCAAACCCGTGGCCGAGCCGGTTCGCCCAGGTGCTCGCCGAGACGCTGGCCGGATCCCGGCCCGCCAGCCAGATCGTGCCGTGGACGACGCAGCAGACCCGCCAGCGGATCAGCCAGCTCGGTCCGATGCTCGGCGCGAGCCACCGGCCGCGGGTCAGGCGGGTCATCGTCACCTCGCCGGCCGGAGGCGTGCTCGAGATGACGGTCATCGTCGCGGTCGGCGATCATGTCCGAGCGGTCGCGGTCCGGCTGGAGCGGGCGCGTCCCGGCGCGGGCCAGGCACGATCTGCCGCTCCCGGGCACGGCGGATACCGACGCAGCCAGAGCGACTGGCTGTGCACCGCGATCGAGGCCGCGTAGCCGGGCCGGCGCCGCTCGCGGCTCGCCGCGCGCGGCTGGTCAGCGCTTTCTGGGGTCTCCGTGGCAGAGCTTGAACTTCTTGCCAGACCCGCATGGGCACGGCTCGTTCCTGCCCACCTTGGAGAAGTCGGCCGCCACCGCAGAGCCCGAATTCTCGGTGGCGCGGCCCGACGCGTCGTCGCTCGGCGCGCTGTAGCTGAGCTGGCTCGGACGGCTCGGCGGAGCCAGCCCGCGCGGGATGAACGCGGCAGGCACGGCCCGTCCCTCCGCGGCCGGGCCGCCGGCTCCTGAGCCGGCCGGACCGGCGACGGCCCCGACACCCGGACCGTCGATGCCGACCTGGCCGATCTCCGGCAGCGGCAGCGCATCACCCGGGCGGCCGCCGAGCCCGTCGGCCTGCGGGCCGAGCCACTCGCCGTCCGGTCCCATCTCGCCGACTATCGGGTACTGCGGCGCCTCGAGCACCAGGTTGAACAGGTTGCCGACCGAATCTTCCTTGATCGCATCCATCATCGCGGTGAACAGCTCGAAGCCCTCGCGCTGGTACTCGATCAGCGGATCGCGCTGTGCGTGGCCGCGCATGTGGATGCCGGACTGCAGGTAGTCCATCTCGTACAGGTGCTCGCGCCACTTGGCGTCGAGCACCGACAGGATGACCCGGCGCTCCAGCTCGCGCATCACCTCGGGGGTGAGCTCCTCCTCGCGGCGGTCGTAGGCCGCCTGCGCGTCGGCCTGCATCCGCTCGGTGATGCCCTCGGCAGTCAGGAACGAGCGCTCGCCGCCTTCTTCCTCCACGACCTCTTCGGTCGAGACGCCAACCGGGTAGAGCCGGCGCAACGCGGCCCAGAGCTCGTCGAGGTCCCACTCCTCGGCGAAGCCGTCGGCCGTGGCCCGGACGACGTAGTCGGCGATCACCTCGCTGATCATGTTCCTGATCTGCTCGTGCAGGTCCTCGCCGGCCAGCACCCTGTGCCGCTCGGCGTAGACAACCTCCCGCTGCCTGTTCATGACGTCGTCGTACTTGAGCAGGTCCTTGCGCATCTCGAAGTTGAGCTGCTCGACCTGGGTCTGCGCGGACCTGATCGACCGGCTGACCATCTTGTTCTCGATCGGCACGTCAGGCGCCGAGTTAGCCCACTCGAGGAACCCCTGGACGCGCTGGCCGCCGAAGCGGCGCATCAGGTCGTCTTCGAACGACAGGTAGAACCTGGACTCCCCCGGGTCTCCCTGGCGGCCAGACCGGCCGCGCAGCTGGTTATCGATCCGCCGGGACTCGTGCCGCTCGGTGCCGAGCACGTACAGCCCGCCATGGCCGACGACCTCGTCGTGCTCCTCGGCCACCGCCCGCCTGGACTTCTCGACCGCCTCGGGCCATGCGGCCTCGAAGTCCTCCGGCGTCTCGACGGGCGACAGCCCGCGCTGGTGCAGCTCGAGGTCGGCGAGGAACTCGGGGTTGCCGCCGAGCATGATGTCGGTGCCGCGGCCCGCCATGTTCGTCGCGACCGTGACTGCGCCCTTGCGGCCCGCCTGCGCCACGATCGTGGCCTCGCGCTCGTGGTACTTCGCGTTCAGCACCTCGTGCGGGACGCCTTGCCGCTTCAGCATCCGCGACAGTACCTCGGACTTCTCGACGCTCACGGTACCGACCAGGACGGGCTGGCCCGCCTCGTGCCGCTCGACGATGTCCTTCACCACGGCGTCGAACTTGTTCTGCTCGGTCTGGTAGATCGCGTCAGCCTGGTCGATCCTGATCATCGGCATGTTGGTCGGGATTTGAACGACGCCCAGCTTGTAGGTCTGGTGGAACTCGTTCGCCTCGGTCATTGCCGTGCCGGTCATGCCAGCGAGCTTGTCGTAGAGGCGGAAGTAGTTCTGCAGCGTGATCGTGGCGAGAGTCTGGTTCTCGTCCATGATCTTGACGCCTTCCTTGGCCTCGATCGCCTGGTGCATGCCCTCGCTATACCGGCGGCCGTGCAGGATGCGCCCGGTGAAGTCGTCGACGATCAGGACCTCGCCGCCCTGGACGACGTAGTCCTTGTCCTTCTTGAATAGCTCCTTCGCCTTGATCGCGTTGTTGAGGAACCCGACCAGGTGAGCGTTGGTGTGGTCGTAGAGGTTGTCGATGCCGAGCTCGTCTTCGACCTTGGCGACGCCGGCCTCGGTGATGCCGACGGTGCGCTTCTTTTCGTCGACCTCGTAGTGGCCTTCGCCTTCCTCCCCGCGGCGAAGCTTCAGCACGATCTTGGCGAACGCCGCGTACCACATGCTGTTCTGATCCGCCGGGCCGCTGATGATCAGCGGCGTCCTGGCCTCGTCGATCAGGATCGAGTCGACCTCGTCGACGATCGCGTAGTAGTGGCCGCGCTGGACGCACTCTTCCTGGCCCCAGGCCATGTTGTCCCTGAGGTAGTCGAAGCCGAACTCGTTGTTCGTCCCGTAGGTAATGTCGGCGGCGTACTGCTTGCGGCGCTGCTCGGGCTCCATCTCGGCGAGGATCACGCCGACCTCGAGGCCGAGGAAGTGGTGAATGCGCCCCATCCACTCGGCGTCGCGCTTGGCCAGGTAGTCGTTGACGGTCACGACATGCACGCCCTGGCCGGGCAGCGCGTTCAGGTAGGCCGCGAGCACTCCGGTGATGGTCTTGCCCTCACCGGTCTTCATCTCGGCGATGTTGCCCAAGTGCAGCGCGCCGCCGCCCATGATCTGCACGTCGAAGTGGCGCTGGCCGAGCGTACGCTTGGCTGCCTCGCGCACCGCAGCGAACGCCTCGGGGAGCAGCTCGTCAAGCGATTCGCCCTCCGCGTGCCGTTCCCTGAACTCATCGGTCAGCGCACGGAGTTCGGCGTCGGTCAGCGCCTCGTAATCGTCCTCGATGGAGTTGACCTGCTCGGCGATCCGGTGCAGCCTCCGCAGGGTCTTGCCCTCGCCAGCGCGCAGGACCTTATCGATGATTGCTGGCACGTCTTGTCGCGCTCCTCGCGGATTCGTCAGGCTGGCCGGCGGTTGCCCTCGCGGTCCCGGCACAGGCGGGTACGAGCGGCTTACGGCACGGCCGGCCAGTAACCACTCCTTGATAGCCATGGTAGGCGAGATACCGGGCCTTGCCGAGCCGACCGCGATACGGACTGACCCGGCTCACGCCGCCGAGGCCATCGCGCATACCATGATCTGCGGCGAGATCCGGGGTCGATCGCGAGCGCGCCCACGGCCCTCGCCACAATGATAGGCACGTCGCCAGGTCGCCGGGAGGAGCAGCACGATGTCGGACAACTCCGACCCCGGGACCGCGGGCGGCTCAGAATCCGGGTTCGGGACTTCGCAGAGCGAGGCAGCCATGCACGACACGTCCGTTATGCCAGGCGGCCCGGCAGGCCGGGGCGAAATCACGGCCGACGGCCAGTTCGCGTCGCAGCTGGGCCCGCATCCCTCCTACCACGGGCGGACGGTCTCCTGGGTCGCTGTGGCCATCATGGTGGTCGGGTTCGTGCTCGGCGGGCTCGGGCTCGTGGCGGGCGGCCACAGCGGCCCGATCTGGTGGCTGTTCTGGGCCGGCGCCGGCGTGGCGGTGCTCGGGCTGCTGATATCCCTGGCGACCAACATGTTCGAAGACTGGTACTAGACCGGCCGCCGTGCTCACGGATTACGGGACTTCATCAGCCGCAGCCTCAGCCTGACCTCCGCCATCCTGACCCTCGTCAGCCAGCCGGCCGACGACGCCCGCCGCGCGCTCAGTGTCAGAACCGGGCGATACCCTCGCGTCGTGGCCGGAACTCCCGCTCCCGAGCTGATGCTTGCGCCCGACGAGGCACGGCTGCTCGCCCTGCAGGCGCAGGGGATGATCGGGGCGGCGCCCCGCGGCCGGGGGGCCGGTGCCGTCGGCGCGATGCTGCGCAGGCTCGGCGCGGTGCAGCTTGACACGATCAGCGTGCTCGCGCGGTCACACGAGCTGGTCGCCTATGCGCGCCTCGGCACCGTCCCCCGGTCGGCGATCGAGCGGGCGTACTGGCATCCCGGGACGGCGACCGCGTTCGAGTACTGGTCACACGCGGCGTGCGTGCTGCCCATCGAGGAGTGGCCGTACTACGCGTTCCGGCGCCGCGCGTTCCGCGCGAGGGGCAGGCGGTGGCATCAGAGCCACGAGTCCGTGTGCCGCGATGTGCTCGCCAAGCTCAGGTCGGAGGGACCGCTCAACGCGACCCAGCTAGGCGGGGCGAAGAACGGCGGTCCGTGGTGGGACTGGTCGGACACGAAGATCGCAGTGGAATGGCTGCTCGACACCGGCGACGTGATCTGCACGCGGAGGACGGGGTGGCGGCGGATCTACGACCTCGCCGAGCGGGTGCTGCCGACCGGGCTCCTGGACGCCGACCCGTCAGATGCCGAGTGCCTGATCCACCTGGCGGCGACGACGGCGAGGGCGCTCGGCGTCGCCACAAAGTCCGACCTGACCGATTACCAGCGGCTGGCGAACTTCGGCTCGGGCCGCAACGCGGCGGGCCTGTCGGCGGCCGACGCCGCGCTCGCGGCCGGGCTCATCCCTGTGGCCATCGAAGGCGGCAGCAGCCCCGCGGTTTCCGCCTGGGCCGACCCGGCAGCGATCGCGGCGCTGACTGGGCCGGCTGGCCGGCACCGCGTCACGCTGCTCTCCCCGTTCGACTCGCTCGTCTGGGACCGCAGGCGCACCAAGCGCGTGTTCGGCTTCGATCACAGCCTCGAGGCCTACGTGCCGAAGGCCAAGCGGATCCACGGCTACTACACCATGCCGCTGCTCGCCGACGGCCGCCTCGTCGGCCGGGTCGACCCCGCCCGTGAGGGACGGACGCTGATCGCGCGCCAGCTCACCCTCGACACACCGCGTGCCGCCGAGCCGATGGCCCGCGCCCTGCTGGCGGCCGCGACGTGGGTCGGCTGCGCCTACGTCAAGCTCGACCGCGTGAACCCGCCCCACCTGGAGCCGCGCCTGCGTTCCGCGCTGGCGGCGGCGGGCGGCTAGCCGAAGCGTCCGCGGCTGCCGCGGCCTGGATCACGGCACGTCCGGCGGTGCCTGGTCAGGTCATGACGGCGCCGCCGGCCACGTCGAGCACGACGCCGGTGATCCAGGCGGCGGCGTCCGAAGCCAGGAACGCGGTTGCGGCAGCGACATCTTCTGGGGTGCCGAGCCGCCTGAGCGGGTGGATCTCGGCCAAGCTGGCCTGCTGGGCCGCCGGGATGAGCCGGCGGTTGCGCTCGGTCAGGATCGTCTCGGGGGCGATGCAGCTCACCCGGATCCCGTAGGGTCCGACCTGCGCGGCGACGTCCTGGGTGAGCAGGGCGATGGCTGCCTTGGCCGCGCCGTACGGAACGGGCGCGCGGGCGTCGGGCTTGCGGCCCGCCGCGGAGGCCATCGTGATGATCACGCCGCGGCGCCGTTCCTTCATGCCGGGCAGGAAGCTCTTGAGTGTCATGAAAGTGGCAAGCAGGTTGCCGTCGATGGTGGCATGCCAGCCGTCCACGGGGATGTCTTCCAGCGGCGCGGGCGGGGTGAAGCTGCCACCGGCGTTCGCGACCAGGATGTCCACCGGGCCAAGCCGATCCTCGATTTGACCGCGCATCGCGTCGATGTCGTTGAGTTTCGTGACGTCACCGGTCACGCCGACAGCATTGCCCCCCTCGTCACGGATCCCGGTCGCCACACTGGCCACCGCGTCGGCGTCGCGGCCATGGACGGCGACGGCGGCGCCGCGACGAGCGAGTTCTGCGGCGATAGCCGCGCCGATGCCACGGGAGCTGCCCGTGACCAGCGCGACGCGGCCGTCCAGGGCAGTGACGCCGCCACTACCGTTGTCCCGCATGCTAAGCCCCTGTCCGGTCAGCGCAGGTGAGTGCGCTTCGGTGTATCCGGAGCAGTTTCCTCCGGATAATGAGAGCATAGCATATGCGGAGAGATTCGCTATCAGTTACCCGGTTGCCTGAGCCGGCCGGAGAGCGGACCACACCTAGGCCGGCCAGGGACGGACAACCCGAGGAGTGAAACGCCGAATACCGTCGAAGGAGCGGGCCAGCCGCGGCCCCTGCGCCAAGTGCGCGCTCAGGCACCACTAGTGGCGGCGTCCGCTTCCACCACGGCTTCCGCAGGCAGCTACCCGAGCTCGATCAGCTTCTCGCGGACGGCAACCATGACGGCCTCCATCCGCGAATGAATCTGCAGTTTCTCCAAGATATTTCGTACGTGATTCTTAACCGTATTATCCGAAATATACAATTCTTTGGCTATATCCCGGTTGTTCATTCCGCGGGCGACCAACCTGAGCACCTGCATCTCGCGCTCGGTCAGCTTAGGCGCAGGAACCTGCTGCGGCGGCTCCCCGGTATCCCTCGTCGCGAGCGAGGCGAACTCGGTGAGCAGCTTGCCCGCCATCGACGGGCTGATCAGCGACTGCCCGCCGTACACCGACCTGACGGCCTCGGCGACCTCGTCGAGCGGGATGTCCTTGAGCAGGTAACCGCTGGCACCCGCCTTGATCGCCTCGAACAGGTCCTCTTCCTCGTCACTCATCGTCAGGATGATGATCCTGGCGCTCGGCGCGACCTCCTTGATCTCGCGGCAGGCCTCGATGCCGCCGCTGCGCGGCATCCGCACATCCATCAGCACGACATCGGGAAGGGACTCCGACGCCTTCACCACCGCCTCGGCCCCGTTGCTCGCCTCGCCCACGACGTCGATGTCCTGCTCGGTGACCAGCACGATCTCCAGGCCGCGCCGGAACAGGGCGTGATCGTCGACGATCAGCGTCCGGATCGGCTCCGGGCTCCGGCCGGACTCAGACCCCGCGCCATCTTCCGCGCTCGGTGCCATCGGCTACCCCTCGTCATTCGCTCCGGCCTGCCGCCGGGCGGCAGAAGATCGCCTGTAACCAAACTCTGTCCGACCGGCCACGGCCATGCAAGCACGGCAGGCGCCTGCCTGTGCGCCGGCCATGGCCGCCGATCCGCCGGCCTCGCGAGTCAGCCCCGGCGCAGCGCGGCCGCCGTCCTGCGCCAGCCCGCGCCGTCCTGGCTCGGCCGCGGATCGGGTACCCCGCGATCCTCCTGCTCAGACCTCCTGCGGCCAGGGATCTTCGCGCCCAGGCCGGCCGCCGACGGCTCGGGCGCTGCGCTGCGCGCCATCGAGTTCTCGACCAGCCTGATCACGCCGTACTGATAGCCGTGCCGCCGGTAGACGACACTCGGCATGTCCTCGCCGACATCATGGAAGAGGTAGAAGTCGTGCCCGACTAGTTCCATTTCGAGCAGCGCCTGATCGATCGTGATGGGCTTGGCATGGTGGAACTTCTGCCTGACAACCAGCGGCCCGTCACCCTCCATGTGGATGGAGACGACGCTCTCCGCCTGTGCCGCGCCGTCATCTTCCCGGTCGGCTCCGGCCGGCTCCGGCCGATCGTCCCAGCCGGGCTCCTCGCCGTCGCCCGGCCCGGCCACCGCCCCCGCCGAGCCGCTCCGCGGTGCGCTGGCTCCCGTTACAGCGCCGCTTCCGGCCGCGTGGTGGCTCTTCCTCCGGTCGAGTGCACGTCTCAGCCGCGAATCCAGCTTGGCTAGCGCGAGGTCGAGCGCCGCGAGGCGGTCCTCCGCCGCGGCCTCCGCCCTGATCGCCGGCCCCCGTGATCTGATCGTGAGCTCGACTCGCTCCTTCTGGCTGGCCTGGCGGGGGTTGCGCTCGACCGAGATCTCGACATCGACCCGCAGCGCCTTCTGATCCAGTTTCTCGAGCTTGTTCAGCTTCGCAGCCGCGTACTCCCTGAATCGCGCGGGAACGTCCGTCTGCCGACCCTTGAAGATGATTTCCATGCCCGAGCCCCCTTCGATCCGGAATGTGGAAGCAGCACCCGCCCGGCCGACCTGGTCTTCGACCCCACATCCGCCTGCTGAGGCTTTCGCAGCCTGCCTGTGCCACTACCGGCCTTCTCCCGCGCCCGGAGGCATCCGGCCGCCGGGCCGGGGCAGGGCTTACATCTAAACCGCACCGTGATCAGTCGACGAGAAGTCGCCTTACGTGGGCCGTTTCGCCTGCGGCTGGCATCGGCTAGCCGGAGCCGCCACCCCGCTGGCGGGGCGGCCTGCCCGGCGCAACCACGGACCCGGACGGGTGCCACGACAATGACGGTAGTCGCATGCCGGCCTCCTGTCAGGAGCCGGGTAGGCCCGTGTTTAGCCGCCGCTGACCTCGCGGCAGTCATCACCCGCTTGCTCCCGGGCAATTTCAGCCGGGAAAGACGGGGGTAAGCCCCTTCACCTGCAGCCGCCAGTCCGCGTTCGGCAGCTCTGTGGTCGACATCTCGATCTTGCCTGGCGTTGTGCCGGTCGGCGCGATCGCCACGAGCACTCGCTGCTGACCCTGCCGCCCAGCCGCCACGGATATCACGCCGCTCGGGATGGGAACCTCGGTCGAAGTGGCGCCATCCAGCGGCACCTGGTAGAGCACCGTCCTGGCCCCGCGCTCCCGGTCGAGAACCAGCAGATGATCGCGATCCAGCCAGCTCACCGTGGTCGGATGGGCGACATCGGACCCGACCCGCAGCATCTGCCGCTCCTGCGCCAGGTAGGTGATGTCCGAGTACTTGCTGATCGCGGCGATCTCGATTTTCGTGGCTGAGCCGGTCTGGACGATCAGCGCGACCCTGACGCCATCGGGCGCCACCCGAAGCGCCAGGAACTTCCCGTTCGAGTAGTTGGGCACCTGGACGGGAAGCAGGGTCGGCGACGCAGGTGGCCGGATTCCGGCGCCGGGGATCTCGAAGATCTGCGACCCCGTCGCCACCCAGAGATTTCCGTGGACGTCCCAGCTCAGCGAGGTGCACTGGGACTGCAGACGCGTCGTGATGACCTCCCCGCTTCGCGATTGCGGCATGAGGTAGACGGCCTTCCCGATGCAGCCCGCCACGACCGCCGACCCGACGGGCGCCGTCGACACCGCGAGCGCGCCGAACATCGAGCCGCCGAGTGTCTTTGGCAACGGGACGGACACCGGCTGCGATTCACTGGTTCGCATGACCACGGCCGGGCCGCCTGGGCCGCTGGGTACCTGGTAATACATGGGGGCGCCGAGACCGCGCGGCAGGTAGCTCATGTAGGCGGCCTGCGACAGCGGCTGCACCGGCCGGCCGTTCAGCTTGAGCACCACCGACGTGATCGGGTTCGCGGCCTGGCTGAGGTAGGACGGGGCCTTCAGCGACCAATAGAGCTGGGCCGCCATCCGCCGCCGCTGGTCGGGCGTCGCCTTCGCCGCCGTGCCGCCCAGGCTGACAACCGCCAGGCCCCCGATGACCTGCGGGCTCCCGAGCTCCCTGGTGCCGGGAGGAAACGCCGTCGTGGCGGCCCTGAACAGCCAGCTCAGTGACGGCGGCCGCTTGAGCAGAGCGCCGACGAGGCCGGCGACGATGCCCTTGCTGCCTGCCTGCTGCGGGATGTAGACGGGATCGGGCACGAGCACCTGGGAGTCAGCGCCTGGCGCGTAGAAATACAGGTTGCGCGGCTGGTAGTCGCGCTCGAAGTCCGAACGCCTGATAAGCAGCAGCGTCGGTTTCGGCTTGTCATTCTCGGTGATGCCGTCGATGCGCCACTGACCGGCTACCTGGGCGAGCGAAAAGCCGAACGGGGTCGATGCTGGCTCGACTGCCACGCTGCCCGCCTGATACCGCCCGGTCGTCTGCAGCGTCGCCAAGTGCTGGCCGACTACCCGAACGGCGGCGCCGATCGGCTTCCCGGTCACCAGCCTGGGTGGCAGTTTGCGCCGTTTGACTACCGGGGAAGCGACGACGGTGGCCGCCCAGCCAGGCCGCCACCGTTTGCCGTAGGCCTTGGTCAGGTACTCCCGCGCGATGGCGTAGTCCGGCCTTGCGCTGGCGCCGCGGTAGCTCGGGCTCGCGCTAGCCGCGAGGAATCCCTTGACGATGTCCTGCGGGCTCCAGGCCTGGCCGGGCGGCATCGGCAGAATCTGGACGCCGTTTTGACCGGATCCGCCCGATCCAGGCGGGGGGCTGACCCGGATGCTGCCGGATGTCGGCACCGCGGCGCAGGCGGCCACGGCAACGCCGAGGACAAGCGCGCCCAAAGCACTCGGCCACCCGCGCGCCGTCACCGTCGGTCCTCGATGGCCGCGTGAACTTGCCGCGCCGCGCGCTGCCCGTTCGCCTGCAGCTCCATGGTTGTCTCGGCCGCGAGGCTCCTGAGGTCGGCCCCGTCGGGCACCAGCGGCAGCGGCGAGCCGGCCAGCTCGGCTCCGGTCGTGCGCGGCAGCGTGAGCCGGAACACCGAACCCCTGCCAGGTTCTCCCCAGGCCTCGAGCCAGCCGCCGTGCAGCCTGGCGTCTTCGAGCGCTATCGCCAGGCCAAGGCCCGTGCCGCCGGTCGTCCGCGCCCGCGCCGGGTCCGCCCGCCAGAACCGGTCGAAGACCAGGTGCTCCTCGCCCGGCGCAAGCCCGACCCCGAAGTCCCTGACCGCGACGGCGACCGCGTCGCGGTCGGCGGCCGAGGTCACGACCACGTCGCGGCCCTCGCCGTGCTCCACCGCGTTGCACAGCAGGTTGCGCAGGATCCGCTCGACCCGCCGCGTGTCCATCTCGGCCAGGCACGGCTCGGCTGGCAGCCGGAACTCGATTCGCGCGCCGCGCCGTTCGGCGAGCTGCTGCGCGTCGTCGGCCGACTGGCGCACGACATCGCAGACGTCGGCGAGCTCGGCGTCGAGCGTGGCGGCGTTCGCGTCGTACCTGCTGATCTCCAGCAAGTCGCCGAGCAGAGACTCGAACCGGCCGAGCTGGCTCTGCAGCAGCTCGGCCGAGCGGGAGGCCGCCGACTCCATCTGGCTCCTGGACTCGTGCAGCAGGTCTGCGGCCATCCTGATCGTGGTCAGCGGGGTACGCAGCTCGTGCGAGACGTCGGAGACGAACTGCCGCTGTACCTGGGACAGTTCCTCGAGCTCGCGCATCTTGTCCTGCAGGCTCGCGGCCATGTCGTTGAACGAGGTGGCGAGGGCGGCGATCTCGTCGTGCCCGCGCACCGCGAGGCGCTCGTCGAGCTTCCCCGTCGACAGCTGCTGCGCGCCGTGCGCCGCCCTGGCAACGGGCATCACCACCCACCTGGTCACCAGCCAGGCGATACCGGCCAGCAGGAATACCAGCGCGAGCCCGACGAGGACCAGCGTCCGCTGGATCAGTCCGAGCTCGCTCTGCAGCTGGCCGAGCGGGAAGAAGTAGTACAGCTCGTATGCATTACCGAACCCGAAGTGCGCCGCGTAAAGCAACCCAGCCGTCCTCGGACTGCCTCGATCTGGGTACGGCATGCTTGCGAAGATCAGCTTTGGCTTCGAGCGGCTCACCGCGGATTGCTGGACCGACCGGGGCAGTGCCTGCGAGTCGAGGTTGTTGTACTGGGCCACCCAGTCGGCGCGCGAGCTGAATTCGCTGCGAACCGTGACGGCCACGCCGTAGCCCGCGCCCGGACTCTCGCCGCTCGACTCCAGGCTGTTCATGATCGAGTAGACGAGTTCCTTGGAGCCAGGTCCCGGCGGCTTGAGCACGGCTGGGTCGGCCTTGGCGAACGTCAGGCCGTCCTCTGCCTGCGTGAGCGCCTGCACCTCAGCGCTGCGCAGCAAGTTTGAGGCGATCTGCTGCATCAGGAAGATCCCGAGCAGCGACACGACGGCTACGGAGACCACCAGCGTCGTACTGACCACCCGCAGCTGCAGCGACCGGCGCCAGCGCGCGTGCAGCGCCCTCAGGAGCACGGCCATCCCGGCGCGTGACCATGCCCCGGCCGACCGTGCCGGTTCGGGCAGCGGCGGCGTCTTGCGACCGCTCCCGGCGCCGCCGGTCTGGCGCGCACCGTGCGCCAATGGGGCGAGCGCGACACGCGACGGCCGCTGTTGCCGTGCGGTGACCCGCCGGCCTGCTGGATCACCCTCCGCCAGCCAGGCCAGCCGTTTCGGCGACTGGCCAGTGGCGCTCAGCCCGGACCCGCCTTATAGCCAACGCCGCGGACCGTGACCACGATCTCGGGGCGCTCAGGATCCTTCTCGATCTTCGCGCGCAGCCGCTGGACGTGCACGTTGACCAGCCTGGTGTCCGCGGCGTGGCGGTAGCCCCAGACCTGTTCGAGCAGCACTTCCCTTGTGAACACCTGGCGCGGCTTGCGCGCTAGCGCGACGAGCAGGTCGAACTCGAGCGGCGTGAGGTTGATCACCTCTCCGTCCCGCCGCACCGAGTGCCCGGCCACGTCGATCGACACGTCGCCGATGGACAGCATCTCGGGCGCCGGGTCGTCGGTCCGGCGCAGCCTGGCGCGGACGCGCGCGATCAGGACCTTGGCCTGGAACGGCTTGACGATGTAATCGTCGGCCCCCGATTCGAGGCCGAGCACCACGTCGACGGTGTCGCTCTTGGCGGTCAGCATGACGATCGGCACTCCGGACTCGGCCCTGATCTGACGGCAGACGTCGATCCCGTCCATGCCGGGCAGCATCAGGTCGAGCAGGATCAGGTCAGGCCTGGTCTCCCTGAACGCTTCCAGAGCACGGTCTCCGTCGGCGACGAACGTCGGCTCGAACCCTTCGCCGCGCAACACGATCCCGAGCATCTCGGCGAGGGCGGCGTCGTCGTCGACGACCAGCACACGACCTTTCATAATCCCCATCGTTCCACGGAAACGGCGGCACGGGAGCCTGCAAAGTCACGACTCCGCGCCCAGGACTCGCAGATTACCCGCTGTGACGGGCTGGATGACCATGGTCTCGGTGACGATCGCGCTGATCAGGGCGGGCGGGGTCACGTCGAACGCAGGATTGTAGGCGCCGGTCCCGGCCGGCGCGATCGGCTGCCCTGCCAGGTGCGTGACCTCCTCGGCAGGCCGCTGCTCGATCTTGATCGAGGCGCCGTCGGCCGTGCCGAAGTCGATCGTCGAGACCGGCGCGACGACCACGAACGGCACCGCGTGGTGCCTGGCGAGCAAGGCGAGCCCGTAGGTGCCGACCTTGTTGGCCACGCTGCCGTCGGCCGCGATCCGGTCGGCGCCGACCACGACCAAGTCGACCTCGCCGGCCGCCATGAGCGACGCGGCGGCCGAATCGGCGAGGATCCGGTGCGGCATCCCGGCCAAGCCGGCCTCATACGCGGTGAGCCTCGAGCCTTGCAGCAGCGGCCTGGTCTCGTCGATCCAGAGCATCTCGAGCTGTCCGGCGCGATGCGCCGCGAGAACGAGGCCAAACGCAGTTCCCTCGCCGGCCGTGACCAGCGAGCCAGTGTTGCAGTGGGTGAGGATCCTGGCCCCGGCCGGCACAAGGTCAAGGCCGAGGGCGGCCATCCGGGCGCACGCGAGCTCATCGGCTTCGGCGATCGACCGGGCCTCGCGCGCGGCAGCACCCGGTGCGCCCCGTTGGATCGCTGGATCCGAATCGGCGGCCGCCCGGAGGTATGCGGCAAGCGCGCGCCCGGCACCCCACCCCAGGTTCACGGCGGTCGGCCTGGCTGCGGTGATCGCCTCGGCCGCCGCCTCGACGTCCTCGCCACGGGCGGCCGCGAGCGCGACGCCGTACGCGCCGGCAATGCCGAGCAGCGGGGCGCCGCGGACTGCGAGGCGCCGGATCGCATCGACCAGCGTGGGTATGTCGGTGCAGGTCAGAACCGTCTCGGCAGCGGGCAGCCTGGTCTGGTCCAGCAGTTCGATGGCCGGTCCGGCGGGCGGATCCAGCCAGCGCAGGGCACTGGTGCGCACGTTCTCAGTCTGCGCGGCCGGGGGTGCCGCACGCGAGCTTGGGCCGGGGACAGGCTCATACGCTGCGCGGTTCGCGCCGAATATACTAATTCGTGACCTTCGCGATCCGCCGGGCCGCGTGCCCATGCCACTATGGGCATGCTGCAGGCAGCGCCCGGCATGCCGCGGCCACCACTCCAGGCATCGCAGCCGGGCTGCAGGAAGCGACCAGCTTATGAGCGACGACGCCGGGTGGGGGCCGCCGCCCGCCGACCAGCCGGGGCAGGGCGGCGGGGGGTTCGGCGCGCCGCCGCCGAGATACCCGGGTCCGGGCGGCCCGGCGCCCGGGTACGGCCAGCCCCCGCCGGGCTACGGCCGGCCGGGGTACGGCCAGGTCCCGCCCGGATACGGCCAGGCTCCGCCGTATGGCGCGCCTGGCCACGGTCAGCCGCTTTATGGAGCGCCCGGTTACGGGCCGTGGAGCGCCCCGCCTCCGGCGCCGGCGCCAGGCGGCGTTCCGCTGCGCCCGCTCGCCGTCGGCGACATGCTGAGCGGGGCGGTCGCGCTCGTCCGCCGCAACCCGGCCGCCACGCTCGGAATCGCCGCGATCGTCCAGACCATCTACGGGATCTGCAGCGCGTTCGTCACCTGGGACCAGCTGAAGGCGGATTACCGACTGCGGGAGACGGTGCTTCTGCACCCGAACTCGCCTCAGGCCGGCCATGCGCTCGGGCAGTTCTTCTCGTCTTACGTACCGCCCGCGCTGCTCGCCCTCGGACTCCTCTTCGTCTTCCAGACGGTGCTGACCGGCGTGCTGACCGGCGCGCTCGGCCGCGGACTGCTCGGTGACAAGATGACGATCGGCGAGGCGTGGAGCCTCGCTCGACTTGGCCCAGTGCTCGGCGTCAGCGGCCTGGTGTTCGGAACCCTCATCGCCCTGTGGATCCCCGTCGCCCTGATCATCGTCGTCATGCTCGCGGCGCACGTGCTGGCCCTGGCCGTGCTTGCCGTCCTCGGCGGCATCGGCACCTTCATCGTGACCTTGTGGATCGCGATACGGCTGAGCTTGGCGGTACCCGTCGTCGTGCTGGAGAACGCCGGGCCCACCGCTGCGATGAAGCGGTCATGGGAGCTGGTGCAGGGCAGCTGGTGGCGGATCTTCGGCATTACCGCGCTCGCCGGGCTGGTGGTCGGCGTCATCGGTTTCGTGCTGCAGATCCCCTTCCTCGTTGTCGAGGTGATCGTCGGCGGCGGCGGCAGCCTGATGCTCGGCACCACGACGGCCGCAGCCGCGCCCTCGCTTCTGGCCGTCTTCATCGGCGCGACCGGCAGCATCATCGCCGCGACCTGCACCCGGCCGATCAGCGCCGGCGTCACCGTGCTCCTCTACACCGACATGCGGATCCGCAAGGAAGGATTGGACCTGGCCCTGCACCAGGCAAGCCAGCGCCAGGCGCTGACCGGCGACGAGTTCGCCAGCCTGTGGCGGCCCGGTCGGCCAGCCGGATGGGAGCCCGCTGCCAACGTGTCGGGGACACCAGGCCAGGGCTCGTATCCGGGGCAGGGGCCTGGCGGCTACGGCCCTGGCGGCTACGGCCCTGGCGGCTACGGCCCTGGCGGCTACGGCCCTGGCGGCTACGGCCCTGGCGGGGCGGCGCCGCCAGGCTAGGCCGCTCCCGGCCTCACGTGCGCCTGACGGCGATCGGCTAACGAGCGCGACCAGGTGGTTTGTGCGAGTATGGGCCGTGGCCGTCTGGGTCGCGTGCGCCGCTCCGCTCGCGCCGTGACCGCGCGCCGGCCGAGCAGGAGACAACGATGACGAATCCGCCGCCGTGGGGCGGCCCGACGCCCGGCGAGCCGCCCGCCGGCCAGCCTTGGGCCGAGCCGCCCGGGTACGGGCCGCCCGGGTACGAGCCGCCCGGGTACGCGCCGCCCGGGTACGAGCCGCCCGGGCACGCGCCGCCCGGGTACGCGCCGCCCGGGCACGGGCCGCCCGGGCGCGGGCAGGCGGGATACGGGCAGCCGCCGGCGGTGCCCGCGCCCGGTGCTGTCCCGCTTCGCCCGCTCGGCGTCGGCGACATACTCAGCGGCTCGTTCACGCTGGTCAGGCAGAATCCCGCCGCCACACTCGGGCTGACCGCCTCGACCGTGACAGGGCTCGCGATCTGCCTGGTGATCATCTTCTTCGTCGCGAGCCAGTCGGCCGCCGGGGTCGCCCTGCTGGCCGCGCCGGTCGTCCTGCTCTTCTTCGGGGTCCAGCTCGGCGGGCTGGTCGCGGCGATGGGCCGGAGTCTGCTCGGGCACAAGGTCACGATCCGCGAGGCCCTGCGGCGGTCGCGGCCTGGCTGGGTGATCCTCGCCGCGCTCGCGCTCGCAGTGCCGTTCATCGCCGGGTGGACAGGGCTGGCCATCGCGCTGAAAGGCTGGGGCGCCGCCATTGCGCTGCTGCTCACAGCGTGGCTGGCGGTGATGGTCAGCCTGACGATCCCCGTTGTCGTGCTGGAGAGGCGGAACCCGTTCGCCGCGATCGGCAGGTCGTGGCGGCTGGTTCTCGGCAGCTACTGGCGAGTGTTCGGCATCTACGTGCTGATGTACGTCATCATGTGGGTGCTCAGCACCGTCGTCAGCCTGCCGCTTGATGTCATCACCGGGCTGGCTGGCAGCATCGGCGCGGGCGGCGGGCGGGTGACCATCACGCTGGCGCTCGCGACACTGGCGATCGGCCAAATCGTGATTGCCAGCCTGGCGCTCACGATCGAGACGGGCGTCATCGTCTTGGTCTACGCGGACATGCGCATGCGCAAGGAGGGCATGGATCTCGTGCTCCAGCAGGCCGCACTGAGTCATCAGCTGACCGGCGAGGAGTTTGCCGCGAGCGGGCTGAGCAGCTCGTACACCGGCGGTGCCGCTCCCGGCGGCGCCGCTCCCGGCGGCGCGTATCCTCCGCCGACGACCTGACAGCTCCATGATCGTGATCGGCATGGCCCGCGCCGCCGCCGGACTCCCGGCGGCCGGGCCAGAGCGGGCGGATCGTTGATCGGCCTCGCCCTGGCCACGGGCGGACCACCGCTCGGCCGCCACGCCGGGCAGCGTGCCGCCCGCCGCGAACTCGCCGAGGTCGGCTTCTGGCAGCGGATCATCCAGTGGCTCGCGCGGCTCTCGCAAGGCAGATTCGTTCCCGGCGGGTGGTTCGGCCTCATCGCGCTCGCGGTGCTGGCCGTGCTGGTCATCACGGTCGTCATCTTCTGGGTCCGCCCTGGCAGGTCCCGGCGAGCCGCCGCCGCGGCCGTGCTGGCCGGCGAGACGCGCACGGCCCGCGACTACCGCCGGGCGGCCCAGCGACATGCGGCGGCCAGCGAGTACGCGCTGGCCATCGTCGAGGGCGTCCGCGCGATCGCCGCTGAGCTGGCCGAGCGCGACGTCCTGCCCGCCAGGCCCGGCCGGACCGCTGACGAGCTGGCGGCGGAGGCAGGCGCCGAGCTGCCTGTTCTGGCAGCCGACCTGCGGACCGTCACCCGGCTGTTCGACGACATCAGGTACGGCGACAAGGACGGCAGCCGGGCAGGGTACGAGCTGGTCAGCCGGGTCGACAAGGACGTGCGGGCGGCGCGGCCTGGCAGTGGCACAGCCCCGGCGCCGGTCCTCGCCGCGCCCGGTGTCCCGCGATGACCGCGCCGCCGCTGCACGCGGGCCGCGAGGCCGAGGGCGCCAGGCCAGCTCGGGGGCCGGCCGGGCCTGGGCTGGGGTCCGCCGTTGGCCCCGGCGGGCAGGTCATGCCCGGGCCGGACTGGCGTCGGTGGCGAGTGCCCCTCGCGCTGATCGGCCTCATCGTGATCGGCGGAATCGTGATCGCCCTGATCGCCAGGTTGATCACACCGCGAGCGGTCAACCCCTATCTCGACCCCGCGAACACGTCCGTGATCGGCGGGCACGCGCTCGCCGACATCCTGGGCGAACGAGGATCGCAGGTCATACGCGCCTACCGTCCCTCCGGCGCGCTGGCCGCGCTCGCGGGAAACGGCGGCCAGCCGACCGGCGCGGGACCGGCATCAACCCGTGCTCGCGCCACGCTGCTGATCACCAGCCCCGCCCTGCTCACGCGGCAGCAGCTCGACCGGCTCGGTCGGACGAGGGCGGACTTGTTCCTGGTCGCGCCCGGGCGGGCCACGCTCGCCGTTCTGGCGCCGGAGGTAGCGGTAGCCAGCCGCGGCCGACAGGACGGCCAGGTACTGCCGCCACGCTGCGGCCTGACGGCGGCGCGGCTGGCCGGTTCCGCCAACATCGGCGGCTTCGCATACCTGGCGCCTGCCCGAGCCGTCACCTGCTACCCGAGGGCCGGCTATCCCTCGGTCATCAGGCTGACCACGGCCGGCCGGACCGTCACGATCCTCGGCAGCGGCGTGGCCATGACCAACGACCAGCTCGCCAGCATTGGCAACGCCGCGCTGGTGCTCAACCTGCTCGGCAGCCCTCGGCGCATCGTCTGGCTGACCCCTGAGCCGTCCGGCGCCCAGCCGGTCACTCGCCCCGGCGGCCCGCCGTTCGCGCGGTCATCTGGAGGGCCGAGCCTGATCCCGTGGCCCGCGTGGCTGGTCGTGATCGAGCTCGGCATCGCCATCGTGCTCGCCGCGCTGTGGCGGGCGCGCCGCCTCGGGCCGCTGATCACCGAGCGGCTGCCGGTCGTGGTCCGGGCGTCCGAGACCGTCGAAGGGCACGCCAGGCTGTACCGGTCGCTGCGGGCCAGGGCCACGGCCGCGGCGGCGCTCCGCGCGGCCATGTTGTCCCGCGTGCTTCCGGCGCTCGGACTGAATCGCGACGCACCCGACGACGCCGTCGCCGACGCGCTCGCCGCGCGGTCGGTGCTGCAGCGGCCTGACGTCGCCGGAATAGTCTTCGGCTCGCCTCCGGCCACCGACGCCGAGCTGGTCGGCCTGGCCCGTAGTCTTGACGAACTCGAAAGGCAGGTTAGGGACCAGTGATCGCCGACGACCCGGCAGCAGCCGGGCCAGCTCAGTTCGAGAAGGCGCCGACCGATCAGTTCGGCTACGCCGACGCGGCCACCGGCACGGCGGGCGTGGCCGGCCCGGCGGATCCGTCAGGCACCGCCGATGCGGCCGGAGACGCTTTCGGCCCGAGGGCTGCGCTCGCCGCCGTTCGAAGGGAAGTGGCCAAGGCGGTCGTCGGCCAGGACTCGGTGGTCAGCGGCCTGCTCATCGCGCTGATCTGCGAGGGCCACGTGCTGCTCGAGGGCGTCCCCGGCGTCGCTAAGACGCTCCTCATCCGCTCCCTGGCCCAGACGTTGTCGCTGGAGGGCAAGCGTCTGCAGTTCACGCCCGACCTGATGCCGGGCGACGTGACCGGCTCGCTGATCTACGACGCGCGGACGGCCAGGTTCGAGTTCCGAGCCGGCCCGGTCTTCACGAACCTGCTGCTCGCCGACGAGATCAACAGGACCCCGCCCAAGACCCAGGCCGCGCTGCTCGAGGCGATGGAGGAGCGGCAGGTCTCCGTCGAGGGCGATCCGCGCCCGCTCCCCGCCCCCTTCCTCGTGGCCGCGACGCAGAACCCGGTCGAGTACGAGGGCACCTACCCGCTGCCCGAGGCGCAGCTCGACAGGTTCCTGCTCAAGCTGACCGTGCCGCTGCCCGAGCGAGCCGACGAGATCGCGATCCTCGACCGGCACGCCGCGGGGTTCGACCCGCGCGACCTCGCCGCCGCTGGGATCCGGCGGGTAGCCGGCCCTGGCGACCTCGTGCAGGCCCGCGCCGAGGCGAGGAAGATCCACCTCACCGGTGAGGTGACCGGCTACATCGTTGATATCTGCCGGGCGACCAGGATCTCGCCGTCGCTGCGGCTCGGCGCCTCGCCGCGCGGCGCGACCGCGCTGCAGGCGACCAGCCGCGCCTGGGCCTGGTTGTCCGGCCGGGACTACGTCACGCCGGACGACGTCAAGGCGCTCGCTGGCCCGACGCTGCGGCACAGGATCCAGCTGCGGCCCGAGGTCGAACTCGACGGCGCGACGCCCGATGGCGTGCTGCAGGGCTTGCTCACGGCCGTCCCAGTGCCGCGATGACGCTGACCGGCCGGGCGGCGGTGGCGGCCGTCGCGGGCGGACTGGTCGTCGCCGTGTTCGCCACGAGCGCGGCGCTGCTCGCGGTGAACGCGGTCCTGCTCGCGGCCATCGCGGCCGACGTCCTCCTGGCCGCGAGTGTCAGCCGGCTGCCGGTCAGCCGGTCGGGCGACGCCAAGATCCACCTCGGGCAGACCGGGACGATCACGCTCGCGGTCGCCAACTCCGGCCGGCGCAGGCTGCGCGGCGTCGTGCGCGACGGATGGCGGCCAAGCGCCCAGGCGAGTCCTGGCCGGGCACGAATCAGCCTGCCGCCGGGCGGCCGCACCGTTTTGACCACGACGCTCACCCCGCAGCGACGCGGCGACTTCGAGGCCGGTCTTGTGACGATCCGCTCGCTCGGCCCGCTCGGGCTCGCGGGGCGTCAGCGTAGCCTGACGGCGCCGTGGACCGTCCGGGTGCTGCCGCCGTTCCTGTCGCGCAAGCACCTGCCGGAGAAGCTTGCCAGGCTGCGCGAGCTTGACGGACAGCACAAGTCGATGATCCGCGGCCAGGGCAGCGAATTCGACTCGCTCAGGGCATACGTGCTAGGCGACGACGTCAGGTCCATCGACTGGCGGTCGTCGGCACGGCAGAACGATGTCCTGGTCAGAACCTGGCGACCCGAGCGGGACCGGCGGATCGTCATCGTGCTCGACACCGGGCGCACCTCGGCGGGCCGGGTAAGCGCGGCGTCCGCAGGCGCCGGTGGCGATGCGGGCCCCGTCAGCTGGAGCGGCGGCATCCCGCGCCTCGACGCATCGATGGACGCCGCCCTGCTGCTGGCCGCACTGGCGTCGCGGGCCGGCGACCGCGTCGACCTGATCGCCGCCGACCGGCGGGTGCGGGCCATGGTCGTCGGGGCAGGGCGGGAGTCCGTGCTCGCCGCGTTCACGAGCGAGCTGGCGGTGCTCCAACCCGATCTCATCGAGCCCGACATTGAATTGATGATCGCCACCGTGCTCGGCATCGCCAGGCAGCGCTGCCTGGTCGTGCTGCTGACCGACCTCAATCCGGCGGCGATCGAGCAGGGCCTGCTGCCGCACATCCAGCTGCTCTCGTCCAGGCACCAGGTACTGCTGGCGGCCGTTTCTGACCCGCGGGTGGCGGAGATGGCTGAGAGCAGGGGCGACACCGGCGCCGTCTACGACGCCGCGGCGGCGGTCGCGGCGCAGGCCGGGCGGGCGCGCATCGGCGCGCTGCTCCGCCGGCGCGGCGTCGAGATCGTCGACGCGCCGCCCGACCGGCTCCCGCCCGCCCTCGCCGACGCCTACCTGAGCCTGAAAGCCGCCGGCCGCCTCTGACCCGCGACTTTGTCCATGATCACGGACGATTTTGCGCGGCAGACGTGAAAGATAGTCCGTGATCTTGGAAAGAGGTCACCCGGCGACCGGAAGCTGGTCGGGCGCCTCGATGATGTCGCCGACCTCACCGGCCGCCGCACGGCGCCCGATCACGAAGATGTAGCTCAGGAACGCCGCCTCAGCGATGGCGCCGATGCCGATCCGTGCCCAGGTCGGCAGCGGCGAAGGGGTGACGAATGCCTCGATCACGCCGGATACGAGCAGGACGGGGACCAGCCCGATCGCGATCGTGATCAGCGCCCTCCCCTCCTCGGCGAGCGCCCTGACCCGAGGCCGCGGCCCGGGATCGACGACCGCCCAGCCCAGCCGCAATCCGGCCGCGGCGGCCAGGAACACCGCGCTCAGCTCCAGCATGCCGTGCGGCAGGATCAGGCCCCAGAACTCACCGGACCTGCCGTGCGAGATCATCAGGGCGCCGACGACGCCGCCGTTCACCGCGTTCACGGCAAGGACGTAGAGCACGGGGATGCCGATCAGCACCCCGAGGATGACCGTCTCGCCGGCCACCACGATGTTGTTCAGCCACACGTGCGCGGCGAACGACCGGGCGTCGGTCGCCGAGTAGTAATGGCGGAACTGGTGGTGAACGAGCCTGGCCACCCCCGATCGCGGCAGCAGGCTGGCCTGCAGCGTGTGCGACCCCGCCACCCGCCATCCGACCAGCACCGCCACGAGGATCGACCCGGCCGCGCAGCCGAGCCACCACCAGCGCATCCGGTAGGCGGCGGCAGGGAAGGAGACCGCGGCGAACCGCCCGACTGCCTGCCACCCCGACGACTGCGCGCCGCTCACAGCGGCGCGTGACCTGGCGAGCTGGCTGGAGAGCCTCGCGGCGAGCGCCTGATCGAGGCCCGAGGCCTGCACCATGGACAGCTGGGTGGCCGTGCGCTGGTAAAGGCCGACGAGTTCGTCGATCTCGTCGCCGGACAGCCGGCGGCGGCGCCGGGTCAGCGCGTCCAGCCTGGCCCAGTCGGCACGATGCTCGGCGACGAATACCTCAAGATCCACGGCTGGAGACTACCGGCTTGATGTCTGGATAGTCTTGGCCCGACCGCATATGCGGGCGGGCCAGGGGCACCGAACTCCGGAGGACGCAGTGGCTGAGGTCGTGACCGGCGAGGCGGTCGTGCTCGACCTGGCCGTCGCCCGCTTCCCCAGCCGGCTGCTCGCGCTCATCATCGACATCGCCGTCCAGTTGCCCGTCGTGCTCTTCCTGGAGATCGTCGTCTTCTCACGGGCGGCCAGCCACCTGAACCAGGCCTCGGCGGCCGCGGTCTACATCGCCGGGCTGATCTTCGTGGTGATCGGCTATCCGCTGACGTTCGAGACGCTCAGCCGTGGCAAGACGCTCGGCAAGATGGCGCTTGGCATCCGCGTTGTCAGCGACGATGGCAGCCCCGAGCGGTTCAGGCAGGCGCTCGTGCGCGCGCTGTCGGCGGCCTTCGTCGAGATCTGGCTGCCGCCATTCAACCTGATCGGCATGCCCGCGGGGCTGATCACCTCGATGGTGTCGGCGAGAGGCAAGCGCCTCGGCGACATGTTCGCCGGGACGTTCGTGATCCAGGAGCGGGTGCCGCGACGGCCGGACCTCGCGCCGGTGTTCACCGTCGTCTCGCCGCCGCTGGCCGGCTGGGCGCAGCACCTGGAGATCGCCAGGCTCTCTGACCAGACGGCCGCGGCGGCCAGCAGCTACCTGCGGCGGTATTACGACCTGCGCCCCGCCGCCCGCGATCAACTCGGGCTCCAGCTCGCGGCGGCGGTCGCCGCCCAGGTGAGCCCGCCGGCTCCGCCGGGAACCGACGCGCCGTCATTCCTGGCCGCGGTCCTCGCCGTGCGCCGCGAGCGGGAGCAGGCCAGGCTGCAGGCTCGCATGGGCAGCTGGCAGGGCGCTCCTCCCCCGCAGGCAGCTCACGCCCCGCAGGCAGCTCCCGCCCCGGGGGCAACACACGCCCCGCAGGCAGCTCCCGCCCCGCGGGCAACACACGCCCCGCAGGCAGCTCCCGCCGCGCCGGCAGCGGACGACCCAGACCCGCCGGAATCGCCTGCGCGGCCCGCGACGCTCCCGCTCGGCCCCGATGACCTGGTCACGCTGAGCAAGCCTGACCAGCCGGATGACTACGGCTTCGCCCAGCCGCTCTGAACTAGAAGCAGCCTGCCGGCGGCGGTCGCGGGCAGGAGCCTGTTAGAACGATCTGAACCGTCAGGCCTTGCGGGACGGCGCGCACAAGAACGGCGCGAGCAGGTCGCCGGTCGCCTTGGCCGCGAGCGCGAGCCCCTCGGCGGCCGGGACGTCGCGGACGGAATAGTGTTGCTGCCCCGCCGCGGTCGTCGCGGTCAGCGTGACCAGGCCCTGCCGGCGCTGGAACCAGGTCTGGTGGATCCGCCAGCCGATGATCGCGTCGGTCGAGATGATCGCGCGGCGCCTGGCGAAGCTGCCGGTGCGGGTGACCAGCCAGCCGCCGACGAGCCTGTGCCCGAGGCTCCGGTACCTGTCCGCCGCGACCAGCGCGCCAGCCGGCAGCAGTATCAGCGACGCGACCCGCACCCAGGCGGGTCCGTGCTGGACCGAGGTGACGACCCAGATTGCCGCGACGACCAGCGCGGCGCCGGCGAACGCGCGTACGTAGCGGCGCCGGCGGGCGGCGGGGCCGTGCCGCAGCAGCGGGCCCGTGCAGACACGCTCGGGCAGCCCGAGGACAGCGCCGGCCACCTGCGTGGCGACGGCGCGCGGAGCCGGCGGCAAGAGCACCGATCCCTCGCGCTCTGCGCCGCGGCCGACCTGCAGGCCGGTGGCGATGGCGATGCACCGCGCGCCGCGTGCCGCGCGCAGCAGCAGCGGCTCGCTGATCTCGACACCGCAGAGCCTGGCACGCGAGATCGTCGTGGCCCGCAGTGACAGCAGGCCGCGGGTGACCCTCAGGGTGTCGGTGCCGCGCTCGGCCAGCCGGAAGTCCCAGAACACCGCGATGTAGCCGGCCATCGCGATCAGCACGTACCCGCCGAACGCCACAGCGCTGCCGACGAAGATCCGCTGCAGCACGTCGAGCGCGGCAAAGTCGGCGACGACCCGCTGGACCGGCCCCGTTGCCGCGAGGTTGATGTTGGTGGCGTTGGTGACCTGGACGACCGCTCCGAACAGCACGCCCAGCACCACGAGCCCGGTCATCGTGAGCGGGGCGAAGCGGAGCCAGCTGATCCGCCACCTCACGATCTCCAGCCCGGCATCGGCGGCGTCCAGCTCCGACCCGGCGGCCTTTGGCTCCGCCGCGGGGGCGGGCGCGGCGGTGGCGGGCGCCGCGGGGGCGGGCGCGGCGGTGGCGGGCGCCGCGGGGGCGGGCGCCGCGGGGGCGAGCGCGGCGGTAGCGGGCGCGGGAGCGGAGCCGGCCATGGCTCCGGTCGCCGCCAGTTCCGTGACCGACGACAGCAGTTCACGTCGCAGCGACTCCGCCTCCGACCTGGTAACCCCGTCGAGGTGGAAGCTCTCGCCCGGGCGGTAATCGTTGCGGCCGGTCCCGATGCTGACCCGGCAGACTCCGAGCACGCGGTGCAGCAGGTGCGCGGTCACGTCGACGGTGCGGATCCTGTCTCTGGCCACCGACAGGGTCTTCTGGTTCAGCAGTCCGCGCCGCAGGTAGACCCGTTCGTCGGTGATCAGGTACCTGGTCGTGGCCCAGTGGACGAGTCCGGTTACGACCGCCAGGGCGGCGGCGGCAATGCTCCACGCGAGGCCAACGCCGGTGCGCGCGTGCAAGAGCAGCAGTCCGGCCAGCAGCGGCAGCAGCCTGACCAGGTCGGTCAGCGGCCGGACGACCATGCTCCGCCGGCTCAGCCGCCGCCAGCCGGAATCGGCGCCCGCGAAAGCGCGGGTTCCTTGCGCTGGGGCGCGTCTGCCGCCGCTCTGGCCGAGCCCGGCCCCTGAGCCAGCAGCGTCGCGATGCCCGCTCGGCCCCGCGCCGGGAGCCGCCGGCGCAGGAGCCAGCGCGGCCTCCTCGGACCCGCCCGTCATCCCGGGAGCCGTCACGTCGCGTCGCCGGGTGTCCGCCCGGTCGCCACGGCCAGCTGGTCGAGCAGCCGGTCGGCAAGCGCGCGGTCGAGGCCGTGGATCCTGACCGGGCCGGCCGCCGAGGCCGTCGTGGCGGTCACGTTCGCCAGGCCGAAGATCCGCTCCCCGACCGACCGGTGGCTGTCGATCGTCTGGATCCGGCTGACCGGGGCGATCCGCCAGTGCACGGAGAACCAGCCGGACCTCGTGTACAGGGCCTGATCGGTGACCTCCCAGCGGTGTACCCGGTACCGCCAGCGCGGCATGATCAGCGCGTGCAACGCGACGACGACCGCCGTGGCCGCGATGACCGCGCGCCAGATCGCGTGGAAGCCGCTCATTCCCCCGAGCGCGATCTCGGCCAGCACGACAACGCCACCGCCAATCGCGGCCCTCGCGGTCCAGTAACTGATCGCGCGCCGGCTGACCCGGTTTCCTGGTGCGCGCAGCCCCGGCAGCAGCGGGTCGGCGGCGAGGCCGTCGGTCGTCATGCCTCTAGGGTGCCATCTGCGGGCGATGATTAGAAAACGACCATCAACTTCGCGGCTTGGCCGGCACGGCGGGCTGTTCCGGCCGGCCATTGACTCGCCAGAGAAATCGACGAGCCCCATGCGCCAGGCGCGTCCTAGCTGCCCTGGTGCCAGGAGGCCAGGTAGTCCTGCTGAACGCTGGTCAGCTCGTCGATCGTCGTGCCGGCCGCGGCCAGCGTAAGCCTGGCGACCTGGGCGTCGATGGCCGCGGGCATCGGATGCACGCCTGCCGCCAGCCCCGCCTCCCCGCCGATCAGCCACGTCATCGCCAGCGCCTGCGCGGCGAACGACAGGTCCATGACCGCGGCCGGGTTCCCCTCGGCCGCGATCAGGTTGACGACCCGGCCGTCGGCCAGCAGGATCAGCCGGCTGCCGGAGTCGAGCACGTACTCGTCGGCGTGCGGCCTGACCCCGCGGTTGACCTCGACCGCGAGATCGGCCAGCGCGCGCACGTCGATCTCGACGTCGAAATGACCGGCGTTGGCGAGCACCGCGCCGTCGCGCATGACCTCAAGGTGGGGCGCCGTGATCACGTCCCGGGATCCGGTCGCGGTGATGAACACGTCCCCCGCGGACGCGGCGTCGGCCATCGGCAGCACCCGGTACCCGTGCATGATCGCGGCAAGCGCGCGGACCGGGTCGACCTCGGTGACGATCACTTGCGCGCCGAGGCCAGCAGCCCGCTCGGCGATCGCGCTGCCGCACGACCCGAATCCCGCCACCACGAC
>Ga0070707_100000571_pt1 | contig 37049 bp, 39 predicted proteins | sample KBSK5502metaG_FD_65468 | JGI IMG/M metagenome (GOLD analysis project Ga0070707, IMG submission 65468) | Corn, switchgrass and miscanthus rhizosphere microbial communities from Kellogg Biological Station, Michigan, USA - KBS K5-50-2 metaG | ecosystem: Host-associated > Plants > Roots >... | reverse complement strand
CGGCGAGCTGTCGGTGCTCGAGACCGGCGGGCAAACGCTCCAAGTGGCGCAGCCTGCCGAGCCCGGCGAGTGGGTGCGGCTCTGTCTCAGGCCCGAGGACGTGACGCTCTTCCCTGGGGCGCCCAAGCCGGGCGCCTCGAGCGCTTTCAACCGTCTCGCCGGCCGGGTCCAGCGCGTGGTGCCAGCCGCCCCCCATGTGCGTGTTATTGTTGACTGTGGCTTCTCTCTGGTTGCCCTGGTGACTCAGCGTTCAGTCGAGGAGCAGCGCCTCGGTGAAGGGGCCGAGGTCACGGCCCACTTCACCACTACCGCGCCGCATCTGCTGCGACACGGGAAGCCTTGACACTGACGCGAGGGGAGGAGTAAAAGGAGGGCAAGTAGGCTCACCTGAAGCCGGTCGAACAGCCTCGCAAGGAGGTTCGCATGCCCGACTCGGAAGCTTTGATCCAGCGACTGGCCGCCGAAAACCACGAATTCCGAAAGCTCCGCGAAGACCACAGGAAATACGACGAAGAGCTGGCCCAGATGAACAGCCGCGGCTTTCTCACCACCGATCAGCAGTGGCGCGTGAGCGAGCTCAAGAAGCTCAAGCTCATCGCGAAGGACCGGATGGAAGTGATGATCCGGCACGCGCGCGCCGCGACGCACGCCTGACCCGGGGCGCCAGCGCCCCGGTCCCATGACCCCGTCCCGGGAGATGCCGGGATTTCGCGGCCTCTCCCACCTGACTCCGGCGGGTGACGCCCGGATGGTGGACGTCTCCTCCAAGGCGGAGACGGTCCGCGAAGCTCGGGCCCGGGTCGTGGTCAAGATGAAGTCCGCCACCCTGGCCGCAGTGCGCGCCGGCCAGATGGCCAAGGGCGATGTCTTGGGGATAGCCCGTACCGCCGGGATCCTGGCTGCCAAGCGCACCCCCGAGCTCATCCCGCTCTGCCATCCCCTCCGCATCACCGGTGTGGACATCGACTTCGCGCTCGACACGCGCCGCTCAACCCTGACGATCGAGGCGCGCGTCCGCACCGTGGACAAGACCGGCGTGGAGATGGAGGCCCTCACCGCGGCTGCCGTGGCCGGCCTCACCGTGTACGATATGGTCAAGGCGGTGGACAGGGGCGTCATACTGACCGATCTGGGCCTCGTCGAGAAGTCCGGAGGCAAGTCCGGCCACTGGAAGCGCCCGCGTAAACCATGAAGTGCGAGCTGAGACACGGCCGAGTTGCCGTAGGCACGAGGGTGGCGCGGCGAGCGGTGAAAATGTTCGAATGAAGACGGCGCTCATCTACAGCGAGGCATGGCGGCAGTACGACTATAGCCCGGAGCACCCGCTCCGCATGGAGCGGCTCGGGCTGACCTGGCGCCTCATGGAAGCCTATGGGCTCACGGCCGCCCCGCGCGCCAAGGTCCTCACGCCAGAGCCGGCCGACCTCGCGAGCATCGCGCGCTTTCACACGCGCGAGTACCTTGAGATCCTCCGCGCGGTAAGCGCCGGGGACTGGGTGCCCCATGCCCAGCGCTACGGGCTCGGGCCCGGCGACAACCCCATCTTCGTCGGGCTCTGGGAGGCGGCGCAGCTCGCGGCCGGCGGCTCCCTGCTGGCGGCTCAGCTCGTCGCCGACGGCGAGGCCGACCGCGTGTTTCACTTCGCCGGGGGGCTGCATCACGCCATGCCAGACCGCGCCTCCGGCTTCTGCTATGTCAATGACGCAGTGCTGGCGGTCATGTGTCTGCGCGAGCGCGGGTGGCGGGTTGCCTACGTGGATATCGACGCCCATCACGGCGACGGCGTCCAGTTCGCCTTCTACAACGATCCCAATGTGCTGACCATCTCGACCCACGAGCGTGGCGACCGGCTGTTCCCGGGCACGGGCTTCGTGGTCGAGATGGGCGAGGGCGAAGGCATGGGCTTCTCCGTGAACCTGCCGCTGCAGCCCATGACCGATGACGCGGTCTATCAACCCGCCTTCGAGGCGGTGGTCCCGCCACTCCTTCGCGCCTTCAAGCCCGACGTGCTGGTGATGCAGCTCGGCATCGATTCTCACCGGACCGATCCGCTCACTCATCTGAGCCTGACGGTGCAGGGCTTCGCGCGCACGGTGAGGCGCCTGCTCGAGCTCGCGCCCCGCGCCGTCGCGCTGGGCGGCGGTGGCTACGACCTGGGCAATGTGGCGCGCGCGTGGACGGCGGCGTGGGCGGCGATGAACGACGTGCGCCTGCCCGAGGCCCTGCCGCGCGAATGCCATCGCGACCTGCAGGCGGTGGGACTGCGCTCGCTCTCGCTCTCGGACCCGGAGATGGCGCTTCCCGACGATACCCGCCGCTGGGCCGAGGAATACGCCCGCCGCCAGGTCGGCGCGATCCAGGAGACGATCTTCCCTCTCCATGGGCTATGAGGGCGGGGCCTCCGACTCGGCCGCCGCGCGCCTGACGGCGTGATCGCTGTTCCCGCCCCGATCAGCGCGGCCTTCATCGTGCTGGTCGCGCTTCTCTACGTCATGCTGCTGCTCGGCTTCGCTCATGGCCTGCGCACCGGCGGGGTCGAGGCAGGGCGATGCCGGCGCTGGACGTGGACCGCCGCGCTCGGCCTGGCCCTCTGGCTCGCCCTCACCGCGGGGCTCGCGCTGAGCGGCGCGCTTCGCGACTTCGGCTCCCGGCCGCCACGAGTCTTCCTCGTGATCGCGCCGGCTTTCCTGGGCACGCTCCTGCTCGGGCTCAGCCCCTGGGTTGGGCGGGCGGCGAAGGCGCTGCCCGGCGCATGGATCGTGGCGGCGCAGAGCTTCCGGGTGCCCGTGGAGGCCATCCTCTGGCTGCTCGTCGTGCAGCGCGCGCTGCCCGAGATCATGACCTTCACCGGCCGGAACTGGGATGTCGTGACCGGCCTCAGCGCGCCGCTCGTCGCCTGGCTCGGCTTCAGACACCGCCGGCCGGCCCGCGGCGCGGTGCTCCTCTGGAACCTCCTGGGCCTGGCGCTCGTCACCAATGTCGTGACACGCGGGATCCTGTCGGCCCCAACGCCCTTTCGGGTCTTCGTCACCGATCCGCCCAATGTCATCATCGCGGATTTTCCCTTCGTCTGGCTGCCCTGCTTCGTGGTGCCCGTCGCCTACTTCCTGCACATCGTCTCTTTGCGCCAGCTGGGGTCCGTGCGCTAGGCTCGAAGCCGTGCTGAAATTCGCCTCTTGCGCCTCGCGCGCGGCCCTGCTCCTCGTGCTCGCGCTGCTCCCCGCGCCCGCGCGCGCGCAAGCGCCCTCGTGGGAGCGCGCCATCGACGACGCCGAGCGCGCCGTCCAGCAGGGGCGCTACGCCGAGGCGGAGCGCCTGCTTGCCGGAGCGGTGAAAGAGGCTGAGGCGTTCGGCCCCGAAGACGCGCGGCTGGCGCGCGCGCTCACCGCGCAGGCCACGTTCTATCGTATCCTCGGCCGAACTGAGGAAGCCGAGCCGCTCCTGGCGCGCGCGGTCGACATCCTCGACAAGGCGCCACGGCACGAGCCCGCCGAGCTTGCCGGCGTGCTGAACGACCTGGGCTTCCTCCGCCAGCAGCAGGGCCGGCTTGCGGACGCGAACGCGCTCTACCACCGGGCGCTCGGAGTCGCCGAGAAGGGGCTGCCGCCGGAGCATCCCCAGATTGCGACCGTGCTCTCCAATCTGGCCACGCTCTACCAGGCGCAGGGGCGCTACGCGGAGGCCGAGCCGCTCTACCGCGGGGCGCTCCGCATCTCGGAGAAGGCGCTCGGGCCCGAGCATCCCGCGGTGGCCCGTGCGCTGGGCCATCTGGGCTCGCTCTACCAAATCCAGGGGCGCTACGCCGAAGCGGAGCCCCTCTACCGCCGCGCGGTGGCAATCACCGAGAAGGCGCTGGGGCCTGAGCATCCCGAGCTGGCCACGCCGCTCGGCAGTCTGGCCTCGCTCTACAAAGCCCAGGGGCGTTACGCGGAGGCCGAGCCGCTCTACCGCCGCGCGCTCGTGATCTCGCAGAAGACCCTGGGCTCCGATCATGCCGCCGTGGGCACGACGCTCAACGAGCTGGCCGAGCTCTATCGCATTCAGGGGCGCTACGCGGAGGCCGAGCCGCTCTACCGCCGCGCGCTCGTCATCCAGGAGCGGGCGCTCGGGCCCGACCATCCCGACGTGGCGATGACGCTCGGTAACCTGGGACTCGCCTTTCGCGCCCAGGGACGGTATCCGGAGGCGGAGCTGCTCTACCGGCGGGCGCTCGCCATCACCGAGCGCGCGCTCGGGCCGGAGCACCCGGAAGTGGCGACCTCGCTCAATACTCTGGGTGAGCTCTACCGGGTCCAGCGCCGCTATGCCGAAGCCGAGCCGCTCTTCCGCCGCGCCTTGGACATCCGCGAGCGGACGCTGGGGCTCGAGCACCCGGCGGTGGCTACGAGCCTGAACAACCTGGCGGCGATCTACTACGCAGCCGGTCGCTACGACGAGGGCGAGATGCTCTACCGCCGCTCCCTGGCCATTCTAGAGAAGACCCTCGGACCGGCGCACCCGAACGTGGCCAGCACGCTCAGCAATCTCGCGTTCACGCTGCGCGCCGAGGGGCGGGTCGCCGAGGCGCTGCTGCTCTACCGCCGCTCGCTGAGCATTGCGGAGAAAGCGTTCGGCCCCGAGCATCCGAACGTGGCCGCGATCCTCGAGAGCTATGCCGGCGCGCTCCGGCAGAGCGGCAGGGAAGCCGAAGCAAGCGATGCCGAGACGCGCGCCCGGGCGATCCGGGCGCGGGCCGGGGGCGCCACGCCCACGCGATAGGGCCGCTCCCGCTCAAGGCACGCGGGCTTTGACGGCCCAGGCGCGGGCGATGAGGTGGATGCTGCCGTCGGGCCCGATCGGCAGGCCGGCGCGAATGCGCTCGCGCAGCGCCGCGCGGCTGTCCTCGGGCAGCGACATGCAGTAGCTTGGTGCCGGACCCTGGCCGCCGAGGAACGGGGACCAGTAGTCGTCGAAGTAGCGGAACACGGTGGGCACGTCGATGGCCCGGCCCTCGATGGCGCGCAGGCCGACCTGCTGGAAGAGCTCGGTCAGGGGCTCGGGCTTGCAGATTGTGAAGCGCCGGCCTTCGTCCAGCTCTTGGGCGGCCGGATCGAACGCCACCACCGCGTCCCAGAAATGCCGCATGAGTTCCATCCGGCCCGCGTAATCCCAGACATAGACGGCCACCGTGCCGCCGGGCCGGACCGCGCGCCGCATCTCGCCGATAGCGCGCGCCTGGGCGGGAACGAAGTTCAGCACGAGGCCAGAGACCGCCACGTCGAATTCTGGATTGGGGAAGGGCAGGGCCTGGGCGTCGGCCTTGCGAAAGCGCGCCCGCGGATCGGCGACGCGCTCGCTCACGTAGGCCACGTAGCCCTCGCTCTGATCCACGCCCACTACTTCGCGCGGCGCCGCCGTCTCGAGGATCACCTGGGTCAGCGCGCCGGTGCCGCAGCCGACATCGAGCCAGCGGATGCCCGAGGCCTGGGTGAGCCAGGCGATGAATTCGCGCGCCACCAGCCGGCTCCACCGGCCGACATAAGGCTCGTAGGCGTCGCCGCTGGCCCAGACGTCTTTGCGCTCCGTCATCGCCTGGCGCGCGGCGCGGCTAGCGGGGAGCGCGAGCGGCGAGCAGCGTCTGGACCAACTCGCGCCCGTGGCGGCCGCCCCAGTCGCGGCTGCCGACGATGCGTCCCACGAGGCGGCCCTGGCGGTCGATGGCGTAGGCCGTGGGCGGCCCCCAGACGCCATAGATGCGGCCCGTGACGTCGCCGCTCTCGTCGATCAGCACCGGCGCCGTGTAGCCGCGCTCCTGCACCGTGCGCCTCACCAGGGCGGGATCCTCACGAAAGCTGATGAGCAATACCTCGAACCCCTTCGATTTGAACTCCTGATACAGCCGGTTGACGGAAGGTAACTCCTCCCGGCAGTCCGGTCACCAGGTGGCCCAGAAGAAGACGAGAACGATCTTGCCCTTGAAATCTCCGAGCCGGACGGTCTTGCCGCTCAGATCCGGCAGCGCGAAGGCCGGCGCCGGCTTCGGCGGATCGTAGGGTTGCATCCGGATCGCGGACGGATCGTGCTCCATCGCGCGGGCGGCCGGCGTTGCGACAGCGGCCACGAGGACGAGCGCGACGGCGAGCGCGCGCTTCATGATGCGCCCGACTCCTTCAGCGCCTTGAGGACTTCGTCGGGCTTGAGGAGGTCGAGGGGGTTGTCCATGACCTTGATCCAGCGCACGGTTCCCTCGCGATCGATGATGAAGTAGGCGCGCTTGGCGTAGCGGTAGATGGGGCTCTGCTCGTTGGTGACCATGGCGTCGTAGGCCGGCAGCATCGTGCGACGGAAATCGGAAGCCAGCGGCAGGCGGATCTTGTTCTGCTTGGTAAAGGCGTCGAGAGTGGCGACGTGATCGGCGCTCACGCCCACGACCTGGGCGTTCAGAGCTTCGAACTGCGGCAGGGCCGCCTCGAAGCTCAGGATCTCCTGGGTTCAGGTGGCGGTGAAGGCCTGGATGAAGGTGAAGACAACGACCGGCCCCTTGCCGAGCATCTCCGAGAGCTTGAGCTGCTTGCCTCCCGGCACCCCCAGGGTGAAGTCCGGCGCCTTCTTGCCGACCTCGAGCGCATCCGCGGCACCCGACAGCAGCAGGGTCGCCGCCACGGCCGCCGCCACGATTGACCAGAGCGCCTTCTTCCTGTGCATGGGCCTCTCCTTGGGGCTCGCTATGGTTCGAGCGATTGTGTAGAGCCTCTCCGTGTGCCGCGGAGTGTACCACCCCGCCGCCTCGACCGGATCATCCTGCTGCCGGAGCGAGCGCGGGCGAAGCCTTCGATCAACCGCTGCCGCGAAATCCAGAGACGCCGTGCCTGCTGATATGTCGCGGCGCCCAGGCGCGCCGACCCCGCCGGATGCAGGCAGGCGAGGAGGGCCCGCTGGTAGAAAACGCCGAGGACGGACGCCCGGTTCCCGGTCGGCGCCGGCTGGAAGCCCAGCCGCCCGAGGCCGCGGTGGAAGATCGTGGTCGCCACGAAGGCCTGCACGTCGGCCAGAGGACCGCCTGGCTCGGCGCGGCGGGCGAGCTCTCTCAGCGAGGCGATGAAGAGACGCCGGAACCTCAGACCTACCGCCCGGATCGAATCGGCGTCAGTGTGGAGCGCCGCGACCTCCTCGTTGTTCAGATGAAGGATGCCGATCCGGTCGCCGGGCGCGAGCCGCGTGCCGTCGGCGAGCTCGAGCGGCCGCCGCCGCCGGCGAAGCTCCAGCCGAATGGCCGGACCGACCTGGGAGCCCGGGTGATCGAGGCCGTGCCAGAGTCGGTAGAGCCGGTCGTAGAGCGCGATCGGCCGTCGGTACCAGGCGCGTTGGTCACTTCCACGCTTCATCCCGCTGACTCCATGCGCACCTCACCGCAATCCGGCGTTCCCTAGCCTACTCGTCCCGAGAGCGCTCGTCCATCTCACGCGCGATAATGCTGGTATGCATCGCGCCAGCGCCGAAGCACCGTTCATCGGGTTTTCCCCTAGCCAATCCGCGTCCGCCAGCATGGCCTGGCGGCTCCACCGCGAGGTCGTGCTGCTGGCCGGCTGGGGCCGCGCGATCCTGCTCCAGGTCGCCCATCCGCTGGTCGCCCGCGGCGTCGCCGACCACAGCCCCTTCGCGGCCGAGCCTTGGGGCCGCGTGAAGCGCCTCGAGCGCACGCTGCGCGCGATGCTGACGCTCACCTTCGGCACGCCCGGGGAGATCGCGGCGGTCGCCGCCCACATCAATCGCGTCCACGATGGCATCCATGGCCGGCTGGGCGAGGGAGCGGGGGCGTTCAACCGCGGGGCCTCGTACAGCGCTCACGATCCGGCGCTGCTCGCCTGGGTCCACGCCACGCTGCTCGATTCCTTCCTGCTCACCTACGAGCGCTTCGTCGCGCCGCTGACGCCCGCGGAGCGTGACCGTTACTGTCGCGAGGCGAGCGCGGGCGCATCGCTGCTCGGGATCCCGCCGGGCCGGTCGCCGCAAAGCGCGGCCCAGCTTGCCGCCTACATGAAGCGGATGCTCGAGGGCGGCGACATCGCAGTCACCGCCGCCGCCCGCGAGATCGCGCGCGAGGTCCTAGCGCCGCCGGCGCCCTGGCCCGCGCGCCCGCTGCTGGCGCTGGCGCGGCTGCCCGCCATCGGCTTGCTGCCGCCCGCCGTCCGCTCGGCCTATGGCTTGGCATGGACTCCGCGCCAGGACCGCGCCCTGCGGCTCCTCGCCGCCGTCGTGCGGGGCGCGCTCCCGCTCGCGCCCTCGGCGCTGCGCTACTGGCCGGCGGCCCGGGCCGCCGCGGCGCGCGAGCGGCGAACCGGGATGATTGGCTAAACTCGCCGTTTCAGATTTGCGAATATTGCTATGATTACATTCATGCGTGGCGTGCTCATCAGCGTCGAAGGCGTCGAGGGCTCCGGCAAGTCCACCCACTGCCAGCGTCTGGCCGAGCGACTGAAGGCGCGCGGGCTCGAGGTCGTGCTGACCAGCGAGCCCGACGGCACGGCCCTGGGGCTCGCCATCCGATCGCTCTTCGAAAGAGAGGGCCCGCCCCCGACACCGCTCACCCAGACCTTTCTCTTCATGGCGGCGCGCCAGCAGCACGTGAGCCAGCTGATCCGGCCGGCGCTCGGGCGCGGGGCGGTCGTCATCTGCGATCGCTACGCGGATGCCACCGTCGCCTACCAGGGCTTCGGCCAGGGAATGGACGTTCAGACGGTCCGCGACCTCAACCTGCTGGCCACGGGGGGCGTGCTCCCCGATCTCACCATCGTGCTCGATCTCGATCCGACGGTGGGGATGGCGCGCATCGGGAGTCGCGCGCACGACGCCTTCGAGCGCATGGATCTCGGCTTCCACAAGCGGGTGCGCGAGGGCTATCTCGAGATCGCGCGCGCGGAGAAGAATCGCGTCGTGGTGCTCAAGGCTGATCAGGAGAAAGACGCCCTCGCCGCCGACGTCGCGCGGGTCGTGGATGAACTCCTCGCGCGCCGGGAGCTCCGGCATGACGCGTGAGGATCCCTTCCGCGCCATCGAGGGGCAGGCCGAGGCCGTGAGCCTGCTCCGCCGCGTCGCGGCCGGAGACCGAATCGCCCACGCCTACGCCTTCATCGGGCCCGAGGGCTCCGGCCGGAAGGCGGCCGCGCTCGCCTTTGCGCGCGCCCTGGTCGCCCCGGCCGGTGGACCCGCCGCGGCGCGCGTCGACCGGGGCGCGCATCCAGACGTCACGCTCATCCAGCCCACGCCCCCCGAGGGCGATCCGAAGGGTCCTCTGGCGCTGCGCATCGAGAACATCCGCGAGCTCGAGCGGCGGGCCTCGCTGCGGCCGGCCGAGGCGGCCTGGAAGGTGTTCATCGTGGACGGCGCCGACAGGATGACGGTGGCCACGCCCCAGGCGTTCCTGAAGACGCTCGAGGAGCCGCCGGCGCGCACGGTGATCGTGCTGATCCTCTCGCAGCTTCGCGCGCTGCCCGCCACCGTGCTCTCCCGCTGCCAGATCATCCGCTTCCAGCCGCGGCAGGCGCCCGGCACGATCGCGCTGCTCCCCGACGGCCGCGGCGAGACGCGGGAGCGCGCGCTCGGCGCGCTGGCCGAGGCCGAGTCGGAGGGCGGCGAGGCCATCCTCAAAATCGGCGAAGCGCTGGGGCGCGACCGTCAGGCGGCCGAGGCGGTGATCGAGACGTGCTGGCTCTGGTATCGCGATCTGCTCTGCGCGCTGAGCGGCGCCGACGCTCGGCTGGCGGTGTTCGGCAGCGGGGCGGCCGCCTTCGCGGGTCGGCGATCGCTCGACGAGGTCGTGGAGGGCCTGCGGGCCTGCCGCGAGGCCTGGCAGGCGGTACAGGGCAATGTCTCTCCGCGGCTCACCGTGGAAGTATTACTGAGCCGCCTGGCCGTCCGGGCGGCATAGAGGCGCTATGAGCGACGCGAACGTGACCATCGTCGAGCCCGCCGTCGAGGAGATCCCGCAATTCCTCGTCGGCATCCGGCTGCGCGAGCCGCTGATGGCCGAGGACTACCTGACGACGGACGCCGATCTGCACGTCGGCGACTTCGTCGTGGTCGAGACCGGCGGCAGCACCGCCATCGCCGAGGTGCGCCGGCCCAAGCGGGCGCTGCCCGAGTTCAAGCGCGGTCGGCTCTACCGCAAGGTCATCCGCCGCGCCACCGAGAGCGAAGTGACCGACTGGCGGGCGCGGCGCGGGCGCGAGCTGCGCGGCATCGAGACCTCGCAGCAGCTCGCGCATTCCAAGGGCCTGCACCTCAAAGTCGTGGACGTCGAGATCGAGCCCTCGGGCCGGCGGGTTACGGTGTGCTTCAATTCCGAGGAGCGCGTGGACTTCCGTGACCTCGTGCGCGAGATGGCCCACGAGTTTCACGCGCGCATCGAGATGCGGCAGATCGGCGCTCGCGACACGACCAAGCTGATGGACGGCATCGGGCCGTGCGGCCGCCAGCTCTGCTGCTCCTCGCACCTGCGGAAGTTCGAGCCGATCTCGGTGAAGATGGCCAAGGGGCAGGACATGCCGCTCACGGACAACCGGCTCCTCGGCAACTGCGGCCGGCTCAAGTGCTGCCTGCTCTACGAATTCTCCACCTACGAGGAGCTCCGCTCACGGCTGCCCCGTGTCAACACGCCCTGCTCCGCCTCGTGCGGCGGCGGCGGATGCATGACCGGCAAGGTCCGCGCGCTCCGCGTGCTCAAGCAATCCGTCGTCGTCCGCTTCGAGGACGGCACGGAGGCCGAGGTGCCGCTCGACCAGGTGACGTGGGAGGGGCGGGATCACATCAAGCCCGTCTGATCGGCGCCCGACCATTCCGATGGCCCAGCGCACCTTTTACCTCACCACGCCGATCTATTACGTCAACGCGCGCCCGCATCTCGGGCACGCGTGCACCACCATCATGGCCGACGCCATGTGCCGCTATCGGCGCCTGGCCGGCGATCGGGTGTACTTCCTCACCGGCACCGACGAGCATGGGGACAAAATCGCCCAGGCGGCGGCCAAGGCGGGCGTCACGCCGCAGGCGTATGCCGACGAGATCGCGGCGGCCTTCAAGGACACCTGGCGGCGTCTCGACATCACCAACGACGACTTCATCCGCACGACGGAGCCGCGGCATAAGAAGATCGTCCAGGCGATCCTCCAGAAGCTCTACGACACGGGCGAGATCTACTTCGGCGAGTACGGCGGCAACTACTGCTTCGGCTGCGAGCGCTTCTACACCGACAGAGAGGTCGTCGACGGCAAATGCCCCGACCACCAGACGCCGCTGACCTTCATCAAGGAGAAGAACTATTTCTTCCGGATGTCGAAGTACCAGGCGTGGCTGGTCAAGCACCTCGAGGACAATCCGGGCTTCATCCAGCCAGAGCGATATCGCAACGAGGTGCTGGGCTTCCTGCGCGAGCCGCTCCAGGATCTCTCCATCAGCCGGCCCAAGACGCGGCTGCAGTGGGGCATCCCGCTGCCCTTCGACGACCAGTACGTCACCTATGTCTGGTTCGACGCGCTGATCAACTACTACTCGGCCGTCAGTGACCCGGGCAATCCGAAGACACGCGGGCTGTGGGAGCACGTCGAGCACCTGATCGGCAAGGACATCCTCAAGCCGCACGGCGTCTACTGGCCGACCATGCTCAAAGCGGCAGGCATTCCGCTCTACCGGCGCCTCAACGTCCACGGCTACTGGTCGCTGGGCGGCGGCAAGATGTCCAAGTCCATCGGCAACGTGGTCGAAGCCTTTCAGCTCACCGATAAGTATGGCCACGACGCCTTCCGCTATTTCCTCCTGCGCGAGATGAACTTCGGGCTCGACGCAACGTTCTCAGAAGAGGCGTTCGTCGGCCGGCTCAACGCCGACTTGGCCAATGATCTGGGTAATCTGGTCAGCCGCGCGACGACCCTGCTCGCAAACTTCGGGCCGGTTGAGGAAGTCACGCGCGCGGTCGACAGTGCGGATCGAGATATTCGGTATGAGGCCGATGACACGCGCTCGGTTGTCGGCCACGCGATGGAGGAGTTTGCTTTTCAGAAGGCACTCGCAGAGATCTGGGAGTTCATCGGTTCGGTCAATCGGTATGTCGACTCTACGGCCCCTTGGGCGCTCGCGAAGGACCGGTCGAAGCGCGCCCGCTTGGAGATGGTGTTGTGCACATTGGCGGACTCCTTGAGATATCTGGGAATCATGCTCGAGCCGTTCCTGCCGAATGCGGCAAAGAGGATACGGCACGCTCTCGGAGAAATGGGCGAGCCGCATCTTCGGGACGCTCACGTAGGCCGCCTGCGCGGTGTTCCGAAGGTCGAGAAGGTGTCTGCGCTCTTCCCCAGAATCGAGGACAAGGTGACTGACGAGACGATGCCCGGCGCCGCAGCGCCCGCCCAGCCGTCCAGCGGGAAGATCTCCATCGACGACTTCGGGAAGGTCGACCTCAAGGTCGCCGAAGTGGTGGCGGCCGAGAGGGTCGAGAAATCGAAGCGGCTGCTCAAGCTCACGGTCAAGATGGGCGAGGAGACGCGCACGCTGGTGGCGGGCGTGGCCGAGCAGTACGATCCGGCGACGCTCGTGGGACGCAAGGTCGTCATCGTCGCCAACCTGCAGCCCGCCACGCTCATGGGGATCGAATCCAACGGCATGGTGCTGGCCGCCACGCACGGGGGCACGGTCTCGCTGCTCACCCTGGACAAGGACGTGCCCTCCGGCTCCAAGGTTAAGTAAGGTGGGCACGGTCCTCGCTGAGACCTTCCGGCTGCTCGCCGGCCATCTGCACCTGTTCACCCTGATCTCGCTCACCGTCTGGCTGCCGGGACACGTGCTGCTGAATTACTTCCGGTTCTTCGACCCGAGTGGGGAGAGCGTCGTACACACGCTGCAGGCGGGCTGGCTCATCCAGACGGTGTTCGATCCGCTCGTAGTGGCGGCCACCCTGGTGGCGCTCGCCCGCATCAAGCACGGGCTGGCGGTGGATTACGTGGCGGCCATCCGCGAAGGTGCCGGGGCATGGGGCCGACTGCTGGCCGTCCGTTTCGTGGTCAACGTGGCGCTGTGGCTGCCCGGGCTGGCCTGGGTCGCCGTCAATCGCGCCGGCCACGGCACGGCCGTCGTCGCAGGAGTCCTGCTCGCCGCGCTCACCGTGGCGATCCTGATCGTGCTGATCCGCTGCGCCGTTGTTGACGCCGTGGTCGTGCTGGGGGGAGGTAATGTCCTCACCGCGTGGAGTCGGGCGGCGACGCTGACCGCCGGGCAGCGCTGGCCTATCCTCTGGGCCGCCGCGGCGGTGTTCGCCCTGCTCGTCGGAGGAGTGCTGCTCGCGACGCTGGTCTTCCGCCTCGTGCCCGCGCTCAACCATTTCGTCGTGCGGGTGCTGGTGGATTGCGCGCTGGCCGTCAGCCAGTCACTCGTCACCATCGTCCTCTTTCTCTTCTACTGGCGCGCCACGGTGGCGGCCGCCGCTCCCGAGCCCGCGTCCGCTCCCGCGGTCTGAGGATGGACGCCCCCCCAGCGCTTTGGATGCATGTGTCGCCGCGCTACCCGCGCATGCGCTGGCTGCTCCGGTGGGGGATCTCCCTTGGGTCGCTCGCCATGGGCCTGGTGGCGCTCTTCATATTCCGGCGCGGATTGCCGCATGTGGGCTGGATCGTGGGCTATCTGCTGCTCCTCTGGCTGCTCTTCGCCATGCTGAGCGAGCTGCGGGCGCCGCTGGAGCAGCGCGGCCAGCGACTGGTGGTGAGCGCGGCGCACTACACGATCCAGAGCCTCTACCACAACTTGTTGCTCTTCGTCGCGCCCGCTTACTACGCGGCGGCCACGCTGACGTCGGTCAACGCGCTGTTCCTGCTGGCCGTGGCGGCGGGCGCGCTCATTACTGCCGTGGATCCCTGGTACGAGCGCGTGGTCCATCCGAGACCCTGGCTCGAGCACTCACTGCTCGGATTCTCCATCTTCGCGGCCCTCAACGTGGCGCTGCCGCTGGTCGGTGTGCGGCCGTTCATCGCGGTTCAGGGCAGCGCGGCCCTGGCCGTGCTGGCGCTCACGCCGGCGTTCCGCCACACGCGCGCGGCGAACTGGAAGAAGGCGTGTGCCTTCGCGGTGAGCCTGGCTGTCGTGGCGGCCGTCGTGGCCTGGTATGCGCGTGCGTTGGTGCCGCCGGCGCCGTTTTTCCTCGCCCGCGCCGTGCCCGCCCGCGCCGTCGCCTCGCTCGAGCCGGTGGATCCGGCGCGCAACGGTTCGCTTTCGGCCGCCACCGTCGCCGAATGGGGTGGCATCACGGCGTATACGGCCATCTACGCGCCGGCCGGGATCAGGCAGGCCGTCGAACATGTCTGGTTTCGCGACGGGGAGCTGCTCGCCCGTATTCCGCTTCCGACCCCGATCCAGGGCGGCCGCCGCGAGGGTTTCCGCACCTTCTCGCGCAACCAGGACCTCAAGCCCCCGCTGGCCGGCCGCTACACCGTGGACGTGAAAACGGCCTCCGGCCAGCTCATCGGCCGGCTCCGCTTCACCGTCACTCCCTAAGACTCCCTCTCCCCTCTGGGGAGAGGGCCGGGGTGAGGGGTATCATAGGGCCCTGATGCCGCTGGTCGACACCCACGCCCACCTGCACTTCCCCGAGTTCGCCGATGACCTCGACGCCGTGCTCGACCGCGCGCGGCAGGCGGGCGTCGTGACCACGGTCACCATCGGCACCGATCGCGAGACGAACCCGGCCGCCGTGGCCCTGGCCGAGCGGCTTGAGGGCGTCTACGCGACGGTGGGAATTCATCCCCACGACGCCGCCGATGCTACCGAGGATGACTTCGCCGCGCTCGAGCGGCTCGCGCGCACGTCGCCCAAAGTGGTGGCGCTGGGCGAGATGGGGCTCGACTTCTTCCGCGACATCTCGCCGCACCCCGTCCAGGAGCGCGTCTTCCGCCGCCAGCTCGGCCTCGCGCGTGAGATGGGCAAGCCCGTGGTCGTCCACTGCCGCGACGCCCACACCGAGACGCTGGCCATTCTGGCGGAGGAGCGGGTGGGGGAGACCGGCGGCATCATGCACTGTTTCTCGGGCGACGTAGAGGTGGCCAAGCGCTGCCTCGACCTGGGCCTCTACGTCTCGCTGGCCGGTCCCGTGACCTACAAGAACGCCCGCGCGCTGCCCGACGTCGCGCGCTTCGTCCCCGAAGACCGGCTCGTGGTGGAGACCGACTGCCCGTTCCTGCCGCCGCATCCCTACCGCGGCAAGCGCAACGAGCCCGCGTACATCGCGCTGACGGCGGCGCGCGTCGCCGAGCTGCGCGGCGTCGACTCCGATGCCCTGAACGCCGCCATGAGCCGGAACGCCGGCCGACTGTTCCGGCTCCCGAAGTCCTGAGCCATCCAAAGGAGCGCCCCATGGCCTACGCGGACATCCTCTACGAAGTGAAGAGCCAGATCGCCTGGCTCACGATCAACCGCCCCGACAAGGGCAATACCTTCCGGCGCCAAACGGTGTTGGAGATGATCCAGGCGCTCAACGAGGCCCGCCACGATTCACAGGTCCGCGTCGTGGTGCTCACAGGTGCGGGGGATCGCTTCTTCTGCCTCGGCGGGGAAAAGGAGCCCAACGACGGCCAGCTCCACTACCACAATGTGCCGCCGGTGGTGGATCTCTACACGCTGATCGACATGATGCCGCTGCCGGTCATCGCCATGGTCAATGGCTTCGCGGTGGGCGGAGGCAATGTGCTGGCCAATATGTGCGACCTCACCGTGGCGAGCGAGCAGGCGACCTTCCGGCAGGTTGGGCCCATGATGGGCTCCTACGACGCCGGCTTCGGCACCTGGTATCTCGAAGACTCGGTGGGCCGCAAGCGCGCCAAGGAGATCTGGTACCTGAACCGGAAATATTCGGCCAGGGAGGCGCTGGCCATGGGACTCGTCAACGAGGTGGCGCCGCACGCCGAGCTGCGGGCGCGCACCGAGGCGCTCTGCGAGGAGCTGAAGAAGCGCGGGCCCCAGGCTCTGGCCGCGCTCAAGGCGGCCTTTCACGCGCGCCACAACGGCGTCACCGGCATGTCGCGCATCACCGTCGACCACCTAGTGGCGAACTACTACCACACCGACGAGGCCAAGGAGATGGGGCGGGCCTTCAATGCCAAAGAGGACCCTCAGCCCGAGAAGTTCTACCGCTGACCACCATGACGAACCGCCGCACGATTCGCACGATGTGCCCGATGTCGTGCCACCCGACGCTCTGCGGGATGCTGGTCGACGTGGAGGACGGGCGGCTGCTCTCGGTGAGCGGCGACAAGGACAATCCCGACAGCCGGGGCTTTCTCTGCATGCGCGGGCAGGCCGCGCACGAGATCATCGGCAACCCGAAGCGGCTGCTCCACCCGCTCGTGCGCGAGCGCCGGACCGAAGACGCCTGGCGCGAGGCCACGTGGGACGAGGCGCTCGATCTCATCGCCGCGCGAATGCGGGCGGTGGGGCGCGAGGCCGTCGGGCTCTGGGCCGGCCACGGGCTCTTCGCCAATAATTACGGCACGCGCGTGGGCGCCCATCTCCTGCGCCGTTTCGCCAATTTCTACGGCTGCCAGTGGTGGAGTCCCACCATCATCTGCTGGGGCCTCGGCGCCTTCGGCATCGGGCTCACCGGCGCGCTCGAAGTCAATACTAAGGAGGACATGGGCGCCCACTCCCAGCTGATCGTTCTCTGGGGCGCAAATCTCGCGAGCCAGCCCAATACCGGCCCCCACCTGGTTGCGGCGCGCCGGCGCGGCGCTTACGTGATCACCATCGACGTGCGCGAGACGGAGGCGGCCGGCCAGTCTGACGAGATCCTACAGATCCGGCCGGGCACCGACGCGGCGCTCGCGCTGGCGCTGATGCACATCATCATCGGCGAGGGACATCAGGACCGCGAGTTCGTCGCGCGCCATACCGTCGGCTTCGACGCGCTGGCCGAGCACGTGAAGGCCTGCTCCCCGGCCTGGGCCGCCGCGATCACCGGCATCGCCGAGGAGCGCATCGTGGCATTGGCCCGTCGCTATGTGAGTACCCGGCCGGCGATGATCCTGATCGGCGGCAGCTCCATGCACAAGGGCATCAATGGCTGGCAGGGCGGGCGAGCCATCGCCTGCCTGCCTGCGCTCACGGGAAATCTCGGCATCCCTGGCGGCGGCCTCGGCCCCCGCCACGGCGCGCGCACCCATGGCCAGGATCTGAACAACGATATCCTCGCGCTCGACCGGCGGCCGCCGGGTCGCTATGTGCCCGACCAGATGTCGCGGATCACCGAGGCGCTGCTGGACGGACGGGTTCGCGCGCTGTTGCTGGCCGGCACCGACATGCTGTCATCCTTCGCTGAGGCCGGGCGCGTGGCCGAGGGGCTCGGGCGCTGCGAGCTCGTGGTCAGCCACGATCTCTTCATGCACGATACCGCGCGGCGCTTCGCCGACGTGGTGCTGCCGAGCACGTCGTGGCTGGAAGACGTGGGTTGCAAGAGCACGAATACCCACCTCTATCTGATGGACAAGGCTCTCGAGCCGCCCGGCGAGACGCGCCCGCTGACCTGGATCCTGCGCCAGCTCGCGCCGCGTCTCGGGCTACCGGCTGATTTCTATCCGTGGGCGAGCGATGATGGGCCGCTCGACGCGATCCTGGATCATCCGTCCACGGGGCGCGCGACGGTGGCGGCGCTGCGCGCCGAGGGCGGCATCCGCGCGCTGCGGATCTCCCACGTCGCCCATCCGGACGTCCGCTTCGACACGCCCTCGGGCAAGATCGAGCTCTATTCCGAGCGCGCCCGCGCGCTCGCGTTGCCGCCGCTGCCCGTCTTCGAGCCGCTCGGGGCCTCGCGCTATCCCCTGGCCTTCCGCCAGGGACGGACGCTCACCCAGTTCCACGGCTTCTACGACCACGGACGGGCCCTGCCGACGCTGGCCAAGGCCGATCCCGAGCCGCGGCTCTGGATCTCTCAAGCCGACGCCAAAGCGCGGAGGCTGGGCGACGGCGTCCCGATCCGAATCTTCAACGAGCGCGGCGAGCTTCGGGCGCGCGCGCTGGTGACGCCGCGGATTCGGGCCGGCACGGTATGGATGCGCGACGGCTGGGAGGGGCTGAATGAGCTTACTTCGGGCCGCGCGTGCATTCCCGACGAGGCCGTGGGTCTGTTTCCGTTCGCCGCGGGGCAGGCCGCTTTCGACGCGATGGTGGAGGTGGAAGCAGTCTAGGCGGGCGTTACCGCCGGGCCAGGACGGCGCGGGCCCGGACGGCGTCTTCCTGATGCGCGAGGAGGATCACTTCGGCCTGCCGGCCCACGCTGAACGGGTAGACCGATTGAGCGAGGTTGCTCCGGAGTACGACCTGGATGCCCTCGCTCTCCAGCAGCCCTCGAACGACCAAGGCTTCGGACTGGTCGCGGCAGCGGTGCACCTCGACAAAGCTCGGGGTGGGGTCAGCCGGCGGCGACTTGGGAAAGCGGATGACCTTCGCCCGGCGCGCCATGGACTCATGCTAGCATAGCCGCCCGGCGATGAACCTCTCCGCTTTCGGCGTCGTGCCGTGACCATCCTCGACATAAGCCTGCCGATTCACTCACGCATGGTCGTCTACGAGGGCGACCCCGGCGTGGAGATCGCGCCACGCCTCGAGATCGCGCGCGGCGACACAGCCAATGTCTCGCTGCTGTCGATGGGCTCGCATACCGGCACCCACGTGGACGCCCCCGCCCACTTCATCGAGGGCGGAGCCACGGTGGAAGCGCTGCCGCTCGACAGTCTCATCGGGCCGGCGCTCGTGGCCGAAGTGGGATGCGAGAGACTGATCGGCCGCCGCGATCTCGAGCCGCTGCCGCTCGATGGTCAGAGCCGGCTGCTGCTCAAGACTCGCAATTCGGCGCTCTGGGCCGCCGGCGATTTTTCCCGCGACTTCGTCGCCCTCGATCTCGAGGGCGCGCGCTATCTCACGGAGCGGGGGCTGAGGCTGATCGGGATCGACTATCTCTCTATCGAAGCGTTCCATTCGCCGGGCCATCCGGTCCATCGCCACTTGCTGGGAGCCGGCGTGGTGATCCTGGAGGGGCTGGACCTGGGCCGCGTCGCTCCGGGCGTGTACGAGCTGGTATGCCTGCCACTGCCGGTGCGCGGGATTGACGGCGCGCCCTGCCGTGCCGTGCTCCGGCGCTGAGGGCGCTTCCGAGCGTCGGACGCGGTAGAATAGCGATCCCAAGCCCGAGGGAATCGGGCGCGCGGCAGCGAGGAGGCCTCCCATGGGGAAATTCGAGTACTTCGGTGGGGTGCCGGAGGTCGGCATCGTCCCGCGGGCCCCTCACGCCGGCTCACTGATCCGTCACGTCTACGAGCAGGAGCACGGCCGCGGCGGCTTCGCCGGCAAGGCGACGCACACCTATCACCTCTACCCGCCCACGAACTGGCTCCCGGGCGAGACGCGCGTGCTCGACGGCCGGCAGTTCGCGCCGCACTGGGAATCGCCGCTGCGGCCCATCGGCGGCACGCATCACGCGCTCAATGTGATGAAGCCGCCCGAGCCGCGCGATGTCTACCAGGGCATGGCGCGCCTGGTGGCCAATGCCACCGTCACGATGAGCGTCACGGCACCGGCCGCCCCGATGGACTACTTCTTCGAGCACCACTCGGCGACCCTGGTCTTTTTCGTCCACAGTGGGAGCGGCACGCTCGAGACGGTCTTCGGCCCCATCGAGTACCGCAAGGGCGATTTCCTGATCCTGCCCAAGGGGATCACGCACCGGTTCGAGCTGGGGCCCGGAGCGCATTACTACTGGGTGTACGAGAGCTTCGCGGGCGATCCGGAGAAATCCGAGGCCCCGACCACCGGGCAGTTCATCACCCACAGCCGCAGCGACTATCGCTTCCCCCGCTCGCTCGACACGCGCAATGAAGCCGGCCGATTCGAGATCGTCTCCAAGGTCGGCGAGGTCTACACGCGGCGCGTCCACCCCACCCATCCCTTCGACGTGGTGGGCTGGCGCGGGGACTATCTCCCGTACAGATTCGCGGTCGAGGACGTGAGGCCGCTGGTGGCGGATCGTTCCCACGTCCCGCCGTCCGGGCACACGATCTTCAAGCTGCCCGGCTGCTATCTCTGTGTCTTCACCATCCGGTCGGTCGAGAAAGAAGGCATGTGGCTGCCGTTCTTCCACCGCAACCTCGACTATCTCGAGACCATCGGTTATCACTTCGGCAACTTCTTCAGCCGCGGGGGCGTGATCCAGGAAGGCATGATGACGCTCCACCCGGTCGGGCTGCCCCACGGGCCGCAGCCGTCGGCGCTGAAGGCCTTCATGGACGGCAAGCACCCGGAGCTCCACAACGAGGTGGGCGTCATGGCGGACTTCGCGCTGCCTGCCCAGGTCTCCGAGCTGGCCTTGGGTCTCAGTGCTCCCGGCTACATGCAGAGCTGGTCCGGCTATACCACGGATCCACGCTTCGTCTACAGCGCGACGCGGCTCGGCGAGGTCCGCACCCTGGCGGATCGCCTGGCCGACGAGCGCGACAAGCTGAGGCCGCCTGCCGGCGAAGAAGACAGCTCGCGGTAATGCAGTGCGAGCTGAGACGCGGCCGAGTTGCCGAAGGCACGAGCCGAGTGCTGAGTTGAACAGGCGAGCGGTGAAAATGTTCCCATGAAATTCGGGATCTTCTCGGTCGTCGACCATTATCCGAAGGAGCTGCCGCGCACCTCGGCCGAGCTCTACAGCGAGCTGCTCGAGCAGGTCGAGGCCGCGGACGCCCTCGGATTCGAGTCGTTCTGGATCGCCGAGCACCACTTCCACGAATACGGCGGCATCCCACGCCCGCCCGTCTGGATGGCCGCCGCCGCGGAGCGCACCAGCCGCATCCGGCTCGGCTCCGCCGTTGTGGTCCTGCCCTTCGACAACCCGCTGCGCACCGCCGAGGACTATGCCATGGTGGACATCCTCTCGGGCGGGCGGCTCAATTTGGGCGTGGGCTCGGGCTATCTCAAGCACGAATTCGCCGGCTTCGGCCTCGATATGGAGCAGCGGCGCGAGCGCTTCGACGAGGCGCTCGAGATCATGCTCCGGGCCTTGAGCGGAGAGCGCGTCTCCTTTGCGGGCAAGCACTACACGGTGAGCGATGTCCAGCTCAACGTGCGGGCCATCCAGCGGCCGCGCCCGCCGGTCTGGATCGCGACGCTGCGGGCGGATGGGGCACCGCGCATCGGGGCCCGGGGCCTGCCCGTGATGCTGATCCCCTATGCCAGCGCGGAGACGCTGGACGAGATGCGGGCCGGCGTAGCGGCGTACAAGGAGGCGTTTGTCAAGGTCGGCGGACAGCTGGCGGAGGCGAGCGTGCCCTTCGGCTTCCACTGCCACTGCGCCGAGAGCACGGCGCAGGCGCGCGCTGAGGCGCGCGAGCCGATGGAGCGCTACGTCCGCACGCGGCTCTACGCCGTTCAGCGGCCGTTCGACGTCCTGGTTCAGCAGAACGTGGTGGCATTCGGCGATCCCGAGGAGATCGTCCGCGTCGCGCGGCTCTACGAGGCGGCCGGCTTCACCCACTTCCTCGCCATCCCCAATTTCGGCGGGCTGCCGCACAAGCAGGTGTTGCGCTCGATGGAGCTGATGGCCCGCCAGGTGCTCCCTCGCTTCGCCTCTCGCGTCGGCGGCTGAGCCCGCCGCATGTCCTGCGGCGCGCCCCGGACGCTCGAGGCCAATGGCCTCGGCTTCCGGCTCTACGAATGGGGCGCGGCGGAGGCGCCGCCCGCGCTGCTGCTCCACTCCCAGGCCGCGCACAGCCATTGGTGGGACTGGACCGCGCCGCTGCTGGCGGAGCAATTTCACGTGATGGCGCTCGATCTGCGCGGCCATGGCGGCAGCGCGTGGGCCGAGCCGCCGGCTTACGCCTTCACGGACTACGTGAGCGACGCGATCGCGATTCTGGACGCCCTCGGCTGGCGCTCGCCGCTCATCATCGGCCATTCCATGGGCGGCTATGTGGGCGCGCTGCTGGCCTCACTGCATCCGCAGCGCGTGGGCGCGCTCGTGATCGTGGACACCCTGGCCGAATGGAGCGAGGAGCAGGAGAGCTGGGCGCGCCGCCAGCTCGACCGACCGTCGCCCCGATTCGCGAGCCGCGAGGAGGCCGGCGGGCGCTTCCGCCTCACGCCGCCCGCGACGACGGCCCCCGCCGAGTGGGTGCGCCATCTGGGTGAGGTGGCCGTGGTCGAGCGGAGCCCCGGCGTGTGGGAGTATGCCTTCGACCGGCGCCTCTTCGGCCACCCGCGCCCCAATGCCTGGCCGTTCCTGCCCGGCGTCATCTGCCCGACGCTGGTCGTCCGCGGTGCCGGGAGCACCATCATGGACAAGGACACCTGGCTCAATGTGACGACGGCGGTGCGGCGCGGGCAATTCGCCGAGGTCAAAGGCGCCTTCCATCATCTGATCCTCGACGACCCGCCGCAGTTCGTCTCCCTCGCCACGAATTGGCTGGCAAGGCAGGGCTGACATGGGATCGGGGCCGCCTTGACGAGCTGCCGGCGCCCACTTATGCTTGGTCACTCTGCGCTGAGCTGAGGTGACCGTGGACCCGAATTCGCTGTCGACCCGCGACGAAAGTCTTCCCGCCGCATACTCGGAGCGGCTGGAGAAGCTCTCCCTTGCCCCGCTCTGGGCCGCCCTGCACGTCCTGCTTCCCAATGAGCGCGTGACTCGCGTCGTCCCGTATCACTGGCGCTGGGCCGAGCTGCGGGAGCCGCTGCTCGAGTCGGCGCGGCTGGTGGGCATCGAGCAGGCCGAGCGCCGCGTGCTGGTGCTCTGCAATCCCGGTCTGCCCGGCGCCTACGCGGCCACGGCCACGCTGTACGCGGGGCTGCAGATCATCCTGCCCGGCGAAAGCGCGCCGAGCCATCATCACACCCCTGCGGCGCTGCGGCTGGTCGTCGAGGGCCGCGGCGCCTACACCACCGTGGATGGGGTCAAGTGCGCGATGGAGCCGGGCGATCTCATCATCACGCCGCCCATGCGCTGGCACGATCACGGCCACGAGGGCAGCGAGCCGGTGATCTGGCTCGACGGCCTCGACATCCCGCTGGTGCGCAACCTCGACGCGAGCTGGGCCTCGAAGATGCGGCCGGCGAGGGCGCCTACCACCGGGACCGATTCGTCGCAGGACGAATTCACCGCCGCTGGCCTCGTGCCGCGCCGGTCCCGTTACGAGGAGACGGGCTTTCCTCAGGTGCGCTGGCCCTGGCGCGCGGTGCGCGCGGCCCTGGCGGCCATGGCCGCCACGGCTCCGGCCGGCGCGCCGGTGGTCCTGCGCCACGTCAACCCTCGAACGGGAGATTTCCCCCTCAGGACGATGGGCTCCGAGGCCCACTGGCTGAAGCCGGGTGAGGCGACGCGCGCCGAGCGCCGCACCGGCAGCGGGGTCTTCTACGTGATCGAAGGCCGCGGCCAGACGCGGATCGGGGAGAAGACCGTCAGCTGGGAAGCGGGCGATTGCTTCGTCGCGCCGCCGTGGCACTGGATCGAGCATTCCAACCGGTCGGGCTCGCCCGCCTGTCTCTTCCACTTCAACGACGAGCCGGCGCTCCGGGCACTGGGGCTCTGGCACGAGGAGACTCGCGTATGATTCGTACGGCACGAGTCGTACTGGCCATGGTGGCGGCGTGGCTGGTCGCGCCGGGCGTCGCAGATGCCCAGGAGATCAAGCTCAAGCTCTCCCATTTCCTTCCCGCCGCCCATAACCATCATGTCAACGTCATCGTGCCCTGGGTCGAGGAAGTGAAGAAGCGGACCAACGGCAGAGTGGAGATCACCATTTTTCCCACCGCCTCGCTCTGCAAGCCGCCCCAGCAGTACGACTGCACCAAGTCGGGCATCGCGGACATGGCCTGGGGCGTGACCGGCTGGACCCCGGGTCGCTTTCCGATGTCAAGCGTCCTCGAGCTGCCGTACATGCACCGCACGGCCGCCGTGGGCTCACAGATGCTGGCGGACCTCTGGCCAAAGTACCTGTCGAAGGAGTACGACGACGTCAACGTGCTCTATATGCACGTGCATCCCGCCGGCCACATCCATACCCATTCCAAGCTGGTCCGCGCGCTGGAGGACTTCAAGGGCATGAAGATCCGGACGCCCACGGCCGTGGTCGGAGATCTCCTGGACCTGCTGGGCGCCACCAAGGTGGGCATGCCGGCCAATGCGATCTACGAGGCCATGTCGAACAAGGTGGTGGACGGCTTCGGCATGCCCTTCGAGGCGCTGCCGTCCTTCAGGCTGATCGAGGTGTCGAAGTACCACACCGAAGTCGGCATGTACACCACCGTCTTCGCCATGTTCATGAACAAGGCGAAATTCGACTCCCTGCCGCTGGACGTGCAGAAGGTGCTCGTCGAGACAACCTCGAGAGAGAGCGGCTATTGGCGGAAGGTCGGCGAGTCCTGGGACAAGGCCGAGATCGTCGGCCGCAAGGCCACCCTCGATCAGAAGGGCGAGATCTACGTCCTCCCCAAGGACGAGCGCAAGCGCTGGCGGGAAGCCGCCAAGCCCCTTGACGAGCGGTGGGCGGCGGAGCTCGAGGCCAAGAAGCTGCCCGGCAAAGCGCTGCTCGCCGAAGCCCGCGCGCTCTCCGCGAAGTACGGCGAGGCCGAGTAGTCGTCTCCGGTTCGTGATCCCGCGAGCCCCTCGATGGTAGGCGCGCTGCTGGCCGTCGAGCGGCTCGCGATCACGTGGACCCGACGCCTGGCCCTGGCGGGCGGCTGGATGCTGCTCGCGGCTTCCGTCGTCACGGTTGCCGACGCGCTGCTCCGCAAGCTCTTCTCCCGCCCCATCCAGGGCACCTTCGAAGCCACCGAGCTGCTGCAGGCCGTCATCATCTTCCTCGCCCTGCCGTTCACGGGCCTCACGGATGCCCATGCCGTGCTCGACCTCACCGTCAACCGGCTCCCCCGCCGCGCCCAGATGGTGATCGTTGGTCTCAACGGCCTGTTCTGCGCCGCCGTCCTCGGCCTCCTCTCCTACGAGATGGGATTGCTCGCGGCGGAGTACGGCAGGACGGCGCGCACCACAATCACGATGCGGATCCCGATCTATCCGTTCATCGTGTCGGTAACCGCCGCGGGCTGGCTCGCCGCGCTGGGCTTTGTCATTCAGGGGCTCGCCGCCTTCTGCCGCGCCGCCAAGCGGGAGTCCAGATAAGCCGCGAAGCGGCGAAAAGGCAAAACCGTCATGCGAGCGCCCCGATGAGCGCCATAAGCGCGAAGAGGCCAAACCGCGTACCGATGTCATTCACGTTTAAGCGAGAAAAATGAACGCTCTCGTCATTGCCGCGCTGGCCTTCGGGCTGATGATGGCCCTGATCGTTCTGAGGACGCCCATCGCCGTGGCGATGATCGTCTCGGGCCTGGCCGGGACCACGGCGATCAGCGGCTGGAGCACGGCTCTCGCCACCCTCAAGCAGGGCCCGTTCGAGCGGGCGACGTCCTATACCCTCGTCGTCATCCCGCTCTTCGTGCTGATGGGCTACCTCGCGTCGCAGTCGGGGCTCTCGCGCAGTCTCTTCCAGGCCGCCAATGTGTGGCTCGGTCACTTCCGCGGTGGTCTCGCCATGGCGACCGTGGTCGGCTGCGCGGGCTTCGGCGCCATCTGCGGCTCCTCCCTGGCGACGAGCGCCACCATGGCCGCCGTCGCGCTGCCTGAGATGAAGCGCTACCGGTATGCCGGGACGCTCTCGACCGGCTCTGTGGCGGCGGGCGGCACCCTCGGCATCATGATCCCACCCAGCATCATCTTCGTTCTCTACGGGATCATGACCGAGCAGTCCATCGGCAAGCTGCTCCTGGCCGGGGTGATCCCGGGCATCGTCGAGACCGTGCTGTTCTGCTTGGCCATCGCGATCGAGACCGCGGTGTACCCGGCGCTCGGCGCGCCGGGCCCCCGAGCCAGCGTCCGCGAGCGTTTGGTTGCCGTGATCGAAGTCTGGGAAGTGCTTGTGCTCTTCCTGATCGTCATCGGCGGGCTGTACGCGGGACTGGCGACGCCGGTCGAGTCCGCCGCCTTCGGCGTGGTGGGCGCCCTGTTCTTCGGCGTCGTCAAGCGCACGCTCACCTGGCACGGGTTGCTCGACGCCCTGGATCAGACCGTGAGGACGACGGCGATGATTTTTCTCATCATCATCGGCGCCGACCTCTTCGGCTACTTCATGGCCCTCTCCCAGCTTCCCTTGGCCATGGCCAGCTGGCTCATCCACCTACACGTCGGTGCCCTGGGTGTGCTGTGGATCATCCTGATCCTGTACTTGATCCTGGGTTGCGTGATGGACGAGCTGGCCATCATCCTGCTGACCGTGCCGATCTTCTTTCCCGTGGTGACCCAGCTCGGGTTCGATCCGATCTGGTTCGGCGTGATCATCGTGGTCACCGTCCAGATCGGTCTCGTCTCGCCGCCGGTGGGGCTGAACGTGTTCGTCATCGCCGGCATGGCGCGAGACGTCCCCATGCCGAAGATCTTCCGCGGCATCATGCCCTTTCTCGCCGCGATGATCGTGCTGCTGGTGCTGCTGACGATCTGGCCGGACCTGGCGCTGATCCTACCGAGGCACATGAAATAGCGTTCGAGGAGGGATTCATGGACCCGGGAATCGATGCGATCCGCTTCAATCGGGTGGACCGGTACCACGCCTTCATGGAGGTCGTCCTCGCGCGGATGACCAACCGCGCCTTCGCGCCGTACGACGTTCCGCGCGAGCACTTCGAGATGATCCTGGAGGCGGCGCGACACGCCCCATCGGGCGCGAACGCCCAGCCGTGGCACTACATCGTGGTGACCGAGGCCTCCGTGAAGGAAATCATCGGCCAGTGCTTCGTGGACGAGCAGCGGCACCGCGCCCGGCTCAAGATGGGCTTCCCCACGCCCAATTACAACGGCGTCAAGACCGCGCCCGGGCTCGTCGTGATCGCGGCCGACTTCCGCTTCATCCGGGCCTTCCCGGTGCTCAACGACGACTCCGCCCTGGACCGGCTCTACAAGAAGAATGCCGAGCGGATCCTGCTCCAGTCGGTCGCGGCGTCCACGATGGCCGCCCATCTCGCCGCGGCCGCGCTCGGCTATGCGGTGTGGTGGATCACGGCCATCGGCCAGGAAGAGATCCAGAAGAAGGTGAAACCGCTGCTGGGCGTGCCGGAAGCGCTCGACGTGATCGACGTCATGTGCTTCGGCCCCCCGCACAAGCCCTCCTACAAGCGCTGGAAGAAGCGGCTGGACCAGATCATGAGCTGGGACCGGTTCAATCCCGGCAACTTCATGACGGAGGCGGAGATCGACGATTGGGTGAAGACTCAGCGCCACAAGGTCATGTACCGGGACGAATCGAAGATCGACTAGGTCGAAGAGGGAAGTCAGCGGCCCTCGGAGTCTCCGGTGAGCGCGAAGGCTCCGCTGCCCAGCTCGGCCTGGACAATAGCGGCGGCCATGATGAGGATGGCGAACTCAGAATCCAGTAGCCGCGGATCGCCGGCCAGCGTGTCCCTGAAGGTTTCGGTACCCATGGAGATCACGCGCATGCGCATTCCGACCGCGAGCGCTCCCACCACGATCCCGCCGATCGCGACGGCGCCGCGGGTGCACACCCCGCCGATCAGCAGCACGCCGCATGCTATCGGCACCACGGCGGTGCCCCATGAGAGGATCTCTGTCAGGGACGGGTGCAAGAGGTTGGGGAGCAGGCTTCCGTCCGGATGGAGATAGCCGTACACGCGGTAGCCGTGACGGACGAAGATCACGCCGAGTACGAGCCTCAGCAGGGTTGGAACATAGAGGTTCATGGCCCCTCCAGATCGCCCGCGGTGGGCAGGCCGGCCAACGATGTGGCCGCGCGCACCCCGCTGACGATGGCCCGGGCCACGGCCTCGGCGGCGGCCTGCCCGACCACCGTCGCGCCGGCGCGCGCGTCGCCCACCGAGAGGCAGAAGAGCGCGTCGCCGTCGGTAGGCAGATGCGGCGGCGACAGCGCCCGCGCGTAGCCGTCCATCGCGAGTCGGGCCACGCGCGCGCAGTCGGCCTTGCCCAGGGCGGCGGCGGTCGCCACGACGCCGACGGTCGTGTTTACGGGCCGGAAGGTCGGCGGCGAGGCGCCCGCGGCGAGCGCCGCCGCGGTGTCGATGAGCGCGCGGCCGTCGGGCGAGTCGCGCGTGCCGGCGATGAGCCGGCCCGTCTCGGGATCGCGCACATCGCCCACCGCGTTGACGACGACGAGCACGCCCACGGCGGCACCGCCCGCGTCGGTGACGGCAACGCCGAGACCGCCGCGCATCGCCCGCGCGGGTCCGTACAGCTTGCCCACGGTCGCGCCGGTTCCGGCCCCGACGCTGCCCTCGGCGACCGGCCCCCGCGTGGCGTTAGCCGCGCAGCGGTAGCCCATGGCGCGGTCGGGTCGGGCGCGATGGTCGCCGACGCCCAGGTCGTAGATGATCGCGCCCGCCACGTGCGGCACCGCGGTCTGGGCGGTTTTGAAGCCCACGCCGCGCTCCTCGAGGTACTGCATGACTCCCCAGATGGCTTCGAGGCCGAAGGCGCTGCCGCCCGCCAGCACCACGCCGTCCATGGTGGCGACCAGGTGCCGCGCGTCGAGGAACTCGAGGCCATGGACCCCCGCGGCCCGGCCGCGGATCTCGACGCCGCCCACGGCGGGCCGGTCGACGAGGATGGCCGTGCAGCCCGTGAGGCCGGCCGCATCCGTGACGTGGCCCACTCGCACGCCCGGGATCACGGCCCGCCCGTCATTCGGCGAGCAGCGAGCCAAAGAACGGATCGTCGGGCCAGGCCGCCCGCGGCAGCCGGTCGGCGCGGAAGTAGACCTTGCGCGCGTAGGTGAGCGAGCCCGCATAGAGGTCGAACCGCTCGGAGAGCCGGCTGAAGAGCGACGCTTCGGGCTGATCGCTGGCGCGCGCGAGCTCGGCGACGAAGCGGTACGCGCGGCGCCCCTCGTGCTGGTAATAGCCGACGGCGGACAGCCGCTCGATGTGATCGCGGAAGATGCCGGTCATGAACAGCGTATAGTCGCCGATGTGCCGGCGCAGCGTCCGCTCGGCATCCGGATTGAACTCCGGCGACTCCCAGTCCCAGATCCGCTGGATCTCCAGCAGTGAATCGCCGACCGTTTCGAGGCGGCGCTTTGCCGAGGTCTGCACCGGATAGAGGGCCTCGGTCCGGGCGAAGCGCGTCAGCAGGTCGGCCAGGTAGCGAGCGGCGGGAGGATCATCCAGAGCCAGGTCGCCGAAGGCCTGGCGGGTGACGCGGTCGAAGAAACGGGCGAGCAGTCCCCGCTCCACGGCCCTACTGTAGCAGATTCGCGCTGGCCGCAAACTTTGGTCGCTGGTGGCGGGGGTGCTAGGCTTCTGCCATGAGAGCCGAAGAGCGGGAGGTATCTTCCGCGGACGCGTTCGAGCGGCGCGCGGCGCGGCGGCCGCGTCCACGGCGCCCTTGGACGCTCGTCGCCGCGGCCCTCCTGCTGGCGCTGCTCTCGATCATTCTCTGGGGGAACTGGCGCACCGCGCGGAACGAGCGTGATCGGCTGGATGCCGAGCTCAAGAAGGTCTATGCCGAGGCCGAATCGCTGCGCATGGAGGCCGCGCTCGCCAAGCAGCGGATCAACCAGCTCGAAGCGCAGCTGCGCGCGCTGTCGGGCGCCCGAAGCAAGAACGGCGTGCTGTCTTCCGGGCAGCAGCCTGGCGGCCAGCCGCGGCCGTCCGGAACGAAGACCAACGGCGGGCGGTCCCAGTCGCCCCTAGCCCGCCGCCAGCGTCCGGTCCCACACCTCCAGCAGCCGGTCGTTCTGCTCGCGGGTTCCGATGGTGATGCGCAGGTGACCGGAGAAGCCCACGTCGGCGCCGTCGCGCACCAGGATCCCCGCCTTGAGCAGCGCCGCCCGCAGCCCGCCCGCCTGCGCGTCCACCTTGACGAGGAGGAAATTAGCCTGCGACGGCGGTGAGGCCGCCCCGCGCCGGGCCAGCGCGGCGGCCAGCCGCGGCCGCTCCTCGAGCACCACGCGGCGCGTGAGCTCGAGATGGGCCGCGTCGCCCAGCGCCGCCACCGCGGCGACCTGGGCCAGACGGTTGACGTTGTAGGGGGCGCGAACCCGGTTCAGGCGCTCGATGGACTCAGGGCGCGCGATGGCATAGCCGACGCGCAGCCCCGCGAGCCCCGCGATCTTGGAGAACGTCCGCACCGCGATCACCGTCGGATGCCGCCGCGCCAGGTCGGCGCCATCGGCCGTCTCCGGGTCGTCGGCGAAGTCCCGATACGCCTCGTCCAGGATCACGAGCGGCGGCTCGCCGCCGAGCGCGGCGAGAAAGCGGTCGAGCGCGCGTCGCGCGACGATGGTGGACGCGGGATTGTGCGGGGTGCAGATGAACACGGCCTTGGTGCGCGGCGTGACGCGACCGAGCATGTCCTCGAGGTCGGTGTCATAGCCTTTGAGCGGGCTCAGCAGCACGGCGGCGCCGCTCAGCGTGGCTTCGGTGGCATAGGGTTCAAAGGCCGGATGCGGGATCAGCACCTCGTCCCCCGGCTCGAAGGCGGCGCGCGCGATGATTGCCAGCACCTCATCGGCGCCATTGCCGATCATGAGCCACTCGAGCCCAACCCCCAATCGCTCCGCCAGCATGGTGCGGAGCACGGTCGCGCCACCGTCGGGGTAGAGATGAACGCGCCCGGCTTCCCGCTGCAGGGCCTCGATGACCTTTGGCGAAGGCCCCAATGGACTCTCGTTGGCGGACAGCCGGAGGATGCCCCCCAGCCCCATCTGCTCTTCGAGGGCTTCGAGCGGCATGCCGGCATCGTAGGGTGCCACTTTGTCGAGCACGACTCGCCAGAGCCGACGCATGGGCGCCCATTGTACCCGCTTCACAAGTTCCCGCCAAGTTTGACTTTCTCCACTCCCCACGCTACCGTTGCGCCATGCCTTCGGAACTGTTCCGCCAGGTTCGGCGTGTCGAAGCCCAGGCTGAGAAAGGCTTCGACGGCGCCCCGGCGGAGCGAGCCGAACGCCGGCGCCGGCTGAGGCTCGAGCTTCTCCGCCAGCACCTGACGTCCAATGTCGACTTCCTCCGGGCCGCCCACCAGGGCGGCGCCTCGGGGCAGCAGTCGGTGCAGGCCTACGCGGCCTTCATGGACCGCTTCCTGTCGACGATCTTTCGGCTCGCGGTGGACGACGCCAAGCGCGAAGGGGCCAAGCCCACCCTGCTGGTGCTGGTGGCCCTCGGCGGCTACGGGCGCGGCGAGCTGCACCCGCTGTCCGACCTCGACCTCATGCTCATTTACGAAGGCGAGATGAGCGCCTTCGTCCAGCGAACGACCCAGGGGCTGCTCTACGCGCTCTGGGATCTGGGGCTGCAGGTCGGCCACGCGGTGCGCAGCCTGCCCGACTGTCTGGCCATGGCGCGCACCGATTTCCCCAGCCGCACCTCGATGCAGGAGGCGCGCTACGTCGTCGGGGACCGGCGCCTCTTCAACCGCTTCCGAAAGGTGCTGGCGGAGAACGTCTACCAGAAGGACTTCGGCCAGTTCCTCGAGACCACGCTGGCGGAGCGCGACCAGCGCTACCGCAAGTTCGGCGGATCGCCCTACATGGGCGAGCCGAACATCAAGGAGTCGGCGGGCGGCCTCCGGGACATCCACACGGCCATGTGGCTGGCCTCGACCAAGTTCGGCACGCGGACGTTGCGCGAGCTCGCCGACAAAAGCCTCATCACCGAGCGCGAGCAGAAGGCCACCGACGAGGGGCTCACGTTCCTCTGGCGGGTGAGGAACGAGCTGCACTTCCTGTCGGGTCACAAGAACGACGTGCTCTCGCGCGACGTGCAGCCTCAGATCGCCAAGAACTTCGGCTACGCGAACGACGACGTGTCACTGGGCGTCGAGAAGTTCATGCGCGACTACTACCTCCACGCGCGTGTGATCCACCGCGTCTCGCGCCGCCTCATCGCGCGCTGCCGGGAGACGCTGGCCCGGCGCGGCTCGGTGCAGCGCAAGCTGCGGCAGGAGGCCCTGGCCGACGGCCTGATCGTCATCGACGACCGGATTCACCTGGCCCATTCGGACGGGCGGGCCTTCCGCGAGGCGCCGGTGCGGCTGCTCAAGATCTTCTGGCACGCCCACCGGCTCGGGTTCGAGCTGGGCATCGACGTCGAGCGCGCCATCGAGGATTCGCTGGATCTCGTCGACGACAACTTTCGCCGCGCTGCCGAGACCCGCGAGCTCTTCTTGGCGATCTGCCGGAGCTGGGGGCGGGTGACGCAGACGTTCCGCGAGATGCACGAGCTGGGCGTGCTCGGGCGATACCTGCCCGAGTGGGGCGCGCTGACCTGCCTGGTCCAGTACGACGTCTATCACAAGTTCACCGCCGACCAGCACTCGCTGCTGGCCGTCGAGAACCTCGAGGTTCTGGCGCCGGGCCAGTCGGCCGAGTCCGAAGGCATCGCCCAGGTGCTCAACGAGGTCGAGCGCCCGGACCTGCTGATGCTGGGCATGCTGCTGCACGATATCGGCAAGGGCAAGGGCCACGGGCACGTGGCCAAAGGCATCCCGCTCATCGCGGCGCTCACGGCGCGGATGGGGCTGCCGCCCGACGACGCGGACAAGGTGAACTTCCTGGTGGCCCATCACCTGACCATGTCTCACGCGGCACAGCGCCGCGACATCGACGACCCCAAGACGGCGGAAGCCCTCGCGGAGATCTGCCGGACCCCCGAGCGGCTCCGAATCCTCTACCTGCTCACATTCGCCGACATGCGGGCCGTGGGCCCGGGCGTCATGACCGGCTGGCAGGCGCAGATCCTCTGGGATCTGTACTGCCGCACCTACGCGCGGCTCACGGGTGGCCAGCCCGAGCGCCCGAACCGCGAGGCGGTGGCCGAGCGTGTCTGGGAGGCCATGCGCCGCGAGGGCTCGCGCGGCGCGGTGACCGGCCATCTGGCCATGTTCCCCGACCGCTACCTGAGCGCGACGGCGCCGCAGCGCATCGCGGCACACCTGCGGCTCGTCGACGCGCTCGAAGAGGACGTGGTCGCCACCGAGCTGTTCCATCACCAGGATCTCGGCTCCTCCGAGCTGGTCATCGCCACGCACGACGTCCCCGGCCTCTTTTCGCTCATCGCCGGCACGCTCGCCGCTCACGGCATCAACATTCTCTCGGCCCAGATCCACACCCGCGCCGACGGCATCGCCATTGATACCTTCCAGGTCAACGATCCTTTCGGCGAAGCGGTGACTGAAGAGGGCCGGTGGCACAAGACCCTGGAGGCGCTGCGCCGCGTGCTGCGAGGCGAGCAAACGGTGGAGGAGCTGCTGGAAATGCGGCGCAAGGCCGGACGCATCGTGCCCGAGAGCGTGCCGGGGCCGCCCAAGATCACCGTGGACAACGAGATCTCCGATACTCACACCGTCGTCGAGGTCAAGTGCCCGGACCGGGTCGGGCTGCTCTACGCCATCACGCACACGCTGTCGGGCCTCGGCCTCGACATCGGCAGCGCGCGCATCGCCACCGAGATCGAGCAGGCCTTCGACACCTTCTACATCACCGACCGCCAGGGACGTCGCCTCGAAAATCCGGCCGCGATGACCGGCCTGCGCGAAGCGCTCGAAGAAGCCCTCGTCCGACCTCTCTAAATGCTCACCCACTACAAAGGTTGGCTGCAGCGGGTGGCCGATCCCGTTGCGCGCCTGCTCGTGCGGGCCCGCGTGCGTCCCAACCAGCTCACGGTCCTGGGCCTCGGCGTCAGCGTGGTCGCCGCCTATGCCTTTGCCCAGGGGCGGCTGCGCGTCGGCGCGGCCCTACTGGCCGTGGCCGGCCTGTTCGACTTCTTCGACGGCTCGCTCGCCCGGCTTGCCAACCGCGTCAGCGCCTTCGGCGCCTTCCTCGACTCCGTGGTGGACCGCTACTCCGACCTGGTGGTGCTGCTGGGCATCGGGCTGTACTACGAGCGGGCGGGGGAGACGGGCGGCGTCTTCTTCACCATGGCCACGCTCATCGGCACCATCATGGTGAGCTACACCAAGGCGCGCGCCCAAAGCATCGGCGTGGCCTGCGACATCGGCCTGATGGAGCGGCCCGAGCGCATCATCGTGCTCATCGCGGGTGGGATCTTCCACCTGCTCTTCCCCGCCATGATCGCTCTGGCGGCGCTGACCAACCTGACGGCGCTTCACCGCATCTTCTACGTCCGCCGCGTTTCGCGGGAAACCGCGCTCCGGTAATATCCTTTGACCCTCACCCCGGCCCTCTCCCTGGTAAGGACAGGGGGCCAGAACGATCCCTCTCCCCCGCTGGGGAGAGGGTAGGGTGAGGGGCTGGAGGTGAGGGGCTGGAGGTGAGGGGCTGGAGGTGAGGGGCGGTCTTGGTAAGCTCATGGCATGTGGCACACTCTCGCCTTCACCTGTCTGATCGCCCTCATCGCGGCCGGCGCCGGATCCGCGAGGGCGCAGGGGCCGGGGCTGACGCCCGAGGCTCGCGATCGCTTCCTCGCGGGGCTCGGTGCCTACCGCGACGGCAATTGGGGCGAGGCCGCGCGCGCGTTCGAGGATCCCGCCCTGGCCGCCGGGCTGCTGCGCCAGTACGCGCTCGTCTACCGCGCCGAATGCCTGCTTCAGCTCGGCGGCGGCCCCGCGGCCAGCGCCCTCGCCGCGCGGTCGGCCGAGCCTGGGCCCGACGGCGGCCTCGTTCCCTCGGCGCAGGTCCAGGCGGCGACCGTGCTCGCCAATGCCGGAGACGGCGCCGGCGCGGCGGCCGTCCTCCGGCGTTTCCTCGCCCATCACGCCGATCATCCCGAGGCGGCGCGCGCGCGGTACACACTCGGCCATGCGCTCCTGGCCCTGGGTCAGCCGAAGGAGTCCATGCGCGTGTTCACCGAGCTCTGGCTGATGATGCCGGCCTCGCCTTACGCTGAGGGGGCGGCGCAACAGATCAAGGTCCTGGCCGAGAGCGGTGTCGCGGTGGCGGCGCCAGCGGAGCGCCTCGGGCGCGCCGAGCGTCTGCTCGCCGCGGGATCGGCCGAGGCCGCGCGGGGCGAGGCGGAGGCGCTGCTGAGCGAAGCGCTCCCGAATGAGCTCTCGCTGCGCGCGCTCAAACTCCTCCAGGACGCCGCGCGCCGGCTCGGACGGGACGAGACCGCGCTCGCCGCCGCCAACCGCGGGCTGGCCGCCGCGCCGCCCGAGGCCCGCGCGTCCTGGCTGCTCGACGCGGCGAAAATCCAGCAGCGCAAGAGCCGCGAGCAGGCGTTGCTCACCATCGACCGGCTCGCGCGCGAGTATCCGAAGAGCGGCGAGGCCGCGGCGGGGCTGCTGCTCAAGGGGCGGCTGCTCGAAGCGGCCGGCAGCGCGGACGCGGCCGCGGCGGTGTACGTCAGGCTCGCCGCCGAATATCCCGATGCGGAGGAGGCCAGCGCCGCGATCTGGCAGCTCGGGTGGCTGGCTTGGTTCCGCGGCGCCCGCGCGGAGGCGGCCGGGCAGTGGGCGCAGCTGCCGGCGACCCGCGGTGGCCGGCACTACCGGGACGCGGCGCTGTACTGGAGCGGCCGGGCTTGGCAGGAGAGCGGCGATGCCGACGCCGCGCAGAGGCAGTTCGCTCAGCTGCTGGGCGAGTCGCCGCGCAGTTACTACGGCGTCCTGGCGGCCCGCCGCGGCGCGCGGCCGGTGTCCGCGCACGAAGACGCGCCTGGACCGGGACTGCCGGTCGATCCGCTCCAACCACTCCAAGGCGAGATCCGTTTTGCCCGCGCCCAGGCGCTCCGGATGGTCGGCCTCGAGGACTTCGCCGACGAAGAAATGGACGGCCTCACCCGGCGCGCCGCCGGCGACCCGACGCAGCTCTACGCGATCTCCGCCGCCTACGCCCGGGACGCGCGCTATCACTTGGCGCTGCGAATCCTGCGCCTGCACTTCCAGCTTCTGGCGCGGAGCGGGACGGCGTCGCTGCCGCGCGCGTTCTGGGAGATCTACTACCCGCTCGGCTGGCGCGCCGAGCTCACCGAGGCCGCCAGCCGCGCGGCCCTCGACCCGAGCCTCGTGGCCGCGGTGGTGCGGGAGGAATCCTCGTTCTATCCGCGGGCCCGCTCGCGCGCGGGGGCGCGCGGGCTGATGCAGCTCATGCCCGAGACGGCGCGCCCGATGGCGCGGGCGCGGCGGCTGGCGTTCGACGACGGCGCGGTGCTGGACGACCCCGGCGCCAATCTCGCGATGGGCTCGGCCTTCCTGGCGGGGCTCTTGCGGGAGTTCGGAGACGCGCGCCTGGCTGCCGCGGCCTACAATGCCGGCCCGACGCGGGTGAAGGAGTGGTGGGCGCAGCGCCGCTCCGACGATCTCGAGGTCTGGGTCGAGCAAATCCCCTTCAATGAGACCCGCGCGTTCGTGAAGCGCGTGATGCTCTCCTGGGACGAATACCGCCGCCTCTACGGCGGCCCGCCGTGATCGGCCTCCCGCCGGCGCCGCTCTGGCGCCGCAGCGCGGCGGCTCTCCTCGACGCCGCCATCGGCTTCGCCGGCTGGAGCCTGGGCGCCATGTGGCTGCTCATCGCCGTCTGGGGATTCCGTCGCACATCTCTCGAGCTTGCGGCGGCGGCCCTGCTGCTTCTCGCGGTCCTGATGCTTGCCATCGCCCTCCACATCGTCTACCACACGGTATTTCTCGGCGGCTGCGGCCAGACGCTCGGGCGCATGGCGCTGGGCATTGCGGTGGTGACGCGGGACGGGCGGCCGGTGGGCTATGGCCGCGCGCTGGCGCGGACGCTGGGTGGGGGGTTCGACGTGCTGACTCTGGGGCTCGGCCGGCTGGTGGCGCTCTTCAATCGGGAGCGGCGCGGCCTGGCGGATCTTCTCGCGGGAACGCGAGTGGTGCGAGTCTAGGAGCATACTGCCTGTCACCCATGAGCCATAACGCGCGTAGATCCGTGACTATGGTCGCGGTGGCGATAGTTGGCTTCAGCTCACTGGTTGCTACTCTCGCTCTGCGATGGGTGCCTTTCTTGGAACCATATGTTGCGATTGTTGCGCTAAGTGGCTGGGCCGTGGCTATCTGGGGTGCAAAACGCCAGACGCGAGGC
>Ga0070707_100000567_pt1 | contig 37131 bp, 29 predicted proteins | sample KBSK5502metaG_FD_65468 | JGI IMG/M metagenome (GOLD analysis project Ga0070707, IMG submission 65468) | Corn, switchgrass and miscanthus rhizosphere microbial communities from Kellogg Biological Station, Michigan, USA - KBS K5-50-2 metaG | ecosystem: Host-associated > Plants > Roots >... | reverse complement strand
CCGCTCGCGCGACATTGCCGTCGAGACATCGAGAACGTTTCAGGTCGTCAGCCGCTTTCACCGGGCCATCGGCGTGATCACTATCGTCGCGAGTTCCATCTTCCTGCTATGCATCATGGTCCTCAAGGTCGAGGAACGACGACGGGACATCGCGGCGCTCCGCCTGATGGGTATCTCGCGCTCGTCGATCGTGAAGTCGATCATCGTCGAGGCGGCGCTGGTGGCAGTGCTCGGCAGCGTCCTCGGCGTGGCGCTTGGGTGGGCGGCATCACTGTTCGTCAACTGGTACTATCAGGCGCTGTATCGGACTCCGCTCGAGTTTTCGATTGTCACTCCGGAGATCGTGACCGCCGCCGTGTCGTTGTCGCTTTTTCTGGGCGCGGCAGCGGGAGTGCTGGCATCGTTACGATTGGTACGGACGCCACCGCTCGTTTTGCTGGGTCGCTGAGTGAGACTGACACTGGCTCGGGCATCGCTCATTCGGCATCGCGCGCGCACCGTCCTCGCAGTACTCGGCGTCGCTGTCGCCGCGGCGATGCTGCTCGACATGGTGATGCTCGCTACCGGGATGCGCGAGTCATTTCGGGAGCTGCTGGTTTCGCGCGGATTCGACATCCGTCTCGCGCCCAAAGGAACGCTCCCCTTCGACACGGACGCCACGATACCGAGCGTCGGCGCGGTGACGGCGGTGTTGCGCAGCAATCCCGACATTCGAGAGATAAGCCCGGTCCTGGGTGCATCGATCCATATCCCGATCGGGCCTCGAGATGTAAGTGCCACGATTCTTGGCATCGATCCTACTGTGCAGGGTGATTACGAGTTTCTGTCGGGACGAGACGTCACCACACCGGACGCGATGGTGGCAAACGACAGCCTGATCAAGCGACTCCACGCCCGGATTGGCGACACGCTCTCTGTCGCCACCGGCTACGATCCGCAAACCCGCACTTACTCCGGCCAGCGAAAACTGGTTTTGACGGGCCGGGCGCGCTTCATCTATGGCGCGGCAGAACAATTGGCGGCGGCCGTTCAGCGCGCGACTCTCGAAGAGATGGAAGGTGCAGCCCGTCGCGACCGCGCATCGCTGTTCATGGTTCGTGTCCGCAAGGGAGCTGACCCCGACCGAGTGCGCGACTGGATCGAGACGTATATCCCCACCGTCTCAGCGATTTCTGTCGCCACGGCAATCGCACAGGTTGATCAGAGACTCAGCTATTTCCGCCAGCTGGCGATCATCCTCGGAAGCGTAAGTCTGCTAGTCGGATTCCTGCTCGTGACTACGCTGGTGACGGTGTCGGTGAACGAGCGCGCCGGCGAGATCGCGGTCATGCGTGCGATCGGAGTGTCGCGCACGCACGTAGTGCAGCAGATCGTCGCCGAGGGTGTGGTGATCAGCATCGTCGGTGCGGTGCTCGGTTTGGGACTTGGGCTTGTTACGGCGAGATATCTCAACGGGATTCTATCCACGTTCCCCGGCCTGCCCATGGCGATCGACTTCTTTCTCTTCCAGCCAGTGGCAGCATGGTCGGCCCTCGGCTTACTCGCCGTCAGTGGAATCGCGGCCGGCATCTATCCGGCGTGGCGAGCGGCATCGCTGCCGATCTCTGAAACATTGCGGCGCGAGGCAATCGCGTGAGCGAGCCGACGGCAACTCAGGAGGTGCACGTCGACCGCGTCCTGGTCTCGCTCCGCGATGTGCATCGCGACTACCCGCTGGGCGACGAGCGAGTGCACGCCCTTCAAGGTGTGACACTCGACGTCGAGCGCGGCGATTACGTAGCCATCGTCGGCCCCTCGGGGTGTGGAAAGTCGACGCTGCTCAATTTGATCGGCGTGATCGATCAGCCGACGTCGGGCACCGTCGAGATCGGAGGGAAACGCGTCGATCAGATGAGCGACTGGGAGGCGACTTCCTTTCGACTGCGAAACATCGGCTTCGTCTTCCAGCGCTTCTACCTGATGCCAATCCTTTCGGCGTTGGAGAATGTCGCGCTGCCGATGGCAGAAGCGGGATTCCCCAAAGAAGAGCAGCGCATGCGAGCCGCCGAGCTCCTGGAATACGTGGGGCTCAGCAGCCGGGAACGTCATCGTCCATCGCAGCTCTCTGGTGGTGAGCAGCAGCGCGTCGCGATCGCACGCGCGCTGGCCAACCGTCCGTCGCTCCTTCTCGCTGACGAGCCGACCGGCGAGCTCGACGCGCATACGGGCGCCGAGATCATCTCGCTGTTCCAGCGTTTGAACAGAGACGGAGCGTCGATAGTCGTGGTGACGCACGACGAAGAGCTGGCCAGCGCGGCGCAGCGGAAGATTCACATGCGCGACGGCAGAATCGTCGACGGAGCAGCGCATCCGTGATTGGCCAGCTCGCTTTCCGCAACATTGCCTACCGACCGTGGCGGTCGCTGTTGTTGTTTGTTGGATTCGGGATCGGCGTCGCCGTCATGATCGTGCTGCTCTCGATCGGCGAAGCGATGCTCTCTCAGGCGAGAAACGAGAAGCTCGTCGGTGGCGGCAGCGTTACCGTGCTGCCGGAAGGACTCGACATCGAGGTGATGAAGACGGGTGGAATCGGCGGTCTCTTCTTCTCGATCGACCATGCGTCGTTCCTTTACAAGCAGGTGATGGCGTCACCGCGGTACGCGAATCAGATCGCTGCCGTTGCGCCCCAGATCGAAGGAAGGCTGCTCTATCTACGGACCGACGATGGAGTCGAGTACCCGGTGCACGCCAGCGGTGAGATTCCGTCAGCGACGCAGGCGGTGGGCGCGGCCGCCGAGGTCTTGTCGGGAAAGTGGGAAGACGACGAGGGCGATCGAAGATGGAGTTCTCCGACGCCCTTCGAGTTGAGAAACGAGATCGATCACTTTCATCTGCCTTCGGATAGCGTCACGAATCGTGAGACGTGGGCGGAGTGGCATTATTTCAACGTTCTGTCGGAGGGCGGCAAGCGGTGGGCGTTCATCTCATTCATCGTCGGTGGCGACGTCACGAGCCCGAGTTGGGGCGGCAAACTCGGCGTCACGCTGCGCGAGCAGGGTGGGCGGACGCGCAGGTTTGGCGTCACTCTCGATCGATCGAAGGTTCGGTTCTCGACGGCCGATGCCGACCTGGTGTTTGGCAACTCACGCGTCACGGTTCTAGAAGACGGTGACTACGATGTGCGCGCGTCCGCCCCCGAGGAGAATAGGGGAGGGAAAATTTCGATCGCGCTACGCGTGCATCCGGCGCCGTTTGCCTATTTCCCGGGCGTGGCGATGGGATCAGGCGGGTTCGTCTCGGGATACACCGTGCCGGCGCTGCGAGCGAGCGCAACCGGACGGCTCTGCGTCGATAGCGTGTGTGAGCAGTTGATCGATGCGCAGTCGTACCACGACCACAATTGGGGAGTGTGGCGCGGTGTAACCTGGGATTGGGGCGCTGGTCGCGCCGGCCAGTACACGTTTCTTTACGGACGCGTTTATCCCGCGGATACGACTGCGTCGATACCGCCGGTGCTGGTGTATCTGGTCGACTCACTTGGATTCCGAGCAGTCTTCCGGCCGAAGCTGATTGCGTATGTAGACAGCGGCAGCGTCCGAGTGGCTGGTGGTCAGCTGCGCGTCCCTTCGCGGGCGATGTTCGAGGAGGCGCGCGGCAAGGACACGCTGCGCGTCGATATCACCATCGAAGACGCGATCGCTACCGATACGCGTCCAGGGAAGACCTTGAAAGAAGGTGAGCGAGGCGATCCGCTCGGCAGCGAGAAACAACGACCGTACTTTATCCAGATGAAGGGAACGGCGCGCATTTCGGGGCGGCTCGACGAGCAGCCACTCTCCGGAACAGGAATCGGATTCTTCGAAACTTACCGATGACCGACGCGCATTCCATCCCGCATTTGCTTCTCGTTCTGGCGGCACTGCTCGTTACTTCGAAACTGCTCGGCGCACTCGCGCAGCGTGTCGGCCAGCCGGCGGTGCTCGGCGAGCTGCTGGCCGGAGTACTGCTCGGTGGGTCGGTCTTCGGGCTACTCGATCCAAACGACCAGGTCATCCAGATGCTGTCGGAGCTGGGCGTGATTGTGCTGCTGTTCGAGATCGGCCTTCACACCGATCTCCGATCGATGGCCAGTGTCCTGGGTACGGCAACTACGGTGGCCATCGTCGGCGTCGTGCTGCCGATGATACTGGGGTACTCCGCTATAGTCGGCGTTCTTGGCCTGGGCAATATTCCCGCGCTCGTCTGCGCTGCTGCTCTCACCGCGACTTCGATCGGCATTTCAGCGCGGGTTCTCTCCGACATCGGCCAGCTCAAATCGCGGGAAGGGCAGGTGGTACTGGGCGCGGCGGTCCTCGACGACATTATCGGACTAATCGTGCTGTCCGTGGTCACAGGAATAGTGACTGGTGGATCCTGGAGCGTGGCCGGCGTCGCAGCCACCACAATCATTTCAGTGGGATTCATTGCCGTCGCGCTGACGTTTGGGCGCGTACTGGCGCGCCCGATTTTTCGGTCAATCGAAACGATTCGCGCGCCGGGCACTCTCGCGGTTCTGGCTTTGGCATTTGCCCTGATCCTCTCGTCGCTCGCTGCGAGTGCGGGCTCAGCGATGATCCTCGGCGCGTTTGCCGCAGGAATGATTCTCAACAACGCCGCCGAGCGTGGAGAAATAGAGCGGGCTACGACGACGATTGGACACTTCCTCGTTCCGATTTTCTTTGCCTCGGTGGGTGCGGCGGTGAAGCTTTCTGCCTTCACCGATTCGACGACCGTGGCCGTCGCGGGGCTCTTGATCGTTGCCGGAGTAATCGGAAAGTATCTGTCAGCTTACGCTCCCTGGTGGTTTCGCGGCAACAAACCCCTGATCGGTGTAGCGATGATCCCCCGAGGGGAGGTGGGCCTGATCTTCGCGCAAATGGGTCTCACCACCCGCGCGATCTCTCCGTCCCTATTTAGTGCGTTGGCGCTGATGGTACTGGTCACCACCTTCCTGGCGCCGCCGGTTCTCGCCCGAGTCGGTGCGAAAGGGGCGTGGCGCGGACCGGTGCGTGACGACGTGGGGATCGACGATCTGGTCGCTGGCGACTGGCAACAGCCAACGCCGCGGTCGGTTCCCGACCCAGGTAGCTCTGAATAGTGTCATCGACGATCCGCATCGCTTGACATTCGGGGATCACGGCTTCCGATTGAACGCATGTCGGCGGAGATCCACATCGGCACGCAGGGCTGGAACTACGACGCCTGGGTCGGACCATTCTACCCGGATCGCACCCGCCCCTCGGATTTCCTGACGGTTTACGCGAGAGCGTTCGACACGGTCGAAGTCGATTCGACTTTTTACGCGTCGCCGGCGGTGACGACAGTCCGCAGCTGGGCCGATCGCACTCCCAAAGGATTCATTTTCGCTCTCAAGCTGCCACAGGAGGTCACGCACGAGCAGCGGCTGCGCGATGTGACCGGAGCGACGGAGACTTTCTTCGAGCGAGTCCGCGATCTCGGTGAGAAGCTGGGACCGGTGCTCGTACAGATGGGGCCGGACTTCCAGCCAGGCGAGCTGCCGGCGCTGGTCGACTTTCTGGGACGCGTGCCGAAGGACTTGAAGATCGCCATCGAGTTCAGGCACCGCGGCTGGATCACCGAGGGTGTCCTGGCGCTGCTCAGAGAGCACAACATCGCTCTGGCGCTGAGCGACGGCCGGTGGATTCCGCGCAAGCTGATGATCAACCTCGCCGCGCGTCCAACCGCGGATTTCGCGTACATCAGATGGATGGGGCCGAACCGTGATCTTGTCGACTACGCGCGGGTGCAGGTCGACCGCTCCTACGAGATCGATCTTTGGTCGGAGGCGATCAGCGAGATGTCGGAGAAAGTCTCTCAGGTTTACGGGTACGTGGCGAATACTTTCTCCGGCCACAGTCCGGCGACCGCTCGCGAGTTTCAGTATCGACTGGGTCTCACGCCGGTCGATCCGGATCTGTTGGGAGAGCAGATGTCGCTGTTCTGATTTTTGCGCAGGGCCGGATTTGAAAACAGCAACTTACGACTACCAGCTAAGGGCTGTGGGCGGAGCGGCGCGGGGCGGCGGGCTTAGAACCACACCAAAACCCCGGCGGCAATCTCATCGCTGCCGGCTGGCGGCAACTGGAAACCGATAATGTTTCTGGGACACTATGGAATTGCGTTCGCGGCCAAGCGAGTTGCGCCGCGTACATCACTGGGGGCACTTACGTTCGCCGCCGAATTTCTCGACGAGCTGTGGCCGATTTTGCTACTCCTGGGTGTGGAGCAAGTGAGAATCGTGCCTGGTCTGATGACAACGAGTCCACTGGACTTCGTTTATTACCCGTACTCACACAGTTTGCTGATGGCGCTGGTGTGGGGTTTGGTAATCGGCGGTGTGTACTTAATCCTGCGTCGCTACCGTCGTGGTGCGTGGGTGCTGGCTTTGCTGGTGGTAAGCCACTGGTTTCTCGATGTGCCGATGCACCGCCCGGATCTTCCGCTTTGGCCGGGAAGCTCGAGTCCAAAAGTTGGTTGGGGATGGTGGAATTCGGTCGCCATCACCTACTCGATCGAGCTCATTATCTACGCCGTTGGCATCTCGCTCTACGTGCGGGCCACCCGGGCCAGTGATCGGATTGGCAGTTGGGGACTGTGGGCATATGTGCTGGTGCTGGCAGCTTCATTTTTTGGGGCCGGCTTCGGGCCACCGCCACCGAGCGCGCGTGCGCTGGCCTGGAGTACGATGGCGATATGGTTGTTCGTGCCCTGGGCGTGGTGGGTGGACAAGCACCGTGAAGTGTTGGCGTTTGTCGATAAGGCCGACAACGGCAACAGAACACTACCGGCTGCCGGCTGATCGCGACCGGCTGATTGCTGCCGGCCGAGTGATATTTCTGGCGTGACTCCACGAAAAATCGTTCTGGGTGTGATCGCGATTTGCCTCGCGATTCTGTTTCTGTCGCTCGGTGGGTGGCAGGTCCGTCGCCTGTCCGAGCGTCAGGCGCGGAATGCCTTCCTTGCGTCGAGGCGATTCGGACCGGTAGTGCCTCCCGATTCTCTGCCCGCGGACACGGGGGAGGCGCACTTCCGCCGGGTTCGCGTAAGAGGGAGCTACGACTACGGGCACGAGATCATCTTTACTCTGCGCGGCCGCAACGGATCTCCAGGCGTGAACATTCTCACTCCGTTGCTGCGCAACGGGAAGGACACCGTGGTGCTGGTCAATCGCGGCTGGGTCTACTCGCCCGACGGCACCACCGTCGATCTGAATCCGTGGCGGGAGGCCGATACTCTAAATGCCGTTGGGTTCGTCGAGACGTTTCCCACTCAGGGCCCGTTTCCGAAACCAAACCCGACACGACCACGGGCTTTTCGTAGACTCGAGCGGGCAGCACTGGCGAAGGAGCTTCCGTATCCGATCGCGAATTATTACGTCGTGCTGACCGACTCGTCATCATCTGCAAGCGCTCCACCACGCGTTGAGCCATTGCCGCTCGACGAGGGACCACACCGCGCGTACGCGATACAGTGGTTTTCGTTTGCGGCGATCTCTATTATTGGACTAGTGATCTTTATCAGGCGCACATGAGTGATAGCTCGGTCAGTACAGCAGGCGCAGTAAGCGAGAAGGAGGCACGCGAGACCGCCGAGGCGGCGCGCGAAACCGAGTGGGAAAATCCGAGCTTCGTACGCGAGCTCTTCCTCGGCAGATTCCGCCTCGACCTAATTCATCCGCATCCACCGCCCGACACCGCGGAGGAGGCACGCGCCAAGCCATTCATGGACAAACTGCGCTCCTTTATGGAGCGTGTCGACTCTGAAGAGATCGATCGCACCGGCGAGATCCCCGAATCGACGGTACAGGAGCTGCGCGACATCGGCGCCTTCGGCATCAAGATCCCGAAGGAGTACGGCGGGCTCGGGTTGTCGCAAATGAGTTACATCCGCGCGATTGAGATGGTGACGTCGAAGGACGGATCGCTTACAGCGCTTCTCTCCGCGCACCAGTCGATCGGGGTACCGCAGCCACTAAAACTTTTCGGCACCGAGGAACAGAAGAGAAAATTCTTCCCGCGGCTCGCCAAGGGCGCGATCTCGGCGTTTGCGCTGACGGAAGTCGACGCCGGATCGGATCCGGCCAACATGCGCTGCACAGCGACGCCGACCGAAGACGGAAAGTACTTCATCATCAACGGCGAAAAACTCTGGTGCACCAACGGAACCCGCGCCGAGCTGTTCGTGGTGATGGCGAGAACGCCGGAGAAGGTGATCGATGGCAAGCCGAGGAAGCAGATCACGGCGTTCATCGTCGAGGCATCGATGCCGGGGGTGGAGGTCGTTCATCGTCTCCGCTTCATGGGCCTCAAGGCGCTCGAGAACGGCGTGATCCGCTTCACCAACGTGAAAGTCCCGCGCGAGAACATCCTCTGGGATGAAGGCAAAGGACTCAAGCTCGCGCTCGTCACGCTCAACACAGGCCGACTCACCATTCCGGCGGGATGCGCCGGAGCGGCCAAGCAGATGGTCTCCATCGCCCGCAAATGGTGCAACGAGCGAGTGCAATGGGGACAGCCGATCGGCAAGCACGAGGCAGTTGCGCAGAAGCTGGCGCGCATGACGGCCTTTACCTTCGCCATGGAAGCGGTCGCCGAGCTGTCGGCGGCGCTCTACGAGCGGGGCGGCTATGACATTCGACTCGAGGCGGCGCTGGCCAAACTGTATAACACCGAAGCGGGCTGGCGCATCATCGACGACACGATGCAGATCCGCGGCGGCCGCGGCTATGAGATGGCTGAATCACTGGCCCGTCGCGGCGAGCCGGCGATTCCAATCGAGCGGGCGATGCGCGATTTCCGGATCAATCTGATCTTCGAGGGATCATCGGAGATCATGAGATTGTTCATCGCGCGCGAAGCGGTCGATTACCACTTCAAGCTTGCGTTCAACATCGTCAATCCCGAGTCGACGCTGAAGCAAAAGCTCTCGGCGATGGCGAAGGCGGCGCCGTTCTACCTGACGTGGTATCCAACGCGCTGGATCAACGTCTCGCGCTTCAGACGCTACGGCGAGTTCGGCAAGCTGGCGCGGCACGTCCGCTACATCGAGCACACTACTCGCCATCTTGGGCGCTCGATCTTCCATGCGATGGTGCGATTCGGTCCCAAGCTCGAGCGACGGCAAATGGTGCTGTTCCGCGCGGTGGACATCGGCGCCGAGCTTTACGCGATGTCAGCGGCGTGCGTGAGAGCGCAAATGCTGGCGAAGCAGGGAAGACCCGAAGCGGCTACGCTGGCCAATGCGTTCTGCCTCGAGGCACGCGATCGGATCAAGGTTCACTTCGAGCATCTCTTCGGCGCGAACGATCCGGCGATTTACAAAGTCGCTATGCAAGTGCTGGCTGGGGAGCACGCGTGGCTCGAGCAGGGAATCGTCTCCAGTGTGGCCGCGGGAGCGAAACCGCGGCGCGAACCGACGCCCGCAAAACCGAAGCAGGGAGCATTCAGCGGCGTCGCCTGACAGCCGCTAGAGCATCGTCCCGCGCAGAATCAGTAGCGCAACGTAGAAGTAGATACTGAGACCGGTAACGTCGACCAGTGTGGCGACGAAGGGAGCAGACGCACTGGCCGGGTCGAAGCCAAGCTTCTGCAAAATGAACGGCAGCATTGATCCGGCGAGGGAACCGAAAGTGACGACGCCCACCAGCGCGGCGCCGATTGTCAGCGCGACGAGGTTCGGATGCGGATAGTTACCGATCCCCAAATGCTGCCACACCAGAATGCGCGCGATTCCCAGTACCCCCAGAATTCCGCCCAGCATCAATCCCGACGGGAGCTCTCTGAGCGCGACTTTCCACCAATCCCGCAATTTGATCTCGCCGAGCGCGAGAGAGCGAATTATCAGCGACGTCGCTTGCGAGCCGGAGTTACCCCCGGAGCTGATGATCAGCGGAACGAAGAGCGCGAGCACCACCGCTTTTTCGATCTCGCCCTGAAAGTGCCCCATCGCCGTCGTCGTCAGCATCTCGCTCAGGAAAAGCGCCGCCAGCCACGGTGCACGCTTGCCGATCATGGAGAAGAATCCGATCTGCGTGTACGGCATCTCGAGCGCTTCCATCCCACCGAAGCGCTGCACGTCTTCGGTGTGCTCTTCGACGAGTGCGTCGATGACGTCGTCGACGGTAACGACGCCCTGTATCACACCATTCTCGTCGACGACGGGTACGGCGACGAGGTCGTACTCGCGCGTCAGGCGCGCAACCTCTTCGCGATCTGCAGAGACGGGAACCGTTTGCACTTCCTGCCACGCTACATCTGACACCTTTCCGCCCTCCGGCGCCGCGAGCAGCTCGCGCAGCGACATCACTCCCTGCACGCGCCCCGCCGCGTCGGTGGTGTAAATCGTGTTCATCGCCTCGAGTCTTTCCGACCGGGCGATGCGTCGAACGGCTGCCAGCGCCTCCTCCACCGGCGTGTCCTGCGAGACGGAGACGAACTCCGTAGTCATCAATCCGCCCGCTGAATCCGGATCGTAAGCGAGCAGCTTCTCGGTCTCGGCGCGCTCGGCGGCCGGGATCTCGGAGAGAATTTCTTCGGCGCTTTCCTCCTCGAGTCCTTCGAGCGCATCGGCACGGTCGTCCGGAGTCATCTCCGTGACGAGCTCGGCCGCCTGACGCACGCTCATCGTCTCGAGGACTTCGGTGCGCAGCTCCTCGTTCAGGTACTCGAGAACATCGGCAGCCCGCTCGACGGGTAAAGCAGACAAGAATGGCGCGACCATCTCCCTCGGCAGCGTCTGCGCGACGTCGGCCAGATCCTTGGCGTGCAGCTCTTCGGTCTCGGCCCCAATCGCATCGGGGCTTTCCTCGAGGATCTCGAGGATGTCAGGGGCCAGCAGCGCACCCAATGTCCGCTCGTCGTCCTGCTCGATCTGCGGATTATGGGTGGGGGTCATCATGGCAGGAGGGGAAGAGTGCGCCGGTCGTCTTTGAAATCCGTCACTTCGTAGCCCGCGACTGCAATGGCGTCGCGAATCTGTTCACGCGTGACGGTGCCGTCGTGCTCGATTACCGCCCGACCGATGGAGACGTCGGCTCGATCAATTCCCGGCACCCCGCCGAGCGAAGTGAACACGGCGCGGACGCAGTGCGCGCAGGTCATGCCCGAGATCGAGATCGTGGTCGTCATGGGCATAAAGTAAACTGAAGGCTGGAAAGTCTCGACAGGTTTTTTTTGTGAGCTAAGAGCTGGTTCTACTCGTGTCCAACCGCAACGCGTTACGGTTGAATGCGTGTAGTTGCTAGCCGCCAGTTCCTAGTCGAGCCTGTTCGCCGGCCGCGGAACCGGCGGATTCTTTTTGCGCGAGACGAAAGTTTTTTCCAACGCCGGCAAAAACTTATCGTACCGGGATCCCGGCTCCCACATCACCCACCCATCGTAGCCGGAGTCGTAGACCGCGCGCTTCTGCTCCTCGATCTCGTGCGCACCGTACGGCGGCTTGCCGAGGCTGAATGCCTGGAGCCAGGGGCGCACGTGCTCGCCTTTGATGCCGAGCTTCTCGTCGCGCTCACGCGCACGCGAGACGGCGATGTGAATCACATCGTAGGGATCGGCATTCGGGTGGGGCAGCTGGAAGGAGCCCGGCGGATAGTGCGACGGGTAAACCATCGGCAGCACGACATCGACCGACCCGCTGATCGGCTCCCACTTCTGTCCGACCTCCAGTGCTCCACCGACAGTGGTCACCAGCCCGAAGACGTCGGCGGTAGTTCTCACGCCCAGTTTTGCGAAGCGCTCGCGCGCCGCTTTGAGAAATTCGGCGAGAACTTCCGGCTTGCTGCGGCCAGCCTGCTCGGGGAAGGCTTGCTGCGGCAGACTCTTGAACGGCTCGGGAAAGCGGATGTAATCGAACTGGATCTCGCCGAATCCCATCTTGATCGCCTCTTCGGCGACGCGGAAGTTGTACTCCCAGATCGCATTCGCGTACGGATTCACCCACGTCTGGCCCTTCTTGTCGTGCCATGGGGATCCATCGGCTTTTCTGATGGTGTGATCGGGATTGTTGCGCGCCGTCACCGAATCCTTGAAGACGACGATGCGGGCGACGGGCAGGATCCCGTGAGCACGGATCGTGTCGACGAGAGCGCGAAGGTTGTGCGCCTTCACCTGCGTCCCGGCGTTCTTCTTCAGCATCGGATCGGCCGGATCGAAGTTGAGACCGAACTCGTCCTTCACGTCGATGATGAGCGCGTTGATCTCGGTCGAGTCGGCAATGGCAATGAGATGCTTGAGCCGGCGTGTGTTCGCGCCAAAGCGAAAGACGTAGAGGCCGCGGGGAGGGAGCGTGCCCTTGATCAATGAGTCGAGAACCGGCGGAGTTGGATGCTGTCCAACCGCCAGCACCGCGGGCCGAACTGTATCGGTGTCGGCGGCGGGGATTGGCGTAGCTGCCGGTGATTTCACGTTTGGCGCGCTGGGCGTGCTGGCGGTAGCTGGCGCGGGCTGGAGCTCGGGCGTCCCGCTTTTGGCGGATACCTCGTGAGTGCCGGTGCAGGCAAGCGCCGACGCTGCCGCCACCGCAGTTATCGCGAGGGTGATCTTCTGAAGACGCATTCTACCGTTGTATGGATTTGATCGGAGACGGCGTCCAATCTAATGAGACAGGTCCGTAATATCCCGTGTCAAATGACGCTCGAGCTCCCGGGGTAATACTACGGAGTTGCGATTTTGGTCCGTGAACGTCGAGAGCGCGAGACTCTGCTCGATCGCGCAATCACCTAGCCGGTCACACCAGGCCGCGGTCAGCCCAGCCTACCAGATATATTTGCCGAAATGCGTTTTTCGACTGTTCTGATCCTTTCACTCGCGGGCGCGTGCGCCCTGCCGCCTCCACCACCGCCCGTCGCCGAATTCCTGGTATCGGCGGGAGACCAGACCTATTGGGTGCGGAGCGACAACTCCGGCGTCCGCATCCGCGGCTCACCACTGATTCTGGCCCGGACCGGCGGTCGCTACTACGAGATCTTCGTCGGCGAGGTCGACCGCTCGTTTCCGAAGGCACTGCTGAGTGGTGAACGGGTTTTCCGGCGCGACCTGACCACCGGCGATTCGACGCTCATCTACGACGACACCGCCGTCGTTCGCCTCGCCGAGCAGTACCACCGTGACCATCCGAAGGCTCGGCCGCTGGGGCCGGACGATGATCCGGAGGATGACGTTGATATCACCGCCGTTGGCGAGACCGACATCCTCAACGTACTCGGCCCCTACATCGCTCTCGAGCACCGGATCTCGGTCGAGCGGCAGGACGAGCACGATCAGGATGATACGACACGCGCCGTGATCGATCTCCGCAACGGCAAGCCAGTCGAGCTCGACCATATGCTGCGCGACCCGTCGGTGCAGGAAGCCGCCGGCGAGGGCGGGCTGGTCAATCGCCGCTGGAGACACGACGGCTACGATGTCATCTCCCGCTATGACACGCTGCGCAAGATGAACGCGCTTGCGCTCCGCGATCGTCGCGGGCGCGAGTGGAAGCTTGGCCTCGTCGCGACCAGCTTCGTGCAGATCTTCTGGCTCGACAAGCCGGGCATCGATCCGCAGACGCGTCACGCCCTGGCGCGTGCTTTCAATGATGCGACGGCGTACGGCGAGACCATTCAGCAGGTCTCACGCAAAGGCTGGAAAGTGAAACCGCCGATCAGAGCCACGGGCCGTCAAACGTGAGGGACGACGCTCGACCGGTTCGCGAGAGCCATCACGAGGCGTCGCAGCTGATGATGCCGCAGCACGCCAACGTGCTGGGCAACGTTTTCGGCGGCGTGGTGCTGTCGATGATGGACACCACCGCCGCGGTCTCGGCGATCAGGCATGCGCGGCACATTTGCGTGACGGTGTCCGTGGATCGCGTCGATTTCCGGGAGCCGATCCATGTCGGTGAGCTGCTGATCATGAAATCGAGCGTGAACTACGTCGGCAGAACCTCAATGGAAGTGGGCGTCAGGGTGGAGACGGAGAACCTGCTCACCGGCGTCCGCCTCCACACCAACTCCTGCTACCTTACGTTCGTCGCCGTCGATCAAAATGGGAGGCCGGTACGGGTGCCACCTCTGAAACCGGAGACTCCCGATGAGATACGCCGGCACGAGGCGGCGAAGTCTCGACGTGAAAGACGTTTGCACGAGAGAATCTCCGAGGAGAACTCTCGACACTGATGACTGAGAGCTTCCATACTCGCATTCTGCTCTTGACCAGGAATCGGCGGTCATACAGAGTTCTTTCACATGGATAGAATCTTCACGGTCGACGAAGCCAACCGGACTCTCCCGTTAGTCAGAAGGATCGTCGAAGATCTCGTCCGTGATCACCACCTCTGGGAAGAGAAGGTGCGTGAGTTCGAGCTGGCGACTGTCGGCTCCAGTCCCGAGCATCCCGACGTGATAGCGGAGCTGCTGCAGATCGAAGCGCAGCGACTCGCCAGCGACATCGAGCATTACATCGCCGAGCTGAACGACCTTGGCGTCATCTGCAAAGGGATGGACAATGGACTGGTGGATTTTCGCGGGCAGATCGATGGTCGCGATGTCTTCTATTGCTGGAAACTGGGCGAGCCGAGCGTGCAGTACTGGCACGAGGTCGACGCGGGATTCGTTGGGCGGCAGAGATTGCATCCGCTGGCGCTGACACCTTCTAACTGAAGGGGCGATGGCGAGACAGATCAGACCGTTCCGCGGGCCCGACGGGACGAATTGGGGAGTGGAAGTGCAGGTACCCGGCGCCAGCAACGCGATGATCGTGTTTCATCATCCTGGCGGCAAGACCGCGCGTCTCGACCGGTACGCGTGGGATATCTGGAGTGGGCCGGAGTCGCGCAGCGTGACGTCGCGCGTCGCGCCGGAGAAGGTCATGCAGTCGCTGACGGACGAGAAGCTCGCGCAGCTGTTTCGGCGATCGATGCCCGTGTCGAACGATCTCACTCGGGTCGATCGCGCGTCTTAAGATCCACGCGCGGTCAGTCGCGCGTCTTAAGATCCGCGCGCGGTCAGTCGGCTGGGATCCTCACGCCGCCACGCTCGCTCCGGCGGAGCCGCTAACTACACTCGCTCGCTCTGCTCGCTCGTGCGTCTCCTTGGTCGCTCGCTGTAACGGCCGCTTAGAGGACCCCAGCCTCCTTCCCTATCTGGCTAACTAGTCAGCGGGTGCGGGTTCGAACGGGACGTCGATTTCCATTCCGTCGCGGGCGATGATCGTCGACGGGAACACTTCGCGGGCTTCTCGCTCGAGTTCTGTCGTGTCGCGGGAGTAGCGGGCGGAGACGTGCGTCAGGACGAGTTTCTTGACGCCCGCCTTGGCTGCAACCTCTGCTGCCTCTCTTGCGGTGGAGTGGCCGGTTTCTAAGGCGCGTGGCGCTTCCTCCGTAGCGAAGGTGGCTTCGTGAACCAGAATGTCGGCGCCGGTGGCGGCGGTGATCGTTCCTTCTGATGGGCGTGAGTCGCCGGTCAGCACAATTCGTCTTCCAGGTCTGCTTGGTCCAACTAGCTCGGCCGGCTTGATGGTGCGTCCATCAGGGAGTTTGACGGTTTCACCCTTGTGGATTTTTCCCCACAGCGGTCCTTCCGGGATTCCCATCTCGCGCGCTTTCTCGGGATTGAAACGGCCGAGCCGCGTTTCCTCGGCGAGATGGTAGCCGATTGCCGTTCTGTCGCCGTGTTCGACGGTGAAAGGAATGAGGGAGTATCCGTGTCGCTTGAGTGGGGTCTCCGGTGTCAGCTCGAAGACCTTGATCTCGAAGTGCTGCTTTTCGCTGCCGAGGGTGATGGCCCGCCACAGCATCTTCTCCGAGCCGACCGGTCCGTAGAGATTCATTGGCTCCGTGCGGCCCTGAAGTGCCAACGTGCGCAGCAAGCCGATGACGCCCAGCATGTGGTCGGCGTGCATGTGGGTGAAAAAAATGTCCGACAGCGCGAAGCTGATTCCGTAGCGCATCATCTGCCGCTGCGTTCCCTCACCGCAGTCGAACATCAGCGTTTCGCCCTCGCGGATTACCGCGATGGAAGAAACGTTGCGCTCCACCGTGGGGCGCGATGCTGAAGTTCCGAGGAAGCGAAGGGTGAGCGACATGCGGGCGAAATATAGGAGAGACCTTGGCTGGATAAGGGATTCGGTGCGGGAAGGGCGACGCACCGTTGACGGGAAAAAGATTGCGAGTTGCGAACTGACTGCGAGGTACGAACCTGCTGCGAGGTGCGAACCGACTTCGAGTTGCGAGCTGTGTTCGCGCGTTAGCTCGCAGTCAGTTTGCAGCACCTCGCAGTTCGCAGTCGGTTCGGAGTTCGCAGCAGGTTTGCAATTCGTAATCAGTTAGCGATTCGAAATCAGCTTCTTCGGTTGAGCGGCTTGTTACCATTCCCCGAGGCACTCGTCTTTACCTCGGTGCCTGGGTTTCTATCGTGAAGCCAGGCAAAGAGTTACAGGGCCGAGACTAAAGTTGGGTCTTGACTTTGAGGGTGGAACCGCTAGGTTGAGTTGAGAGCGGCCCCGCCCAATCTGCGGGGCTTTTGCTTGATCCGGTGCGACGGATCAGCTCGAACGGTTCGAGGACAGTCCGTCGCGTTCGTCGCGGGGCTGTAGCTCAGCTGGGAGAGCGCTGCAATCGCACTGCAGAGGTCAGGGGTTCGATCCCCCTCAGCTCCACTGCTTTTGAAAATATGAAAGCTGCCCGCCGCCGCTCGGTAGGACGTAGAGTTCCAATGACGGCGTGCGTGGCACGATTGGGCGGGCGACCGCCAAAATAGATCGCCGCGATCTCCAAGGAGACCGCGGCGTTTTCGTTTTCAGGAACTCGATTTCTGATTGGTACATAGTACGCTATCCGCTGCCCGTACCGGTAACCCGCCACCCGCTACCGTTACCGCTGCCCGATACGTCGGCCTAAGTCGGTTGGCCAACCTCATAGCCAGGCACAAAAAAGCCGCGCTCTTGGGCGGCGGCTGAGTTTGTTGTTGTCCAGCGTCGAGGATCACACCCACCAGGGGTCGAAGCAGTCGTAGTTGTGCTGGCGGCAGATCTTGCCGTCTCTGAACTCGAGGAAGATCGAGACGTGCGCCCTCAGTTCGGAATCGGCGGGAAGGCTGTCGACGGGTGCGGCGAGTAGTCCGCTCCACAAAACTTCCAGTGCGACGTTGTCGCCGTCGACGATCGAATTGAGGACGTCGAACCTCTGCGCACGGATGATCTGCTTTCCTTTCCGAGCCGACGCGAGCACCGCCTTGAGGTCACGATGGGCACCGATGGGCGACAGCCGATTGGGGAATTCTTCCTGGACGACGTCCTGGGTGAAGAATTCCGCCAGCGCCCCCGCCTCGGCGCCATTCTCAATGGCTTCGAGGTAGCGGCGAGCGATAGCGAGATTGTCGGTGGCGGTGAGTGTCATGACCGGATCTTGAGCTTCGGGCGCATCGTGCAGCATGCCGATTGACGGAGCGAAGCGCCGACTCGTCACAAACTGCTTTAGGTGCCCAATCTATGGTAGGGCGTCAGCTAGACTTACAGATGAGCTTGGATGAATGTCCTGCTACCCGTTATCCGTAGCCCGTACCCGCAACCCGCAACCCGCAACCCGCAACCCGTAACCCGTAACCCGTAAACCCGTACCCGTTGCGCGTTACCCGTTTCCCGTCGCCCGCTTTCCGTCACCCGTTTCCCGCTTCCCGTCTTACCTACCTGCTAGCCAAACGCGTCGTCGCTCAATAATGGCAGTTGTTGCGTTAGGGTCCTCCACTATTCTGACCCTCGGCCGGTTATAGCCGCTGACGCGGATGTTGATCCGCTCCGAAGCGCCGTTGCGAAAAATGTCGACGGGGACGACCTGGCCGAGTTGGATAGTGCGGAACGCACGGCGGAAGGACGGGAAGGAATCGATCGGGGCATTGTTGAAGGCGATCAGGTCCTGACCGGTGCGCAGGCCGGCCCGTCCCCAGACGCTGGCTGGATCCTGGATCCAGACGCGCATCCGTCCACCGCCGCGCGGAGGATAGGCCCAGATACGCGTGTCGGGCAGCGGAGTGCCGGCGCTGTCGGTCGCGGGAATCGTGTCGACAATCGCGCGCAATCCAATCGACGGTAAGTAGCGATTGAAGTCGAGCGGGCGCGGGTTGCGCACGTGGTCGTCAAAAAACCGGCGCACGTTGCAGCTGCACACCCTCGATGCGGTGCGCTCGACGTCATCGGTGGTGAAACCATGCTTCATGGCGAAACTCGAGTAAAGCGCGCGCATCAGGTCGTCGAGACCGCGCTGACCTTTTGTCGAATCCCGGATGATCAGATCGAGCGCGGTCCCGATCAATCGACCCTGCGTGTAGTAGTTGACTTCGTAATCGCCGTTGATGCCAGCAGTGTCGACGGCGCGCGAGCTCGCAACCTCTGGCGAGATGCGCGTGTTGCCGGGCGTGCCGTAGTACGACTCGAGCTCTTCGGCCAAGAGATCAGAGCGCGACTTGTTCCGCTCGGGGAATCCAGCGCGACGAGTCAGCGCTTCCGCGTAGTACATCGTCACACCTTCACTGAGCCATAGTCCCGTCGAGTGCGCGAGCGGGTCTGGGCTCAGCACGCCACGGCCCTCCGGGTATAGTCGCATCAGGCTCCAGGTGTGAAAGAATTCGTGCGCCAGCTCCGGCAAATACGTTCGCGGATCTCTCGCCAGATCTCTGCTTGGCATTCCGATAGTGACGGAGTTCATGTGCTCGAGTGCGCCAAACGAGCCATCCTCCAGCAGGAATTCGTAGCGCGGGTATGGAGGTTTGCCGAAAACGGCGGCGGCTTCACGCGCGACCTTCTTAATCGCGTCGACGAAATCGGCAGTATCGAAAGGCGTGGCGTCCGGCAGTGGCCAGTAAGCGATCGTATGTGGAACGCCATCGATGTCGAAGTGCCATTGGCGCAGCGCAATGCCGTAGAGAATCGGACTGTCGAGAAGTGTTGGCGCGTCGGTCCGCGCCATCCAGAATGGATCGGATGTCTGCGGTCTTTCGCCCGGCTTTACCAACTGGGCACCGCCAGCGAAGGCTCTGCCTGCGGGCACAGCCCACACGACAGTCCAGGGGGCGTGAAGCCAGACGTCAATTTGTGCGTGCGGAAAGTCCGGGAGATAAAGGAATGTGTCGATGCTGTTGATCGAGCCACCGTCAGGACGAATGCCCGTGTGCCACACCGGTCGGTTGGTCGGATTTTCCGGAGGCAGCTGAATTCGATACGACACCCGGGCGGAGCCGGAGTGAGTTATGAGTCGCCAGGCATTATCGCCATCCACAGTAAGCGCCGCAGGTTTCCCGCCTCCATCGACGCGCAATTCCCGGATGTAGCGCCAGAATCGATCGTTGTACTCAGGGTGCACGGCCATCGCCAACCGAACCGACCGTGGTGCGCCGCCGATCTCCATCGTGACGTTGATCGACGCTGGAGTTGTCGTGTCGATGGAGACCCTGTAGAGAATCTCGGGACTCGGTTTGCGGCTCGGCGACAAACCGAGGGCGCCAGCAAGCAGGGTGATAAGAGGAATTTGAAAGGGAACCACCGCAGCTCCTCAACAGGTTTGGCCGAGCTTAAGATGCCGTTGACCCGGTGCAGGTTTGAATTCTCTAACGCGAGTATGAAAGCTCGGAGCTAAGGCGCTGACTAAGCTTAAAGCTCCCTGCTTTAGTTTTGTGGATGCCAGATCGCGCCAAGATCAACGGCCCGCCTTGACGCCTTACTGTAGGAGTGCGGCAACATCCTGCCTCAACGCGCGAAACGCATCGGCGTTGAACCTGTTTGCCTCCCGTTCCGATGCTCCGAGAAAGTCTCCGACCGCCGTGCCGCTCAACCGATTCAGAAACCGGAGAATTCCGCTCTCCTGTACCACGAGTGTTCCGCGGCGATTGAGAATTGTCTGCGTCCCTGGATTGTCCCGAATCGAAACGCGGATCGGTATTCCCTGTCCCTGGAACGGCCGCCGCAGCGGCGATTTCAGCAGCGTTCCGACGGTCGGCGGCAGGTGCCAGTCGGGTTCCTTGGCGAAGCGCATCGACCAGCCGCGCTCGTGGGGGGTGTTGATGATGTCGAAGTCGCCCGTCATCTCCGTCCAGCCGACGGTGAAGATGAGGATCTTCATCGACATATCGAGGTGAATGGTCAGCGCTTCGGGCATCGGTCGCACAGCGCCTTCGATCGGCGCGAAGTATCCGTCCTTGCTGCGCACCTTGAAGTGCATGTAATAGTTTGCGGCCCAGGCGTCGAACCAGTGCGCGCCGATCTTGTCGGTAAGCGTGATGCGGTACTTGCCCTTGCTGATGTACTTGTCGATGTACGCCGCGTAGTGCGGCATCGACTCCTTGAGAATGTTCGGCGTCAGCTTGATGGCGAGATCGAATGTCGTCGCGCCTTCCGCATCGGTCGTCGTCCGCAGAGTATCAATGGTGAACAATCTTCCCAGCGCGGCGGCGGTGTGGGGAAATGCGCTCGAGTAATTGGCGCGAATCGCCGCCGAGGATTTTCCTTCGCCAGCTGCAAGTGAGGCGGCGATAACGTCGGCGATGCTCTTGGCGCCGATTCTCCCCAGTGCCACTTCGACGTTGGTGAACCACTCGTATTCGTTGTCGCTCAATTTCCTGAGGCGCACGGTCTCGCGTGACTCGGTCAGCGCGTCCGGGGGATTATTGGAGAGAGAGGTGGTGACGATGTAGCGATCGTACGAGAAGTGTCCTTCATCTCCGAACAATCGCGCGCTATCCGGTCCGATCGAGAGCCAGATGGTAGTGTCGTTGTAGACACCCGATGGCGTGAGCGCGTAATGTCCGAACTGGCGCCGCGCGTGAAGAATTCTCTCCGGCCGCTGGATGTTGGTGAAGCGCGAGCCGACGGAATAGAAAAATTCTTCCGCGTTCTGGCGAGCAAACGGAATGTTGGGTCCGAATGCAGGTGCTGCCTCGCGACACGCAGCGAGCGTGAAGCCAATGGCGCCCGCGAACGTAATGAATCGGACCGTTGCCTGGATTTTCACCCGCGAAAGTTCAACAGTAGCGCCGGTTGTGGGAAGGCGCGGCCTGCCAAAACCAATCCGCGAACTGCCTACTGGCGCCCCTCTGTGTAAACGATTACATATTCGGGCAATTGCAGGCACGGATCGGCCAACAGTTGAGCTGTCTCCCCGTCCGACTCGCTCACTCCCAAAGTGAGACGACCGGCCCATCGATGCGAGGAGAATGGTCACGATCAAAGATGTCGCGCGCGAAGCGAACGTGTCCGTCGCCACCGTCTCCAGAGTTCTGAACGGCAGCGGACCAGTCAGCGATGAAACCAGGCGCCTCATTCGTGAAGTCGCCGGCAGGATGCGCTACGTCCCGCACAGCGGCGCGCGCAGTCTGATCACCAGCAAGACCGAGACACTGGGTGTGCTCCTCCCCGATCTGTACGGAGAATTCTTCTCCGAAGTCATTCGCGGCATGGACGACACCGCGCAGCGCAACAATTTCCATTTGCTGATCTCGCGGGCGTACGCCGACCGTCACGGCATCGAGACGGCGATAAAGGCGATGCGCGGTCGGGTCGATGGGGTCGTCATCATGTCACCCGATCTCGACGAGAAATCGCTGCTCAATCTGCCGAGCACGATTCCGGTGGTGCTGCTATGCTCGGTGCCGAGGGGAAATGAAATTGACTCGCTCACCATCACGAATTGCCGTGGTGCAAGAGAGATGGTCGCCCACCTGGTCTCCCTCGGCCACCGACGCATAGCGATCATCAAGGGATCGGCGCGCAATTACGACGCGGCGGAGAGATTGCGCGGGTATCGGATGGCGCTGCGCGAACGGGGCATCGCGCCGGATCCTTACCTCGAGCGCGAAGGAGATTTCACCGAGGCCGCCGGTTACACCGCGGCACTCAAGCTCCTGTCGCTCCCGAATCGTCCGACGGCGATCTTTGCCGCCAACGACTCGATGGCGATTGGCGCGCTGAGCGCACTGCGGGAGTCGAATGTCGAAGTCCCAGAGGAAATGGCAGTCGCCGGGTTCGACGACATTCCGCTCGCCCGCTACATGGATCCGCCCCTTTCCTCGGTGCACGTGCCGATTCACGAGCTCGGCGCGAAAGCGGTCGAGCTGCTTCTCCACGGCATCATGCACAAGAACGACCACACGCGCCGTCGCGAGCGCGTGTCGACGGAGCTCGTCATCCGCCGCTCGACCGGGGCGGAGCCGGCGGAGCGTCCTCCTCCACCCACAACCCTCAACAAAGTGATGGCTTCTATCTGATCCACGCACGTCCATTGGTTTTTCAGTGAAACAACAACCGGAGATGTACATGAAACACCGACACACGTGGAGTCTTAACCTTCGGATTCTTACGCTGGCCCTACTCGGGCTGGTGGCAAGTCTGGTGGGGACTAACGTTCTCGCCCAGACGACGACGGGCACGATTCGTGGGACGGTAACCGGGTCAGGTGGTGCGCCGATACCAAGCGCGCAAATCGTCGCGCGAAACGTCAGTAGCGGCGCTACGCGAAATGCGCTTTCCAACGAGACCGGGGCGTATGCGCTGATAGGACTAACGCCAGGCACGTACGAAGTAAATGTGCGGCGAATCGGCAGCGCACCGCAGTCGCGCACTATCGTCGTACAAATTGGCGCGACGCAGGTACAGGACTTTGCCCTCACCCCGCAGGCGGCAGTACTCGAGACCCAGGTTGTAACCGCGGCATCGGGTGTCGAGACTCGCACTTCGGAAGTGGCGACGAACGTCACACAGGCGCAGATCAACAAGCTGCCGACGCCGAGTAGAAACTTTCTCGATCTCGCGCAGCTCGCGCCGGGCGTGCAGGTGACCGAAGACCGTGTCAATGGACAGTTCAGAACAGTCACCGCAGGCGGTCAGCCGCCATCAGCCGTCAACCTTTTCATCGACGGGACTAGCTACAAGAACGAGCTGACACAGGGTGGCATTGCGGGCCAGGACGCCAGCCGCGGTAATCCGTTCCCGCGAAACGCAGTTCAGGAGTACCGCGTGATCGGACAGAACTTCAAGGCGGAGTATCAGAACGCTGGCAGCGCGGTTATCACGGCGCAAACCAAGACAGGCGGTAATGTCTGGAGTGGTCAGGCGCTCTATGCCTACCAGAACAAGGGTATGGTGCAACTCGATAGCTTCCAGCGCGCTGCCGGTACTCCGAAACCCGACTATCGGCGGACGCTAACTGCTGTCAGCGTTGGCGGGCCGATCATCAAGGACAAGGTTCACTTCATCGGCGCGTACGAAGGCAACTATCAGAACCGATTCAACTTCGTGAACATCGGGACGCTGCCGACCGGATTTCCCGCGCTAGACACCGTGAACCTGCGACAGTACAACGGAAACTCGCCTTCACCGTTCCGCGAGAATCTCTTTTTCGGCAAAGTCAACGCCGATATCAGCAATAATCAGTCTGCCGAAATCGCTTTCAACAATCGGCATGAAACGGACATCAGAGATTTTGGCGGCAATACCACGGCTGCCGCGGCGGTGAATGTCCACAACTACAACACCGTCGTCCAGGCGAAGCACAACTATTTCACTGGACCGTGGCTCAACGAAGCGAAAATCGATTTCTCAAAGTTCCATCGGGGATTCAGCCCGAATCAGCTTGGTCAACCGCGACGACTCTATACCGCCGGTGGAGCCGACTACGTAATCGGCTCTGCGGCGTCGATTCAGGAATACATCCAGAAGCGTGTCGGCTTCCGTGACGACGTAACGTTCACCGGCTTCCAGTGGCTGGGCGAGCATGTGTTCAAGGGTGGTCTGAGCTTCAACCACAACACCTACGACGTCGACAAGCGCAACGATTTCGTACCACAGTTCCACTACGCACAGACCGCAAATACGGGAAACGGAAATCAGACTTACAATTTCCAGGTTCCGTTCGAGCTCAGGTTCGGTAGTGGCGATCCGTTCATGAAGTCAAACAACAACGAGTTCGGTACGTACCTACAGGACGACTGGAGTCCGGTCAAGCGCTTGCTGCTCAACATCGGCGTGCGCTGGGACTACGAGAGCAACATGCTCAACACCGGCTATGTGACGCCGAACACCGGTCGCATTCACTATCTCGACACGCTGCGCACGTACATGAACCTGCCAAATGCAAATTCGCCCTCGGGCGTCAATTTGTTCGTGCCGCTCGATCTCAATCAGTACATCGCAACCGGAAACAATCGCAGGCCGTTCAAGAAAGCGATCCAGCCGCGGGTGGGGTTTTCGTACGGCATCGACGAAGCAAACCGTACTACGGTCTTCGCAGCCTGGGGCCTGTACTACGATCGCATTCCGTTCGACGTCGCGGTCGACGAAAAACTGAAGATCTCAAATCCCACCTACACTATCAATTTCGCACCGCCGGGAGTGACGCCGGTCCCGGGTCAGGTAGCGTGGCAGAATTCGTATCTGACCGCCGACACTGTGGTCCTGGATGCGTTGGTGTCGCAGTTTGGAACGCGTGAGCTGTGGCTAATGAACAACGACATCAAGGTTCCGAAGACGACTCAATTCAGTGTCGGCTTGCGACAGCTGTTCGGGCAATTCGCCGGTGCTCTCACCTACGCGGCTCAGCGCGGCACCGACCAGTTCACGTGGCAAGTTGCCGCCGGCGGACTGAATGCCAACGGAACCTGCTGCAACTTCCCGTTCAACTGGGGAGCGCATGGAATCGCGTCGGTGATTTATTCGTCGAACGACGTGAAAACCTGGTACGACGCCGTATCGTTGCAGCTCGAGAAGGTGTATAGCCGGCCGGACCTGAATGCGTTTGGATGGGGCGCGGGCATCACATACACCTTCGCCACGCGCTATCTGCAGGGCGAGGATAATCTCGGCGACACCTTCGCGTTCCCGCAGGCATTCACGATCAAGAAGCACGCTGCGCCGAACAACGAGAAGCACCGCATTGTCGCCAACTGGATAACGGATATGCCGTGGGCATTCGGAATCCAGTGGTCGGGACTTTTGACGTTGGGCGGCAAGTACACCCTGGATGCCGGTTGCCAGCGCTTCTGCCCAGTGTTCGAGAGGGGAGGTTTTACTGTTCCCGGCACGTTCCCGTACCAGAATCTCGACATGCGGTTCCGGAAGGATTTGCCGACATTCGGAAGATCTCCGGCACAGATTGGCTTGACCTTTGACATCTTCAACGCGTTGAATCACGTCAACCTCACGGGCTATAACACCAGCCTGCAGGCCAATGGGCAGCCTGACCCCAACTTTGGGAAGGCCAATGGCGTAGCTACGGATGCACGCAGGTATCAGCTGGGCGCGGAGATCAATTTCTGATCGACGTCACCGACTGAGTGGAGAGTAACCGGCGCTGGTTGCGGAGACGCAGTCAGCGCCGGTTTCTTAACCGATGATATTCTTGCAGCGTTATCTGGCGAACGGGAGGGATATGGCACCGCGTTTCCGTTGGCGCGTTCTATTGTGCTACGTCGCGACCGGCCTCGCTTCGGCGTGCACATCGGCCACGTCGATCACGGGCGTCACGGCCACCGCGTCGCTTCCTCCTTCGCAGCTGTCGACGAGACAAGCGGCGTTTCTCGATACACTCCAACGCCGAACCTTCAACTGGTTCTGGGACAGCACCGATCCCAACAACGGCCTGACGCCCGATCGCTGGCCGACAAAGAGCTTCTCGAGCGTGGCCGCGATCGGTTTCGCGCTGACGGCGTATCCGGTCGGCGTCGAGCGTGGTTACGTGGCGCGGGCCGACGCGGCGCAACGGACGCTGAATACGCTGCGATTCCTCTACGACGCGCCGCAAGGATCGCAAGCGACGAACGTCACCGGCTACAAAGGATTTTTCTATCACTTCCTCGACATGCAGACGGGCTATCGGTTCCAGCAGGTCGAGTTGTCGACGATCGACACGTCGCTGTTGCTCGGTGGGATCCTGTTTTGTCAGTCGTATTACACCGGAGCAGATCCAACCGAGAGTGCGATCCGCGCTTACGCCGATTCGATCTATCTGCGCATCGACTGGGCGTGGGCTGTGCACACGCCGAGCGTGGTGAGCATGGGATGGAAGCCAGAGAATGGCTGGATTCCGGCGGATTGGCGCGGGTACGATGAAGGAATGATTGTCTACGTTCTCGCACTCGGCTCGCCCACGCATCCCATCGATCCGGCGGGTTGGGTCGACTGGACGAGCACCTACAAGTGGGCGGATTTCTACGGCCAGACGCATGTCAACTTCCCGCCGCTCTTCGGGCACCAGTACTCGCACATCTGGATCGATTTCCGCGGGATCAGGGACGCGTACATGCGTGGGAAGGGGATCGATTACTTCGAGAACTCGCGCCGAGCGACGGTGTCGCAGCGGCTGTACACGATCGACAATCCGGGAAAATTTGCTGGCTATGGTGCTGACGTGTGGGGTCTGACGGCGGGTGATGGTCCGTTCGATACGACGTTCGTCATCAATGGGCGGACGCGACAGTTCTTTACATATCGCGCACGTGGCGCGGCAGCCGGAGACGTAACCGACGATGGCACGATCGCTCCGACAGCCGCCGGTGGCTCAGTGCCCTTTGCGCCTGAGATCACGATTCCCGCGCTGATCGCGATGCGCGAAAAGTACGGCGACAATCTCTTTACCACTTACGGGTTCGTCGATGATTTCAATCCAACGCTCGTCACCGGAACGGCGAAGTACGGCCGTATTGTTCCAGGCGTGGGTTGGTTCGACACCGACTACCTCGGCATCGATCAGGGGCCGATCATCGCGATGATCGAGAATTATCGATCGGATTTGATCTGGAAGACGATGCGGAAGAATCCGTACATCGTGGCGGGGTTGAAAAAGGCGGGCTTCACCGGCGGTTGGTTGGGGAACTGACGGCGAAGCCGATGATCTTAGTCCGAGCAACTACGCTCTAAAGCGTGGCAGATATTCGATAGTTGTAGACTTGAAATGCGTATCCCGGAGGGAACACCAGCTCTGCACGAAGCCCGTTGTCGAGAATTTGACCCGTCGGTGGCGGTGCACAGATGGCGTTGATGGGACACGGGAAGGCGTACGCAAACGTTATTTGCGCATCTTTAATGGTATAGACGTAGTGCGTGGTGAGCGTAACGCGCGTTCCATCTGAGTTGATCCGATCTTCGGCGGTGACCGCGGTCCCGCCAAGGTCGAGCGTCATCGTGCCGGATACGACGGTTGGACCAGGCGTGCCGACGCTCGGCGGAGAACCGGCCGGCAACGTGCGGCCGTCGACATCGGTCAATATGAATTGCGCGGAGATCGATGCCGGCTCGCTCGGCCCGGTGCATGCAACGGTCGCGAGGACGAGGACGAGAAACGCTTTCTGACGACGCAAGCGCATGAAAACCCTGGGTTGAGGACTATGGCGCCAAGGCTTAGCCAGCATATGACAAGCCAGTTCTGGTCGCGGGTCGGGAGTGGATTTCTCCTCGTTACGAGCCTGGGGTGCTCCTCCGCCTCGGCGGGCAACAAGACTACTCTACGTATCTGGGCAATGGGGCGCGAGGGGGAAGTGCTCTCCCAGCTCATGCCGGACTTCGAGAAGGCGCATCCCGACATCCACGTCGAGGTTCAGCAAATACCCTGGACAGCGGCGCACGAGAAGCTCCTCACTGCCTATGTCGGTGAGTCGACGCCCGACATCGCCATGCTCGGCAATACGTGGGTGCCGGAATTCGTCGCGCTCAATGCGCTGGCGCCCCTCGACAGCTTCGCGTCGCACTCGAGCGTAATCAGGCGTGATGATTTCTTCGACGGGATCTGGAAGACCAACGTCGTCAACGGCAAGACGTACGGGATTCCGTGGTACGTCGATACGCGGTTGATCTTCTATCGCACCGATTTGTTGGCGAAGGTGGGGTACAAGGAATTCCCTAAGACGTGGAGCGATTGGGTCGCCGCGATGAAGAAGATGAAGATTCGCATGGCGCCAACCCAGTACCCGCTCCTCATGCCGACGAATGAGTGGCCGCAGCCAGTCATCTTCGCGCTCAATGTGGGTTCGCCGATTTTGCGCGACGGCGGACGGTACGGCGCCTTCGAGCAGCCGCAGTTCCGACGGGCGTTCGATTTTTATCTGAGTCTCTACAGACAGGGGCTCGCGTCGCCGGTCTCTAGCTCCCAGGTCTCGAATCTCTTTCAGGAATTCGAGCGCGGAAACATCGCCATGTTCATCTCCGGCCCCTGGTTCATCGGGGAAATGAAGAACCGCCTCGACTCCGTCACCCAGAAAAACTGGATGACCGCGCCGATCCCCGGCCCAAACGGACCCGGCGTGTCGCTCGCTGGAGGATCGAGTCTGTCACTCTTTGCAGCATCGAAGCACCAACGTGAAGCGTGGTTGCTCATGGAGTACCTGTCGCAATCATCGGTGCAGGTCGAGTTCTACCGTTTGACGGGAGATCTGCCGCCGCGAAAATCCGCATGGGCAGATACGACTCTTGCCAACAACAGGTACGCGCGTGCGTTTCGTGATCAGCTCGAGCGGGTATTGCCGACGCCGCAGGTGCCGGAGTGGGAGGAGATCGCGACTACGATATACGAGCATGGGGAGCAGGCGATTCGTCGCGCCAAGACCGTAGATCAGACACTCGCGTCCTTGGATCAGGATGTGAATGCAATGCTCGAGAAGAGGAGATACTTGTTGAGTCAGAGTACTCGGCCGTGATGGCTTGCAGCTGTGAGCTTACGACTTTTATAGACGCTGGGCGCTGTCAGCTTAAGGCGCACTTATGAGCGCGACGATTCCTCCTGACGGCGCGGCGTCGGGCGAGCTCATCTCCGAGCCGCTTCCGGGAATGCTCGGCGGTCTGCGGCGGCGGTTGCGGTGGTCGAGGGATCCGGGCACGCGCACACCCGCTGACGTTGGTAAGGCGGCGTGGTGGTTCCTGGCGCCGGCGCTGATCCTGATTTTCGTCTTCTTCTTCCTGCCGGTGCTGGCGTCGCTGGTGCTCAGCGTCACTGACTTCGACATCTACGCCATCGCGAACCCCCCGAGCACCCGATTTATAGGCCTCGCCAACTATACCAAGCTGATGCACACGCCGGAATTCTGGCAGGCGCTCAGGAATACTTTCTACTTCGCGCTGGTCGGTGGGCCGCTCACCATCGCCGTGTCATTGGCAACCGCACTGTTGCTCAACGCCAGGCTCGTTCGGTTCAAGAGCTTCTTCCGCACGATCTACTTCACGCCGTTCGTGACGACGCTCGTCGCCGTCGCCATCGTCTGGCGCTACCTGTATCACGCGCGCTACGGCCTCCTCAATTACGCGCTCGGGCACATCGGCATCGGACCGATCGACTGGCTAGGGAATCCGCGCTGGGCGATGCCGGCGATCATCCTGCTCGCCGTATGGAAGCAGTTTGGCTACAACATGCTGATCTTCATCGCCGGGCTGCAGGCGATTCCGCAGGATCTTTACGACGCGGCGGAGATCGACGGCGCCGGACCGGTGCGACGCTTTTTTAACGTCACGCTTCCGCTGCTCGGCCCGACAATGCTGTTCGTGAGCGTCATCACCATGATCGGGTACTTCCAGCTATTCTCGGAGCCGTACGTGATGACGAGCGGGGGCCCGCTGCGCGCCACGACGAGCGTGGTGCTGATGATGTACGAGGAGGGGTTCCGCTGGTGGCGGATGGGGTACGCAGCCGCTATTGCGTTCGTCCTGTTCATCGTGATTCTGGTTGCGACACTGATCCAATTCAGATTACAGAAGGAGAGGGTTTAGTGGTTCAGGGGGAAACGGCAACTTACGACTACCGGCCAGGGGCTGAGGGCGGAGCGGCTGGGGGCGGCGGGCGCGGGCGGGCGCTCGAATCGGAGTTGGTCCGGCGACGGGTTTCGCAAGTCGTGCTGTACGTCCTGCTGATCATTGGTGCGTTGATCGCGCTGTTCCCGATGCTGTGGATGTTGTCGGCTTCGTTCATGCCGACGGGGGAGGCGAGCACTTATCCGCCGCACCTCATCCCCAGCCGCATCACCCTCACTCACTACCGTGAGCTGTTCACGCGGCTGAACCTGGGACGATACTTGTTCAACAGCACGCTCATCGCGGTGGTCGTAACCGGCGTGTCGCTGGTGGTGAACTCGATGGCGGGCTACGCGTTCGCGAAGCTGAGATTCCGCGGGCGAGATCGCACCTTCAGAATTCTGTCGCTGGGACTGGTGCTGCCGGTGCAGATCGCGATGCTGCCGCTGTTTCTGCTGATGAAGAATCTCCATCTCGTCAACACTTACTGGGGTGTAATCATCCCCGGGATGGCGAGCATCTTCGGAATTTTTCTGATTCGACAGTACGCGTTGTCGATTCCTGACGACATGCTTGATGCGGCGCGCATCGATGGCGCGTCGGAGCTGCGTATTTATTGGGAAGTCGTAGTGCCCGGGATTCTACCGATTCTTGCCACTCTGGCTATCTGGACCTTCCTGGCGACGTGGAACGATTTCATGTGGCCGTTGATCGTGTTGAGCGATGAAGCTCATTACACGCTGCCGGTCGCTCTGGCGAATCTGTCGGGTGAGCACGTGCAGGATACCGAGCTCATGATGGCGGGGTCGGTGCTGACGGTGATTCCGGTTTTGGCAGTCTTCTTATTCTTGCAGCGTTACTACATCCAGGGCGTGATGGCCGGGAGCGTGAAGGGATGAGAGCGGGAAGGGGGAAGCGGGAAGAGGGACGAGGGAAGCGTCGCACATTGCAGGCGATGCTCGTTCTTGGCGTCATTGTGTCTTTGCAGGCGCAGGCTCAAAACCCACCACCGCCGCCGCCATCGAATCCGCCCGCGCCGACTCCAATTCCAACGGTCGTACCGGCCAATCCGGTTACGGCAGCGCCGGCACAAACAGCCGTCCCTACTATAGTACTGGACAACTTCGATTCGGTGGCTCAGTGGAGGACGGCACCGGCGGAAGGTGTCGAGGTCTCAGTCCATCCCGATCCGAACGGCGCGCACGGGAACGCGATGCGCGTCGATTTCGATTTTCATGGGCACGGCGGTTACGCCGTCATCCATCGCGCGCTTAACCTGACACTACCTCCGAACTACGAATTTTCGTTTGCCATCAAAGGAAACGCGCCGACGAACACCCTCGAGTTCAAGCTGATCGACTCCACCGGTGACAACGTCTGGTGGTCGAATAATCCCAACTTCCATTTCCCCAAAGACTGGACGACTGTGACGCGTAAGAAGCGGCAGATCTCGTTCGCCTGGGGACCAACCAATGATCGCGAGCTGAAGAAATTCGCCGCGATCGAAATCGCGATCACAGCCGGATCTGGAGGGAAGGGCAGTATCTGGCTGGATGACCTGGCAGTAACACCGCTTAGTGCAGAAACTCGATTCTATCCGGCGCCAAACGTAATCGCATCTTCGCAAGCATCGGGTTACGAAATCGGCCGCGCGTTCGACGCGGATCCCAACTCTGCCTGGCGAAGCGCGCCGGTGCGCGTGACTGTCCCGGCAAGTGGCGGCGTTGTCACACCCGGCGCAGTCCCGTCAGGCGCGGAATCGATCGACATCGATTTTCAGGGACGACGAGAATTCAGCGGACTCGTAATCAGCTGGGAGCCAGGCCGGCGGGCGAACAACTACATGGTCCAGGCATCGCCCGACAAGCAAGCGTGGCGCACCATCTACACGGTCCATCGCACGTCGCCCTCTCCGGTTGCGTCGAGCTCGACCTCTGCCAGCAGAACGATCGCGGCGGTGTCACCGTTGTTCCGCGACTATTTGTATTTGCCGGAAAGCGACACCCGCTACGTACGCATCGTTCTCGTCTCGCCGGAGACGAGTAGCGGCTACGGCATTCGCGACATCGCTGTCAAGCCGCTCGAGTGGGCGACGACCGCAAATGATTTCTTCATGGCGATCGCTAGAGACGCACCCCGTGGCAGTTATCCGCGAGCGTTCGCCAGCGAGCAATCGTACTGGACCGTCCTCGGCGTCGATCGTGACAGCGATGAGGCGCTCGTCAACGAAGAAGGGATGATCGAGGTTGGGCGCGGGCAGTTCTCGATCGAGCCATTTCTCTTCACCGACGGCAAGCTCGTCACCTGGAACGACGCCAGGACTTCGGTCGCGTCCAACCTTGAAGGATTGCCGTTGCCTCAGGTCGTGTGGAGCACCAAGGATATCGACCTGACAATAGCGCCGTTCGCGGCCGGGCCTGTCGATTCGTCCGTCCTGTACGCGCGCTATCGCGTCACCAACAATTCGCGCGGCTACAAGAAGTTGACGCTCTACGTGGCGATGCGACCGTTCCAGGTGAACCCGCCGTGGCAATTCCTCAATCTTCCGGGTGGTGTGGCGACGATTGACTCGATTTCGCTCCAGGGTTCAACCGTGCGCCTCACCGGGAACAAGTTCGTTCGGGCGCTGGCATCGCCAAGCGGGTTTGGTGCGTTGGCTTTTGATGACGGCAACATTGTCGATTGGTTACGCGTGGGCAAGCTTCCCGTTTCCGTCTCGGTGGTCGATCCAACCGGTCACGCCTCCGCAGCATTCGCCTATCAACTGGAGCTGGGTCCACACGCGACGTCGAGTCCGATCGATATCGCCGTGCCGCTTCACGGTGGCGACCTCAACATCAATCAGCTCCTCTCCGCAGCGCGCAGCGGATACGTCGCGGCGCCGACAACGGTGGTTGCTCCCAGACCGGGCGCTACTCCGGAGCCGGCGCCTGGGAATGCGCCCGGTCTCGTGCTGTTGCCAGGACAGGGAGAGCGCGCCGTCTCATCGCAGCTCGAGCAAGTGACCGCCGAGTGGCGACAGAAGATGGGACCAGTGAGTATCACCCTGCCGCCTTCGGCCGCGCGCTACACCCAGACGCTGCGCACACAGCTGGCCGACATTCTTATTAACCGTGATGGGCCGGCGATTCAACCCGGCTCGCGCAGCTACTCACGCTCGTGGATCCGTGACGGCTCGCTGACCTCGACCGCTCTACTCCGACTGGGCCACGATCGGGACGTCAAGGATTTCATCGACTGGTTCGCGAATTACCAGTACGACAACGGCAAGATTCCGTGCTGCGTCGACGAGCATGGCGCGACTCCGGTGCCGGAGAACGACAGCCACGGCGAATTCATCTATCTGGTCGCCGAGTACTATCGACACACTGGAGACAAGGCCGAGCTGGAGAAGATGTGGCCGCACGTGGCGAAGGCGGTGGCGTATATGGATTCGCTGCGGCACCAAAGGATGACGGCTCAGTACACCGTCGGCGCTAATAAGCCGTTTTTTGGATTATTGCCGGAGTCTATAAGCCATGAGGGCTACAGCGCGAAACCGGTTCATTCCTACTGGGATGATTTCTTTGCGCTGCGGGGATTCAAGGACGCCACGTTCATAGCAAAGGAGCTGGGGAAACCGGAAGCGAACGATTTCGCGCAAATGCGAAACAGCTTTCGCGGGAATCTTTTCGAGTCCATCCGGCAGGTAGTGATTACACGGCGGATCGACTACATCCCCGGCTCGGTCGAGCTCGCTGATTTCGATCCGACATCGACGACAATTGCGGTCACTCCTGGAGGCGAGGCTGGTCGCCTGCCTGGACCGCTGCTGAATCGCACCTTCGACAAATATTTCCAGAGCGCCCGGCTGCGTGGGGCTGGCATCAATCCGTGGGACTCCTATACGCCGTACGAGCTGCGCAACGTTGGCGTCGAGGTCCAGCTCGGCCAACGCGCCCGCGCCCATGAGTTGCTCGACTTCTTCTTCAAGGGCCAGCGCCCGGAGCAGTGGCATCAGTGGGCGGAGGTCGTCTATCGCGATCCGAAGACGCCGAAGTTCATCGGCGACATGCCGCACACCTGGGTCGGCAGCGATTACATCAGAAGCTTTCTTGACATGCTCGCCTACGAGCGTGAGAGCGACAGCGCGCTGGTAATTGGGGCCGGCGTGCGCAATGAGTGGGTGCAGGAGCCGCCCGGAATTCACGTCTCCAACCTGAGCACCGAGTACGGACCGCTGAACTTCGACATGAGCGCCGTCGGGAAAGTTGTGACGATCAACCTGCGGACGGGGATCAGGATGCCGCCTGGCGGAATCGTGATCTACAGTCCGCTAGATCAGCCGATCCTGTCGGCAGCCGTTGACGGCGTCGCCGCCCCAATCCGCGGCCAGGAGATCAGGGTGAGGAAACTTCCGTCGATTGTTACGGTCAGGTACGCCCGATGAAAAAAGGCGGGCCGGTTTCCCGCGTTAGTCTGGGGCGAGAAACCTTTGGCGAAAGCGCCGTGTCGTTACAGATCTGTGCAGGGAGGTGAGGGGGTGCTCGTAGGCGACTTGAGCGAGCGACCAAGGAGACGCGCGACCGAGCGGAGCGAGGGAGCGTTGTTAGCGGCTCCGCCCGAGCTCGCGTTGTCGCCGAAGAGCACCCCCTCGCCGACCGCATACAGTGATGCGTCAACGCGAAAGTGCAGCGCCCTTAGACCGAATGACTTCGGAATAGTACCGACCCGACGACTTGATCGTGCGCTGTTGCGTCGAGTAGTCGACGTGCACGAGGCCGAAGCGTTTCGAGTAGCCGAGCGACCACTCGTAGTTGTCGAGCAGCGACCAGGCGAAGTAGCCACGGAGATCGACGCCCTGCCGCATCGCGTCGTGCGCCGCGCGCAGGTGCTGCCGAAAGTACTCGACCCGCAGCGGATCTTCAATTTTTCCATCGATCGGCTGCGGCGGATCGTAGAACGCCGCGCCGTTTTCGGTGATGTAAATCGGCAGTTTACCGTACCGCTCAGTCACCCACAGCAAAACCTTGGTCAGGGCCTCGGGAAAAACTTCCCAGTGCGTCTCGGTCATCGGCGCGTCGGACTGCGGAACGTGCTTGGTCTTCAGCGGCAGGTGATCCGGATGATACCGCTCTACCTTCCGCGTGTAGTAGTTGATTCCCAGAAAATCGATCGGCTGCTTGATCTGCCGCATGTCCGCCTCCGACCATTCTGGCCACGCCTCGCCGAAGATCTCCTTCATCTCTTCCGGGTAGTGGCCGCGCAAAACTGGATCCAGGTACTGTCGGTTCATGTAAGCGTCGGCGCGACGCACCGCGTCCATGTCTTCCGCCGACTGCGACGCCGGATACTTCGGCTCCAGATTCACGGTGATGCCGATCTTGCCTTTCTTCGCCGCCTTGCTCGAGCGGAATCGCTCGACCGCCATTCCGTGCGCGCGCATCAGATTGTGCGTGGCAATCGGCGCCTCGAACAAATTGGAGTGACCCGGAGCGAGAACTCCCGCGAGGTAGCCGCCATCCGTCACCACCCACGGCTCGTTGAGCGTCGTCCACATCTCGACGCGATCGCCGAGCGCATCCCACATCGTCACCGCGTAATCGCAAAACCAATCGGCGATGTCTCGATTGAGCCAGCCGCCACGATCGTCGAGCGCCTCCGGCAAGTCCCAGTGATAAAGCGTGACGTTCGGCTTGATTCCTTTTTTCAGCAGCTCGTCGACGAGCCGCGAGTAGAAATCGATGCCTTTCTTGTTGACCGCACCGGTGCCCTCGGGATAAATCCGCCCCCAGGCAACACTGAATCTGTAAGCATTCGTTCCCAACTCAGCCATCGTCGCGACATCGTCCTTGTAACGCCGATAATGGTCGCAGGCGATGTCGCCAGTCTGGTCGAGCCAGGTGTTGCCGGGAGTGTGAGAGAAGCGATGCCAGATGCTGCGGCCGGCGCCGTCAGCCGTCGGAGATCCTTCAATTTGATACGCAGAGGTCGCCGTTCCCCAAAGGAAGTCGTCGGGGAATCTGTATTTATCGGTCATCTCATTGAGGGACTATGGCGCGAGTAAAACTCGAGGGCGTCCGCAAAATCTATACTGAAGGTGCACAGCAAGTGGCGGTTGATCGCGTCGATCTCGATGTGAAAGACGGAGAATTTGTCGTGTTGGTCGGGCCATCGGGATGCGGGAAAAGCACTACGCTGCGCATGATCGCGGGGCTCGAGTCGATCAGCGCCGGCACCGTCAAAATCGGCGATCGCGTCGTCAATGACGTTCCTCCCAAGGCTCGCGACATCGCGATGGTGTTCCAGAACTACGCTCTGTACCCGCACATGAGCGTGCGTGAGAACCTCGGCTTCGCTCTCAAGCTCAAGAACATGCCCGGCGCCGAGATCGACAAGCGAGTGAAGGCTGCTGCGGCGACGCTCGGACTCGACGAATATCTGGATCGCAAGCCGCGCAATCTCTCGGGTGGACAGCGCCAGCGCGTCGCGCTGGGAAGAGCAATCGTCAGGCAGCCGCAGGCGTTCCTGTTCGATGAGCCGCTTTCCAATCTCGATGCCCAGATGCGGGTCTCCATGCGTCGTGAGATCGCGCGGCTTCATCAAGAATTGAAAGTCACAATGATCTACGTCACCCACGATCAGGTCGAGGCGATGACACTCGGCGATCGCATCGTCGTGATGAGCAAGGGTCACGTGATGCAGATCGACACGCCGATCAATCTCTACGAGAAGCCAAAGAACAGATTCGTCGCCGGATTCATCGGCAATCCGGCGATGAATTTCGTCAACGGCACCGTCGAGGGCGGCGGGCCGTCGAGGTTCGTGGCGGAGGGCAGGGACTGGGAAATCAATCTGCCCTCTCGTTTTGCGGCGCCGCTCGCGGCAGCGCGCGGCAAAGCGGTTACGCTCGGGATTCGTCCCGAAGACGTCTCAGTAGTCGCAGGCCCACGGGTTGCCGCCGCGACCGCGACAGCACGACTCGACCTCGTAGAGTCGCTCGGCAACGAGACGTTCATCTATGCGAGGGCCGGCCGGCACGACCTCACGGCTCGCATCTCTCCCACGCAGACTCTGCCGCCCCTCGGTGGAAATGTGGTGCTCGCGTTCAATCTCGACCGAGCGCATTTCTTCGACGCAATCAGCGGGGAACGCGTGGGGTAGAGTGAGTCGCTCTCCTGGGCGAACGAGTCTGGTTTCGGCTCTCACCCAGCGCTTCGTCTGCTCGGGTCCGCTCATAAGATCTACTGCTCCATTTTGGTGAACGCCGAACGCTCACCATCTTGCACAACGGCGTCATTCGTGATTTCGTCTAGGATTTGTCACGAAATTGGCGCCTGGAGTTGCTGCCGAGCAGTGGGTGGCGCTAGAGTGTCGCCGATTCTCC